>JFJP01020406.1_pt1 | contig 19151 bp, 22 predicted proteins | sample 431651 | NCBI WGS metagenome assembly JFJP01 (sample SAMN02602958, study PRJNA72255) | Microbial mat metagenome, whole genome shotgun sequencing project. | biome: fresh water; feature: sink hole; material: water; isolation source: purple microbial (photo- and chemosynthetic) mats found in...
GCGCCAACAGAAAAACCTCGGCAAAAGCCGAGGTTTTCTGTTTGGAGGCGCTGTCCAGATTCGAACTGGAGTACACGGATTTGCAATCCGAGTACCGTTAAACACGCAAGGACATCGCAAAACACCATTTGCCACAATTGGTTATAAATATCAGTGATTTACGATGAAGCTTGTGCTAGGGTGAACATCAGAGAGCATCCGACACTGAGACACACGGCGAGACACACGGCGGTGTGTCTCAACCAGGGGGAACCATGAGCAAAAAGCCTGCTTTTACTGAGGCCACCATCAAAAAGCGCCTCGCTGAAGCCCCCGTCAGCGAGGAGGTCCGGATGCGTGATCCGGAGGTGCCGGGGCTGGTGCTCTGGCGGAGGCCGAATGGCAAGGCGCGGTGGTATGTCGTCATCCGGGCAGCCGGACGAATCCGGCGCATGCCCGTGGGCGATGTGTCCACCTATGAAAAGATCAACCTGAAGACGGCACGCGATTTGGCCAAGGGCGTCATCGGGAAGTTGGCCAGCGGCCAGGATGTCGCCGCCGAGCGGTCCAAGCTGCGGCAACAGCGGAAAGAGGCGCGCCAGGGCGGGAAGGTGCCGATGGCGGAGGCACTGAAGCGGCACCTTGCGCTGCTCGTGGAGCGCGGTCGCGCTGCTGGCCATCGCGCCGAACTGAAGCGCGTGGTTGAGGACGCCATTGCCGCCGGTGTATCCGACCTGGCCGCCCCTGGCGCTGCGGCTGCCGCCCGTACCTGGCTGGACAAGCTCAAGATCAGCGCCTCCACCCGTCACCGCTACCGTGTCCACCTCTGCGCCGTGTCCAAGACCGCCATGCGCTGGTGGCCGCCGGAAGTGCTGGCACGCGATCCCTTCCTCCCGCTGGCCGGCGCCGGCGCCCCGATCCCCCCTCCCTCCGTTTTCACTCCCGCCGAGGCTGTGCGCCTGCTCAGCGACACCGCGCTGGGCCTACCCGGTGGCAGGCTGTGGGCTTTCCTCCTGCTCAGCGGCTGCCGTTTCAAGGAGGCCACCTGGGCGCGCTGGGACCGCCTCAACCTCGACCGCGCCACCTTCGATGTCGTGCCGCCCGATGCGGCCGAATACGAGGCCGGTGCCCGCGTGAAGCGCATGAAGGCTCGCACCGTCCACCTGGGCGTGGAGCTGGTGGCCCTGCTGCGCACCTGGCGCCCGGAATCGCCACCACCGGGGGCCTTCCTGTTCCCCGATGAATGGCGGACTCGCCCGCATGTGTACAATGTCATGGATTTCCGCTCCCACCTCGAAGCTGTGGGCATCCCCTTGGAGAGCCGCCGCATTCACACCCTGCGGCACACCCGCCAGACGCTCGGACTGGCCGCCGGCGAGGACTCACTACGGCTGCGCCTGTCGATGGGTCACGCCGGCGAAGACATGGGCGAGCATTACGGCCGGTTGGCCATGCGCTGGCGCGGTTTGCTGGCGAGTTGGGGCGGAGAGCTGAAATTGAGGGATCCGGCCGAAGTGAAGCGGATTGCCGAGGCGATGCCGCTTCCAGCTTGCCCGTCCACCGATGCGTGTACGGTGTCGGCGTGAAGCGGCGCGATCTGCTTGCCCGGCTGGCCGAACTCGGCTGGCGCTTCGACCGCCAAGGCGGAGCGCACGAAATCTGGCGCAAGGGCGAACGGTCGATGGCCGTGCCGAGGCACACCGAGATCAACGAACACACTGCCCGCGCCATCCTGCGCGATGCAGCCCGCTAGGAGGACTCAGCCATGATCGTCAAGGGCACCATCATCAAGTCGGGCCGCTGGTATGTGGTCGAGGCCCCGGCGCTCGATCTGCACACGCAGGGCCGTTCCAAGGCGGAGGCGCTGCGCATGGCCGAGGCGTGGGTGCGAGACATGCTCGACAAGCAGGATCTGGATGTGACGGCCACAGCGGACGACACGGGCGCCGGGTTCGGACTACGCTGCGCCGACGCCGCCGTGCTGGTCGGACTGGTGCTCCACCGTCGCCGGACGGCGGCCGGCCTGTCCATGCGCGAGGTCGCTGACCGACTTGGAAGCAAGAGCCCGAATACCTATGCCCGCTATGAATCGGGCCAGACCATGCCCAGCGTTGCGCAACTGGATCGGTTGCTGGCGGCGGTCGGCTCGGAACTGGTGATGGCCGGATAGACGAATCACAACTGCAACAGCGCGCTCCATCCCCGGCCTAAACCGCCGGGGATTTTCGTTTCGTGACGGTCCGACCGTCATCTAAATCATCAATTTGGTCTGATTTTTCCATTGTACGGCATCCGTACAGAGTGCATTTACTATTGCACTTTGAATTCCCTATCTGCATATTTACCCGTCCACCCACTGGCGCATGCGCCAAGGAGCACCCATGCCGACCACACAAAACCGCGTTCCCGTTTCCGAGCGAGCCCTGCTCGCCCGCGTCAACCGCCGTCTCGCGACAGACGGCCAGACCATCAAGAGGTGCCGTCAGCAATCGCGATGGCACGGCGAGCTGGGGGACTTCTATCTGGTGAACACACGGGCCAATCGCATCGACGCGATGCACCTGGATCTCTCAGAAACAGCCCAAGGGCTCGGCCTACTCAAGCCCTACGAGCGCAGCGTTTCTCCGCCCAACAAGCACCGTTGATCCCAGGGAACACCCATGCCGACCACGACAAGCACCCATTCACCTACCACAGCCGAGATGCTGCTAGATCAGACCGAAGCAGCCAGGTTGCTGGGCCTGCACCCCCGTAGCCTCTCTAACTGGCGCCTGCGCCGCACTGGACCGGCATGGGTCCGCGTTGGCCGCCGTGCGATCAGATACCGCCCGTCAGCCATCGCCGCCTGGCTGGACAAGAACACCGTCGCGGGCCAGGCGTGAGCCCGAGTTCTTCAAGCTGGGGGTGGATACCAGCTCCCGAGGTCCTACATGGCCTCGATGCGCTCCAGCCAATCCACCACCACCGGCCCGCTCGCCAAAGATCTAGATATGTCGCGGCGGCAGATCTCCCGCCTAGTTGCTGCCGGCGTCATCCGGGCCAACCGGGTCGGCGCCCGTGGTCGGTATCGGGTTCCCGCCACCGAGCTGGCACGCCTGCGCAGGCAGATGGGGCGTAAGCCATGACCGCCGCCGAGCATCTGGCGCAGGCCGATGGCGTGGCCGCGCTGTTCCGCGCCAGCGTCGAGGCAGCGAACGCATTACCGCCCGCGCATCGCATCGCCGTCCTCGCTGCCGCACTTGATGATCTAGTGGCCGAGATTCAGCCGACATTCATAGGGAACGCGACCGCCAACGCGATCAGCGCCCTCGCCAGTGCCGCCCATCATGCCGCGCTCGCCACCACGGCGACGCTCGCCATTGACGAGTTGCGCAGCCGCGGAGTCGAACCGCCCGGACTCCTATTGAACACCGCCGTCGCCCTGCGCGCCCGCACGCGAGCGAACCTGGCGCAGTTGCCGCCGGCACAGCGGCCCACTTCTTCGACCAACCCGCCCCAAACGCCCGACCAACCCGATCCATTCACTCAGCCCTAAAACGGGCGCGCCCAGCGGGGGACAACCGCCAGGCGCAGAACATCGGATGCAGCGATGAACCATTCGCAGACTAACAAACAGCGCGGATATTCCACGCTTATTCGCCGGGTTGCTCAACAGCAGCAGCGGCCAGCAACAACCACACCAGCAGCAGCGCCACCGCCAGCACCGGCGCCGGCGCCGGCCAAGCTGTCCCCCACACTCAAGAAGATCACCGCCGATGTCGCACCCTACGGCATTGAGCTGCTGAGGCTGCCCCGCGGTAACGATGTGTTTCTGCGGCTGTCGTTGGAGCGGTACACGCACGGTCCGCGAGTAGTCGCAACCGAATGGGCGCGGTCGGCTGAAGGGTTCTGGTATCCGCGCCGCTCTCGGTCCCTGGCGCTCGCCCTGGACGAGGAAGCAGCCTTCGATGTGGCCTTTGCCGAAGCACGGCGCCGTCTCCATGAGCTGCCGGCCGAGGTGCAGCGATGAGCGACAACATCAGCGACTGGATGAGCTGCGCTTGCGGCGCTCTGTCTCGGTTCGGTATCTACGGCGACCGCTGCGCTAGCTGCGGCCAGCGCACAGCCCCGGCGACCAACGAGCAGGTGCAGGCACATGGCGCCGCAGCCAAGGTCACGGCTGCCGCGGCGCTGCATGGCCATCGCAGCGCGGATCGGGGGCGCCCATGAGCCGGCCATCGTTGCCACGCCAGCCCACAGGCCGCGGTTCCTCCGCCATCGCCAGCCAGGCGAAGGCGACCGGGGGCGGCACCGTGCATGCCACGAGGTTCAATGTGCAGCTGCGCCGCCTCAACACGGACGAGATCATCACGCTGGCCGGCTTCATCCGGCTGGTTGCACATGGTGCCGAGCAACCCACCGAGCTGGGCCGCATGCCGGCCGGTTCGCGGATTTCATGGAACGCGGGAACGTGGGAGATTTGCGATGGATGACCTGTCCGTAATCGAACGCGCCAGACGATACCTCGCCGCCATGCCGCCGGCCATCGAAGGATCAGGCGGTCATAATGCAGCGTACGCCGCCGCATGCGCCCTGGTGAACGGCTTTGCGTTGCCCGAGGACCAGGCGCTGGAACTGCTGGCCAGCGACTACAACCCGACGTGCCAGCCGCCCTGGTCAGACGCCGAGCTGCGCCACAAGCTCAAGAGTGCCGCGACCAAGCCTCACGACAAACCGCGTGGCCATCTGCTGGGCGATGATCGGGCGAAGGCCCCGCGGTCCGCTCCGGTCGATCCCGAGACCAATGGTCTGACGCTGGGGAAGTACGCCGCCGCTAAGCGGCTGCCCATCGACTTTCTGGCCGGCATCGACCTGTCGGATGACCGATGCCAGGGCAAGCCGGCCATCCGGATCAGCTACGGCGGTTCCGCCTATCGACATCGCGTTCGGCTGCACAAGGGGCCGGCCGGCGAGGAACGGTTCCGCAATCCGAAGGGCGTGGCCCTCGGCGCGTACACCGTGACCGAGATCCCGACCGGCTCCGACGTAGTGCTGGTCGAAGGCGAAAGCGATGTTCACACGCTGGCCCACAACGGCTTCCTGGCGGTCGGACTACCAGGCGCGCAGACGATCACCGAGGCGATGTTGGCAGGCTACACCGGCATCATGTTCGTGGTCGATGAACGCGACGGCGGGGCGAAGCACCTATTGACCAAGCTGAAGTCGATGGCGTGCGCCGACCGGGTGCGCGTGCTCGACCTGAGCCCGCACAAGGATCCGTCCGACCTCTGGCTGGCCGTGAATGCCGACCGCGAGCCGTTCACGGTGGCGCTGCGGACTGCAATGGCGAATGCGGTGCCGTTGGCCGGTTGGAAGCCGACGACAACCCTTCCCGGAGTCGGCATCTTAGACCTGATGAAGGTAGACCCGGAGAACGATCCCAACGCCTTGCTTGGTGAGCGGCGTTGGTTCTGCCGGGGAAATATTGGCATCATGTACGGCGAGTCGGGTTTGGGAAAATCCTCACTCTTGGCCCAGCTACTTATCGGTTGGTCAATCGGCCTGCCGGTGCTGGGCATCGAGCCCGTGATGCCTATCCGATCGTTGCTGGTGCAGGCCGAGAACGATTTGGGCGATCTGTCGGAGATGATGCGCGGCGTTACCGAGGGCATGGACATCAACGAGCCTAAGGACCTGGAGACGATCAACGCCGGCGTTCGCATCATGACCGAAGCGGGCGTTTCCGGCGCGGGCAACGTTTTGTCCTACCTCAAGCCGCTGATGGAGAGCTTCCGGCCCGACCTGCTGGTGATCGATCCGCTGTTCGCCTTCATCGGCGGCAACGCCAGCGACCAGGAAGTGGCCAGCCCGTTCATCCGCAACATGCTGATGCCCTTGGCGGCGGAATACGGCTGCGCCATCCTCTTGGTCCACCACACGAACAAGCCGGGTCAGAACGGGCGGCCAGCCAGCTTCGCGGGCTCGCAGGAATGGGAGAACGCCGCCCGCATGACCATGAGCCTGCACAGCCGCGAAGGCGGTGGCGCGGTGCTGGAAGCCAGGAAGCGCGGCTTGCGCCTGGGGTGGATGGATGCTGCCGGTGAGCGCACGACCCGGAAGGTGGTCCGGTACTCGGCCGAGTACATCACCTGGGTGGAGGACAAGACGGCCGCGGCCAACGAGGCCGGTGCCGAAGACCGTGAAATGGTCCTGTTGCGCTATCTGGCCGCCCACCCCGGCAAGCACAGCCTCTCCAAGCTGGCCAAGGTGTTGGGCGTCGTCGGGAAGAGCGTCCCCGAGCGATGTGTTGATGGACTCCGGCGCCGTGGCTGGTTGCCGGTTGGCGGGTACGATCCGACCCCGGCCGGCAGGGCTGTGGTTGATGCTACCATGGGGTTCGAAAGTGCCGTCCCAGAGGGGTCGAGCGTCCCAACGGGTGGGACGGTCGTCCCAGGCACTTGGGACGATGCTGGGACTCACGGTAAAAACCAGGCGTCCCAGCGGGACGGCCATTGTGAAAAACCCCTGAGCGTCCCAGCGTCCCACCACCCTAAGGGTGGGGACATGGGACGGGGCGCGGCTCGCCAACGCCGGACGGTGGTCCTGTGAGCCCCCAGACGCTCCTGAACGAGGCGGCCAAGGTCGGGGTCGTTGTCAGTCTGGCCGGCATCGACCTGACGGCCGAGGCACCTGACACGCCCGAGGCCGACGCCATCCTGGCCGAGCTGCGGCAGCACCGGCTTGAGGTCGCCGCCCACATACGCAGGCCGAGGGACCCCCTGGAGGCCGGGTGCCCCCAGCCGCAGAACATGCGCCGCTTCGAGGCTCTGGTGCGCCTGGACAAGCAGGACCGGCAGCGGCGGGGTCTGCCATGAGAGGCGATGACATCGTGATCGTGGTCGAAGCCGGCGATGAGTTTGGCGAGGACCTAGACTCCGCCGCCCAACGGTTGGTTGCCGGTGGCCTGCGCCGGGTCCGGCACCTTATCGGCGCCCTGCGGCATGAGGGTTTCCCACGCAGGCGGGGAACGCTCGCCGCCGCCGCCCGCTGTGCCCTGCTGGCCGCCGGCGTGCCCATCTGCCGCGGTGGGGGCAGGGGGGCCAGATGAAGACCCCAGCCCGCCAGGTTGTCGAGCTGTTCATGCGCACCGGCCGGCCGCTGGACGCCCAGGCGCTGGCCCGCCTCGCCGGGATCGCGGCCGGAGCTGCGCGGGCGTTTCTCAGTCGGCTGGCGGCACTCGGCGTGCTGCACGCGGATGGCCTGGGGAACTTCCTGCCAGGTGAGCGCGCCGCTGCATGGATGGCTGCCGTTCCGCGCACCAGACCGGGAGGAAATGCCAGGACCTACCGAATCAGTAAGCAACTCCGCGCCCTGGCCGCCGAAGTGGAACCACGGAAAAAACAGGCGTCCGCGCGTCGTCGGCATCGTGCGGCGGATCTGACATCGACACAGCCGGGGAACAGTACGATGGAGCAATCAGGCGGTAAAATAGTCTGAATTTCTTTACCAGTACGCGCACACGGGCGCGCACGCGTAGCGAAAGACACGCCAAATACAGAGGACCGCGCCATGAAAACAACCTCTCTCGACGCCCGCGCCGTGATGCAGCCCGGCGGCCTGTACGAGGGCGTGAACAACACGCTGCTCCAGGGCCTGATGGCCTACTTCCAGCACAAGGACCGGGAGCGGCAGGGTGAACGGCAGTTGCGCCAGGACGAGCGCCAGGCACGGCGCGAGCAGCGCGGGGACGCTCTGCATGCTGCCGAGAAATATGGTGTGCGCCCCGATCCGGCTGACGCTGGCTGGCTGAACCCGGCAGACCAGGACGAGATCGGCGCCGCGCTGGCCGAGCGCGCCCGCCGGCTCCAGACCGACGCCACTACCGCCGAGCTGGCCGACCGCATGCGCCGGCTCCAAGCAGCCCGCGCCGGTGTCGAGCCCACCCTGTCGGACGGCGCGCTGCTGGGCGAGGACGCCCCTGGCGACGAGTGGCAGGCGTTCGAGCACGGTCAGCAGATGCGCGCCGCCGAGCTTGCCCGCGCCCAGCTCGCCGCGCAGCCGAAGCCGACCACCACTCCGCACGACCCGCAGCCGTGGGCCTATGGCCGTGATGCCAGCGGGCGTCCGGTGCTGTTCCATCGCGCCACCGGCGAGGTGCGCCCCATCCCCGGCAGTCGGGGGCCCAGCGTTCTACCCCATGACCCCGCCGACGCCGGCAAGGACGCGACTCCCGGCGCCGCCACCGCGATCATCCCGTCAACCTCGACTCCCGATGAGCCCGGCCTGTTGTCGCAGCAGGTGCAGCGGATTGGCGACTACTGGCGGAACCCAACCGCCACGCCGCGCTGGGCCGAGCCCGACATCGGCATGATGCCGGCCGCCCCCGCCGCTGCACCTGCCGGTCCGATGCTCGCCCCTCGCCCCGGAACCACCTCGACCATCGGCCCGGCGCGCACCGCTCCAGGGCCTTCGCAGCTCGACGCTCTGCGCGCCATGCCGCTGGAACAGCGCCGGGCCGCACTCCGTGAACTCGCACAGCGCGATCCCGCCACCTTCGCCGCCATCCGCCAGCAGCTCGCCGGGAACTGAGTCATGCCCACCGCCTCCGATCTCGACATCCTGGCCGACCTCGACGCCGTGGAGGCAGAGCGGACGCAGGGCGTTCCCACCAGCACGCTCGCCAACCTGATCGGTGCGCGTACGGCGCCGAACATCGACCGCGATGCGTTGCGTGCTGCGTTCGAGCGACTGGAGGCCAGCGCCCTACCCGATGGCTTCACCCGCCTGCCTGACGGCCGGATCCGCGGTCCGGTTGCGCACGGCCTTGCCGACGAGTGGACGCCCGAGGAATGGACGGCACGGCAGCAGCGCATCGCGGACGCGGCAGCAGACCGTTCCGAGCGCGCTGGCCGGCTCGACGCGGAGATGGGCCCGACCCTCGGCGCCCTCGTCGCTGGTGCGGCCGGCAGCATGGATGCGACCCGCCGCATGCTCGGCACCGCCACGCCCGACAGCAGCAGCACGGTTGAGCGGCTGGGCCAGGCGTCGGCCGATCTCGATCCGTCGCTTCTGGGCGATGTGACCCGCGGTGTCGGTGGGTTGGCTGCCGATCTGCCGCTCATGCTCACGGGCGGACCCCTGGCCGCCGGCGCGAAGGAGTTGATGGCGTTGACTCGCATGCGCGCCGCCCTCGCCGCGAGTGTCGGTAAGCCGGTTGCGCGTGCCGTGGCCGGCGCTCTGCCGACCGCTGCCGCCGTGCAGCCGCTGGCCATCCGGGAGGGCCTCAACGCCGATGGTGGCGCCGGGAACAAGCTCGCCGCCTGGCTCACGGAAACGGCGACCCCTGCCGCGTTCGGCCGCACGGGCGTTGAGCGCGCCATCATCGGCGGTGATCGCGCCGCTCTGGCTGGCGGGCTGCGTGCCGCGGCTGTCCAGGTGCTCAAGGACGCTGGCCTGGAAGCAGGCGAGGAAGCGGCCACTGAGCTGACGCACGCGCTGCATGAGTTCGCCACCGGGACCGACCCCCAGGCACTTCAGGCGTCCACGCTGCTGCGCCGCCTGGCCGTGGCTGGCACCGTGGGCGGTGTCGCTGGCGCCGGGTTCAACCTGCCGGGGGCCGTGGAACAGGCGCGTGCTCCGACCGTGGAGCAGGTGCAGGCCCAGGCACTCGACCGCGCCGCCCTGGAGCGCGCATTGGCGGGTCTGCCCGACGATCTGCCGGTGGACCGCCGCGTGGACGACCCCCGCGCAACCATCGTTGATCCCGCTCAGCAGACGCCCGACGCCCGCGCCGCCGCCGTGGCCACCAGCGCCATCCCGACGCCCCCGAGCGCCGCCGGGCTGGATCCCGAGGCCGACGCCGCACCGCTGCCGCCTGATGATCCGCTGCTCGACATGACGCCAACCGAGGTCGGGAAACTGGCCCGCGCCGATGCGTTCACGCCGGCCACGGTGGAGGCTGCCCAGGCGCCAACCGAGCCCCTGGAAGTTCCGCGGCAGGAGACGGACCCGGCCATCCGCGCCGACCGGCAGGACTTCGCAGCCTACACCGCCGAGCGCGGCGAGACGCCCGAGAGTTACCAGCAGCGCGTCGAACAGACGACCGACATGGTGCCGCAGCCGGATGACGAGCAGGGCGTGCGGGTCGGCCCCAGCCCCATCCAGGGCAAGGGGACCATCGTGCAGATCACGGCGCCAGCCGGGGAGCCGTTGGCGACTGCGTTCATGCCCACGGGCCAGCGCACGCCGGCCGGCAGGTACACGAACCACAGCGCCAGCCCGAACGCCGAGCTGCGGATCATGGGCGACCGCGTGGTGATCGTGCCACAGCGCGACCTCGCCACCGGCGACGAGGTGACGGTGAACTATCGCCAGGCGCAAGCGACCATGCAGCAGTTCGGGCAGCAGGTGCAGCAACGCCAATCGGCACCACGCCCGGCCGCCGCTCCCGCTCCTGCGGCCGGCGCTTCGGACGCCATCGCCCGGCATCGCAAGCTGGCCGGCGAGCTGCGCCGCTGGCAGGACCGTGAAGCCCTGGCCCGTGGCGAGGGCAAGTCCGGTGCCTCGCGTGCCAGCGGTGCCAAGAAGAACGCGGATGGGGTGCGGAAGCTGCTGGTCGCCCTGGAGGGTCGCATGACCCCGGCCGAGCTGTCCCAGGTGCGCCCCCAGGTGCAGCCGGAAGCAGCCCCGGCGCCCGCCGCTGCCGTTCAGCCCAGCCCGAAGCTCGCCCCGGCTCCTGCCGCGGCACCCTCGCCGGCCACCCCCCGCCAAATCGACGGGGAACGGCCCTCCCGGGCATCGGCTGCCCAGCCGGAAGCCCCGGCCGAGCCCTATAGCGGTCTGGTGCCCGGCGCCGAGGTGGAGCCCGGCCGCTGGTCCGTGATCGGCACCAACGGGACCGTGACCGGGTTCGTGCGTGCGAAGTCCTACGCCGAAGCCGCGGCCAAGGCTGCGACCGGGGTCACAGACGAGAACGCCAAGGGTGAGCGTCCCCGGCCGATCCCTGCCGCCGCTCGCCTGGCACCCGAACCCGAGGCGTCCCCTGCTGACCGCCTGAAGACCGCCCGCGCCGAGGTTGCCGCCCTGGAGGCGGAACAGGCCCAGGTGGACATCGACAGCCCCGAGTGGGCTGTGATCGACGACCGCCTGGCCACCGCCAGGTCTCGCCGGGATGCGGCCGAGAAGGCTGCCGACCCGACCGGCTACCGCATCCGCAAGCTGGAGAGTCAGGCAACCTGGCTCCGGAACCAGCTCGCGACCGGCACGACCGCAGACCGGGCGCAGTTCCAGAGCCAGTTGGACCGCATCGAGGCGACGATGGCCGAGATCCGCGACGAGCTGGCCGCGGCGGCGAACCCTCCCGCGACCAAGGCGGAACCAGCACCAGCAGACGCCTGGACGCCGTTCCCGGCCTCGTCGGGCACGCTCGGCATCCCGCGGTCCGACATGCCGCAAGTGTCGGGCGACAAGCGCGGCGCCCTCGCCAACTTCCTGCGCGCCCGCGGCATCACTTGGGAGGACGCCGAGGTGGCGCCCAAGGATCTGCGCCCGTCTCAGGCCGAATTCAACCCGGCCAAGGTCGCGGCTGCGGCGAAGTCGCTGGCGAAGGATGGCGATCCGGCCCGCGCCATTCTCGTTTCATCCGACAACCGCATTATCGACGGCCACCACCAGGCCATGGCCATGCAGAAGGCAGACCCGGATACGCCGGTCCGCGTGATCCGCATCGGTGCGCCTGCGCGTGAGGCCATCGCCGCCATCAACGCCTTCCCGTCCGCGGAGCAGGCTGCGGGCGCCACGCCCCCGTCCAACCGTCCGGCCATTCCGGATAGTTCGACCGCCGCCCCACAGGCACCGAGCCCCCAGGCCACGCCGCTTGGCCGCCTCATGTCGGCGCCCGCCGATCCGCTCAAGCTGACCAACCTGCCAGCCGAGGCACGGGCACAGCTCCTGGCCGATGCGCGCATGCTCGCCCAGGTGGCCAAGTCCGGTTCCAAGACCGCGAACAGGGCCAAGCACATCGCCAAGCAGCTCGAAAAGATCGCCCAGGCCGAGGCCGACGCCCAGGCTAAGGCGGGCCCGCCGGCTGCCGCTTCCACGCCTACACCAATCACCGAGGATCAACCCCATGCCGACCGCCCCGCCCCTGCCGATGATCGCCGTGCCGGCCCACCTGCTGCCCGAGCAGAGCGGGATGCAGCCGCTGCTGGTCCGCTGGAAGGTCGAGGGCCGAGCAGTGACGATGGAGCCGGACGGCAGCGCGTCCGTGCAGAGCCTGAGGCCGGACGACAGCGTGGGGACGGTGCTCGGCCGACTGATCGAGGACAGGACCGAGTACGCAGCCCCGATGAAGCTGGACGACCAGCCGTTGCGGTATCGGGTCTAACCGAGGCCGAACAGGCACGCGGCGACACGCGGCCATCCCAGGACGAACGCCTCGTCGCCCTGCTGCAACGCGGTGAGACGGTCGCCATGCAGTCTGGCGATAGCCTGTCCGTTCTGGTGCGCGGGTATGTGGAAGACCGCGTGCCGGCGTTCAGCGTCGAGGGCAAGCTGGTCCGCAACGAACATGATGCCGCGGCGCTGTTTGGCGCTCTGCGGAGCCCGTATGTGGAACGCCTTGCCCTGCTCGTCGTCGGGGCAGATGGCACCGTGCGCCGCTCGGGCATCTACGGCGTGGGCTCTGTCGTCGGCACCGACATTCCGACCACGCTGGCCGACATGGAGGCCGCCACGGGCACGCTGCTGCCGGGCGACACCGTTTACTGGTCGCACAACCATCCTTCAGGCGACCCGAAACCCAGCAATGAGGATGTCGCCGTGTATCGTCGCCTGGAGACGATCATGGCCCAGCGCGGCGCAGCCTTCCGCGGCATTGTCACCAACGGGAGATCCTACTTCTACTTCACCAGCGGCACGGCGATGCCCGTCCCGCGCTCCTACGATGCACCGGCTCCCTACGAGGCCGTCCGGTTTGATGACCGCATGCCGATGATCGTCCACGGCCCCGCGAAGGCGGCCGAGCTGGTGCGACTGGTGCAGACGAACCCGGACGCCGTGGTGCTCTACATCCTGACGAGCCGGGCGCGTGTGCAGGCGGTGCAGGTGTATGCGGCGGCCCCTGCGCCCGAGCTGGTGGAAAGCGAGGTCCGAGCGTTCGGCGGCGTGCAAGCCATCTTCGCTACCGGCGATGCAGGCCGAGCGAATGACCTGGCGCGCACGATGCACGCCGCGCCCACGGTGCAGGACATCATTCTGACGGCAGGCACGGAGCCCGCGAGCTACCGTATCGAGGCCCGGTTTACTCCTGGCACCGCTCCGAAGATCAAGGACGCCACGGGTGACACCCTCAGGGCATCAGCGATGGACGAGCGCGTGAACTACGGCGCCGAGCCTCGCAACGATGATGACCCCGCGGATCCCCAGCCAGCCGACGATGCCGAGCTGGCCGAGACCGATACCGCCGCGATGCGCGCCGCCGCCGCTCCGCTGCCTGAGCCGGGCACCGTGCCGCCGGCGCCGCCCGCATCGAGTGGCGGCATGCTGACGAAGCTGGCCGATGGGCTCAACGCACAGCCAACCGGCGCCCTAGGCTTCCTGTCGCCGCTGGTGGGCACGGTGAAGCTGGCCAACGGGGCGGTGCGCTGGTGGTCGGAGCCGCTGGTGGAGCGGGTCGAACGCCAGGCCGGCGAGCATGGGAAGGAAGTCGCACGCATGGCGCGTGCGGCCAACGACCGGACCCGGCAGTTGCTGGGCCAGGCGTCGGCCATCCTGACGCCCACGCTCAAGCTCATGTCCGGCCGCAATGCCGCCTCCCGTGCCGCGGTGCGCAATCTGCGCTCGGTGGAGTGGAGCACGGACGGGGCCTATGGCTTCGCCCGCTTCCAGGATCTGGTGGAGAACGCCAACGATCTGACGCGCCTGGCGCCGGCCGAGCGGGCTATGGTCGAGAAGTACCGCGCCCTGGTCGATTTGACGGGCCAGTTCGCCGAGAATGCGCAGTTCAAGGTGTTCACCGGCCAGGATCCCAACGGCACGCCGACCTGGCTGCTGTTCCAGCGCACGCCCGAGGGCAGGAAGTTCATCCGCCGGGCAACGCAGGAGCTGCACGACCTCATGCAGCGGCCGGGCTCGCCCGAGTTCGAGCAGTTGGCGAGCGCGCTGGCTGATGCTAACGGCATGACGCGGGAGAAGGTCTATCAGCGCCTGCGCGACGAGTCTGAGCGGTCCATTATTTTGCGGCAACCGCTGGAATCGACGCGCTGGCTTGATCGCTTCCCGACGCACATCCGGATCAACGGGCGCATCGTGCCGCTGCTGGAGTCCGATCCGTTCCTGGCGGCGCAGCACATCGTCCGCGGCACCGCCATGCGCGTGGGCTATGTGGAGCAGTTCGGGCAGGACATCGCGACCGCCGCCACGCCGTCCGAGCATCCGGCGGTGAAGGCGTGGGTCCATGCCGGCGGCGATCCGGACGCCTTCGTGGATCTGAGCCGTTCCCTCAACGGTATGCCGGTCGATCAGTCGCCGCGCCTGGCGCCGGGGTCGGCCGAGTACGATCTGGTGCGCAGCCTGAAGGCCACGCTCGGCATCATCCGGACCGGACTGCTCAGCAAGGCCGCCATCGTCAACATCCCCGAGAGCCTGGGGAACACCCTCGCGTTCGTCGGCGGCAAGCGGTGGCTCGGCGCCTGGGCGGAGCTGATGACCGACCCGCGCACGGCTGCCGTCGAGACGGCACGCATGGGAGCGCGGACGCAGGATGTTGCCAACCTGATGATGCAGGAGGGCCGGAAGCGGGAGAGCATCGAGCGCATGGCGCGTGACATCGGCCTGCGCGTGACGCTGTTCCAGGGCGTGAACGAGGTCAACGAGCTGCATGCCGCCGTCGCCGGCCTGATCTTCGCCAAGGATCTCGCCGCCGGCCGTACCTCGTCCATCGACGCCGACCGCCTGCGCCTGCTGGGCTTCACCGACGCGGAGGTGGCGCAGTTGATGAGCCGCAGCGCCGCGCCGGCCCTGCTTGAGGCTGTGGCGACACGGATGGCCGAGGCCACGCAGGGCAGCACATCGTTGCCGTCTGAGCGGGCCAAGTCGGCGCACAACCGGGCCTGGAACCTGCTGGTGGCGTTCGATGCCTACGGCCAGATGAAGGCAAACCGCCTGGTGCGCGTCCATCGCATGCTGGCCGACGCCGTGCGGGACGGGAAGCCAGAGCGCGTGGTGAACGCTGCGCGCCTCGCGGCAGAATTCTACGCGGGAACGGCGGCCAGCGGCACGGCGGCGCTGTTTCTGGCTGCGCTGGCCATGGGCGGCGCCTCGGGCCTCAAGCAGTTGTGGGAGCAGGGCGAGGAAGCCCCCGCCGACCTGGCCGTGGACGCGCTGCGCTATGCCATGCTGGGCGGTGCTGCCGCCTCGGTGGTGAACGCGGCCACGGCAGCAGCCGAGGGCGGCGATCAGTTCGCGGAAGCACTCACCCGTCTGTCCCTGCCGGTGTCGCTGGTGCAGGAGGTTGCCGAGCTGGCCAACGGCGCCGGCCGCTACCGCGACCAGGACATGGACGAGCGGGCCGTTACCTTCCTGCGTTCGCATCTGCCGATCACCCGCCCCATCGCCACCCTGGCCGCGGCCATCGGCGTGTCCTACTCCGACCCCGGCCGAGAGGCGGCGATGTCGGCCTACTGGAAATGGCGCCGCGAGAACACGCGCATGGTGTCAGCGTCCGGGCAGGACGAGGCCGAGGACCAGGCGCACGCCCGCTTCCGCGCATCCATGCGCCGCGCCGTGGTCGAGCTGCGCGCCGGGCGGGATCCGTCGAAGCACCTGGCCGAGGCCGTGGCCGCCAAGGGCGAACAAGCCGACCTCCGGGGCAAACCGCTGTCGTCTGTCGTTGCTGCGATCCGGGCCCGCCGCCTCCTGGCGACCCTCAAGGACGAGGAACACGCCGCCGTGGCTCGCGAGATCGGTCCGACTGCGACGGCGAAGCTGGAGGCGTGGGATCAGATGCTGACGGAGTGGGCAGAGCGCATGAAGGCGCCGGCACCGTGATCGTTGCCGTGGGTTATCGAGACCGCTTGAGCGTCACGGTGCGACCAAGCGCACCGGCCACGGCATCCAGCGTTGCAATCGTCGGTGAACCCTGCCCGGCCAGCAGGCGCTGCATCGTCTGAATCCGCAGGCCCGTGGCCTTCGCCAGGCCGTACGCGGTCAGCTTGCGCCGCTTCGCCTCCGCCTGAATCGCGACAACCACCGGGCTAGTTGATTCCTGGGTCCGTTTGGGCATGTACGGATTTTTGAACACTTCCAACGCTTGCTTTATGCTGACTTATCAGCATACGGACTCCGTACATTCTCGGAGCCGTCATGCGCCTAATCCTCGTTTCCGCTCTCGTCCTGTCATTTGCAGCATGCGGCGGTGGAGGTGGCGGCGGGGGCAGCAGCGGCGGCGGAACTCCGCCCCCGGCTGCGCGAGATTGGTCTATCCTCATCGGTGACTTAACGCTCAAGGATGCGTCGGGGAACATCCACGCCGACGCACCGCTTCACTATGTCGTCACGCCTCGATTCTCCCCAGGCGGTCTTGCGGGAGTGGCTTCGCCAGTAATTACCGTTGAGGTATTGCGAGGCGCCTCCGTCATTAAAACCTACACGATCACAGACGCTCTCTCAGACACGAATTACCATGTCTATATCCCGGCGTCCGATTGGGGGGCAACCTGGGGGTCCAACACGATTGCAATAGTCCCCACCGTGGCGGCAGAGCCTGGATATGTGGATTCCAACACGGCCAACAACAGCGTGTGGTCGGTTGGGTCATACTGGCCACTGCCCGATGGAACCTATGCACCGGCACGGGCCGGGGGTCTGGACGTTCACGCCGTCGTAGTGAATACCAGCGGGGCGCTCACGCTCACCGGCAATTACAAGTCCAGGTCGATGAACGGCGCTGCCACCGTTTCTGGCGGTGCATTCTCGTATTCTGTCCCGCTCACAAATCTTGGCGGAATCGTTCAGTACCAAGCAACGGTCACGGGAACCATCACGGTTCAGCGGCAGATGGCCTACACGATATTCTATCAGGAGCGTTTCATGAGCGTCGGAATCGGATGGGGGTCATGGCAGACCTACACGGACAACTGGACGGGCACGGTTGGATCTGGCGGCTAGCCACGCAACGACAGCGCCCGGCGTGTTCGGCCGGGCGTCTGACGGACCGTTGAAATGCGCGATGCGCTCCGCTATCCGAGAGCGTTGTCCAGCCTTACCGCCAGCTCTGGAGCAAGCTCGGCGCTGCCATACGCGAAGCCGACCAACTGCCACAGGTTGAGCCCCGTCGCCGCCATGATCGCCAAGGTGTCCGGGTCGTGGTTCTTCTCATCCATCGCAGCGGCCAGGCGGCGGCGTAGGTGGGCGGCGTCATATCTAGCCGCCTCGTCCTCAATCCGCACCAGCTCCAGCCGGTAGCCCATCGCCACGGCAACGGACTGCGCCTTGGCCAGGCCGAGACCGAACGGCTTGGCGCCGTCCTCGATCCCCTTCCGCCCGCGGGCATAGCGGGACGCCTCGCCGAATGTGACGCCAGTTGCCTTGCAAAAGCCGTCGATGCCGAACCTTCCGGCCGCGTCCTCGCGCCGGTCCAGTTCCTGGGCAAGCAGGAGGCGCAGGGCCTGGTCAGCATCCGCGGGCAGATCCGTGGGGGCGGCTTCAGTCTCGCCCGGCTCCGTGGACTGCGCGCCGGCCGCGCTGTCGGCCTCGGTGACGCACCATTCCGCATCGAGCAGGTGTGCGCGGGCCTTGGCGAACGCGGCGGCCTCGGTGGCGTTGCCGGCGACCTTGGCCTGCCGTTCAGCGACAAGGACGGTGTGCTGGGCGTTGGCGACCAGCTTGGCCAGCTGATCGGCGGCAGGGCGGTGGCGGATGGCGTGATCGGCTACGGGGCGAAGGGGCATGGCTGTCTCCTGTTGTGGGGTTCAGGCGTCGGGCTTCGAATCGGCCTTGCGGGTGCGCTCGCGCATGCGGGCGATGGCAGCGGCACGATGGCGCTCGGTTTTCCCGCGGCGCTGCCGGCCGGGCCCGTCCCAGGCAAAGAACAGCCAATTGCCTGAGCCGGACATGCCGCGCTCTGCCATTTCGCGCCGGAACGCCTCTGCCGCTTGCGGGCTCAAGGGGCGCTCGGCCTGGGCCGGCCTGCGTTCGTGGGCGTGGTCGCTCATGCGGCCCCCGCCATCTTCCCACCGGCCTTGGGTTGCGTGCGCTTCGCCACCTCACGGCACCAGGCCACAAGATCGGGCGTATCCTGTTCCTCGTCGGCATCCGCATCGCAGGGGATGCCAAGCGCCCGGTTCTGCACCATGCCCAGCGTTTCGCTGGCGCGGCTGACCAGCTCCGCGGCCTCGTCCAGACCCTGGACCGCGGGGCCACGGGCCTTGGCTTCCTTGATCAGGTCTGCGGCAACCCGCAGCAGGTTGGCGGCGCTGGCGATCTGCGGGCAGGCAATGTGCCGGCGCTGCTCGCGGATGGCCATGGCGACCTCGACGAGGTCCATGCTGGAGTCGTCCCCGATGATTTCACGCAGGGGAATGGTGGCGGCGGTGGTGTTCATGGTCGGTTCCTTGCGCGTGCTGCGCGTGGTGATGACCGAGAACATACCTAAACTAGGGTAGTTGTCAAACCTAAACTAGGGTATATCGTAAACGCCATGGTGAAACCCGACAGATCCGCCGCGTTTGTACGGACGCTGGTCAGCGAGGCGCGCAAGCAGGGCGTCTCGGCCTACCGCCTGAAGCAGGACGGCGTGCTGTCGCTCTCCCAGGCCCAGCGGTTCCTCGCTGGCGACCTGAACCCCACGGCCTCGACCTGTGAGGCCATCGCCAAGGCGTTGGGCGTGGTGATCGAGGTCCGGCAGCAACAGTGACCAGCGGCTTAGTTGGCTAACTAAGCCCGGTGCGCGACATCCGCGTGGCCGGGGTCGGCCCGACCGCCTCCGCCTCATCTGCCGGCCTCCCAAACGAATGAGACACAGGGCGAGACACACGGATCGGCGGCGATCATAAAGCAGTGTCTGCGGAAATGAAAAACCCTCGGCTTTTACCGAGGGTTTTCACTTGGAGGCGCTGTCCAGATTCGAACTGGAGTACACGGATTTGCAATCCGCTGCGTAGCCTCTCCGCCACAGCGCCAGCAGCCCGCGCCGT
>JFJP01038479.1_pt1 | contig 19148 bp, 11 predicted proteins | sample 431651 | NCBI WGS metagenome assembly JFJP01 (sample SAMN02602958, study PRJNA72255) | Microbial mat metagenome, whole genome shotgun sequencing project. | biome: fresh water; feature: sink hole; material: water; isolation source: purple microbial (photo- and chemosynthetic) mats found in...
GTTTCCGTAATTATCTGAAGACTAAGTTCTCTATATCAGCTGAGGAGTTGCTGATTGACAAGGCGCAATTGCTAACACTCACCGCACCTGAAATGACAGTGCTCCTTGGCGGTATGAGGGTCTTGAATACAAACTTCGGCAATTCCAAGCATGGCGTCTTCACTCTACGGCCAGAAACACTCACGAATGATTTCTTCGTGAATCTGCTCGACATGGGCACTGAGTGGAAGGCCGTCTCTGAGGCAAAGGATTTGTTTGAAGGATATGATCGTAAGTCAGGTAAACTCAAATGGACTGCTACCCGCATTGACCTCATCTTCGGTTCAAACTCCCAACTTAGAGCCTTAGCGGAAGTGTATGCCAGTGAGGACTCTCAAGAAAAGTTTCTGCATGACTTTATAGCGGTGTGGAACAAAGTTATGAACCTTGACCGTTTCGACATTTCCTGATTGCGGCAAAGGATCGCTCTTCTTGAAGTCGAAAAATATACTATGGGGTTGAAACAATAAAAACGATATAACTTGCTTCATTCAGTAATATTTGAATCTATTTTTGGGAAATTTTGCACGCGGAGTTATCGCAGCAATAATCTACAAAACTGTCACTCGGATGAATAGATATTACAAGAATGCGAACGAGTTCTTGATTTTTTGATTCAGGCTGTGCATACTACGTGCACAGCCTTTTTTATGTATGCCAAGAATCTCATTTGTCATATTCATTTTTTTGCTGCTCAACACGATCACGGTGTTTTCTCAAATTGCTGTCTTTCCCTACAAAGAAAATTTCGATCTCCTCGTTTCACCCAATCTACCAAATGGATGGACGACAACAATCAATAAGAACGTCAACGGAGATTTCACGACATCAACAACAACCGTTCGTTCAGCACCAAACGCGCTCAGCACAACAGACGCAACAAAACCGCAATCCGTTACTACTTCGTATTTTAATTTTAAAGGAAAGATTGTTGACTCGCTGGAATTTTATGAACGACGAACATCCACACACACATCCGGATTATTGATCGAAGCCTCTATCGGAAGTGATACAACTTTCCCTATTCTTATTGCGGACACTCTTAAGTTTATCAACGGAACTTCCTATGTCCGTCGGATACTTCCTCTTCCAGTACTATTGAATGATAAGGATTCGGTCCGTTTTCGGTGGCGTGTTGTCGGAAATGGAAGCGGAACAACCGGCGTTCTTCGGATTGACGACATCACGATAACAGTAAAAAAAGCGGTCGATCTTGCACTGACTGCACTGACCATCTCACCAAGTTTGCCGAAACAAGGAGATCAAATAACTGCAACAATAAGAATCAAAAATCGCGCGCTTGCAGGATATTTTTCAGGGACAGTTCAACTGTTCGATTCGCTTGCGCTCGTGTCATCACAAAATTTTAATCAATCATTTGAGGTGAATGAATCACTTGCCGTCATTCTGAATTATCCAAATATTAAAACGGGCAGACATCCATTAACTGCTAAGCTACTATTGAACGGCGATGAAGACACGACAAACAACAGTGTTTTCGGTGTTATTAACGTCGGATTTCGATCACGCACACTACTCATCAACGAATTCATGTATGCGCCATTGAGCGGAATGCCGGAATGGATCGAATTAGTAAACAACAGCATCGATACGATTTCGATTTCGGGATGGAAAATCTCAGATGCCGGTTCGACCAAAGCATCGATTCTTCCGACAATTCCAAAGATAGCACCAAATTCATATGTTGTTGTTACTACAGATACACTGTTGCTGAAGAATTTTTTCTCATTTTCTGTTCCTCTACTGCAAGCATCATTCTCTGCACTCAATAATACAACCACAGATGCCGTTGTTATTTTTGATCCGACTAATGCAATGATTGACAGCGTACTATATAGTCCGTCGTGGGGTGGTTCAGGAGGAAGGTCGTTGGAACGAGTAGATACTTCGGTCAATTCAACATTTAACTCAGAAAACATTTGATGCAGCTGTTAGCAGAGCGACGATTTCTCCGCAGTTCCCCGTAACGGGAAATTCAATTACTATCTCCTCAGTCGTTAAAAATATCGGGAAACACGATCTTTCATCCATTCAATTTCGACTGTTCAATGACGCAAATAGCGATTCAATATTGACCACGAATGAATTACAATTTCAGCAGAATATTTCTACACTTTTATCAAGTGATTCTACAACTGTTCTTACAATACTTTCCCCTCTTGCTCAAGGAAAACATTTATTGGGAATTAAAATTTCATCGTTAACTGATGAAGATACTACAAACAATACTTTATTCTTGTCGGTGACTGTTGGAATTCCGCCAAGAAATATCGTCGTGAACGAAATCATGTATGCGCCTGCTGGCGATATGCCTGAATGGATCGAATTGTATAACAACAGCGCCGAACCAATTTCTATTTCTCAATGGAAAATTTCTGACAACGGTTCCACAAAAATATCGATTGCTAATCAATCGGCTTCAATAGCTTCTCATTCATATTGTATTGTTACGACAGATTCTTCGCTTACAAATTTTTTCCCGATTTCCTCACCGGTATTTGTTGCTCCATTTTCTGCATTGAACAACACTACACCGGATGCTGTTGTAGTGTACGATGAACGAGGGGCAACAATGGACTCCGTGTATTATCGGCAATCATGGGGCGGACTTAATGGGAATTCGTTGCAGCGATTTGATTTCTTTGGACCATCGTCCGATTCCATTAACTGGAGAACTGCTGTACCAAATCCCGGAATTGAGAATCCATCTGCAAGAAAAGAGATTGATGCCGAAATAAAAAATATATCTACCGCAAAAATCACAAATGGAATTCAAATATCGGCAACAATATTCAATCAGGGAAGACAAATAATAAATGGACTGACCGTAAAGTTTTATCACGATAAAAATCGGGACAGTACTATGCAAGAAACCGAATTGATCGATTCATCAGTTGTATCAACACTACAGCCTTTGGATTCGGTCACACTTCAGTATAATTGGAATGTTCAGATTCAGGGAATGCAATCGATCATTGTTACTGTTGAAGCTGTAAACGATATGCGGTTATCAAATAATTCTCAAAAGATCATCGAAAAAAATAATTTTGCACCCCAAACGCTTGTGATCAACGAGATCATGTATGAACCGCTTCCGGGAAAAGCTGAATTTGTAGAATTGTACAACCGCACTGTCGATACGATTGATATTGCTCAGTGGAAATTGATGGATCAGCCAAGTTTATCCGGAAGCAGAGCGATCATTCCATTATCTACACTTACAGCTTTTGTTCCGCCGAATGGTTTTTTTCTCATCGCTTCTGATTCTTCGATCGTTACACAATTTCCTGTGCTTGACCAAAAAAATGTTGTTATCAATCCATCGTTAAGTCTTAGCAATAGCGGCGAAGATCTTGTTCTTGTTGACTTGACCGACACACCAATTGACAGTGTTCGATATTCTCCGTTGTGGCATATGAAAAACCTGACTTCCTCGGGAAGATCACTGGAGCGGATCAATCCTTCTATACTAAGTAATGATACAAGAAATTGGAGTTCTTCAGTTTCATCAACAGGTTCAACCCCTGCGTCTTCTAATAGTATTTTCACAAAATCAACAGCGCAAAATTCGTCGTTACACCTTTCCCCCAATCCGTTTTCACCGGATAACGATGGATTTGAAGATTTTCTATCGATCAATTATTCTCTTCCAGCCAACAGCACAACTATACGCCTCCGTATTTATGATGTGTCCGGAAGATTGATCCGCCGTCTTGCACAAAACGAACCTTCCCCATCAACTGGATCGATCATTTGGAACGGAATGGATGATGACGGACATCGCGTCCGCATTGGAATGTATATTATTCTGTTTGAAGCGTTGGATAATTTCGGCGGAACGGCAAAAACAATGAAAGATGTTGCCGTAGTCGGAAGAAAACTATGACCACAGCATTGTAAATTTTCTGCAGCTTTTAGAATTTCCTTCTTTATTTCGTCACAATATTTTTCCTTCACAATATTGGAAATGTCCATACTTGTACTATATTAATGTAATGACGATCAAAGAATTTTTCAAACAGGAATACGATAATATCTTTCGCTTTCATCGAAGCGGTGCTAGCGGATTAGAGGTTGCATCTGAACTTTCTCAATTAGTCGATTCCACTCTAACAAAATTGTGGGAAGAACTTTCTGAAGGACCGCGCACGACATTCGCTGTTGTTGCGCTCGGCGGTTATGGACGATTTGAAATGGCTCCTCACAGCGATGTTGATGTAATGATCCTCTTCAAAGACGAACAGACAAAAACTACAAATGCAGAAACAGCACAGCAATTCCTTCATTCCTTATGGAATCTCGGTTTCGACGTTGGACACAGCGTCCGCACGATCAAGGATTGTTTGAATCTCTATCAAACCGATGTTGATGTTTGGGCTTCGGTGCTGGAAAGCCGGTATGTCTGCGGGAATTCAGAATTGATGGACCAATACACCAATGCGTTCCTCTCTCATATTGAAAAACATCAGGACCTCAAGTTCATTTCGTCGGTGATAAACGGCGTTGATGAACGTCATAAGAAATATGAGCATTCCGTAAAATTACTCGAACCGAATCTAAAGAACAGTGCCGGAGGAGTCCGTGATCTTCACTCGCTGGTATGGATCTACCGATCGACCAATGTCAAATATTTTTCTCTCAATCCATTTCGCTGCAACGAGTCGGGATGTGTGACGTTGTTCCATCAATTGGCGGATGACGGGATCATCTCGCATGAAGAAATGCACGAAGCGATACGGGCGTTCGATGGAATACTTCGAATGAGGAATGAACTGCACTATTATTCCCTATCGCAGCAGGATATCCTTGAATTCTCAAAACAATTGGAGATTGCTCGAGCAATCGGTTACCGCCTGGCAACGCCGGTAGAATCCGTAGAAGTTTGTATGCGTGAATATTTTCTGCATGGACGTATTGTCTATCGGTTGAACAAACTGCTAATCAATCAATTTCGAAAAAGCGGAACACCATCAGTCTGGTCAACAATGCGTAAACAGGTGCTTGATGATCTGTATCTGATCCGGAACGAGCAATTGTTTGTTCAAAATGGTTCAAAAGAATTCTCCTCGCCTGCAGATGTCGTTCGTGCATTCTACTGGTGTGGTGTTCATTCCGTTGAAATGAGCTCCCCACTTCACTCGTCTTGCGCCGCGCTGCTCAGGAATCAAAAGTTCTTTGCAGCAGATACAACAATGGTTGCACACATACTCATGGAAATTCTTCGGCTGCCGGAAAACGTTGCTGCCACACTGCAAATGATGAATGATGCCGATGTGCTGGGAAAGATCATCGAAGAATGGGGAAATCTGGTTGCATTCTTCCAACACAGCATGTATCACTATTATACCACGGATGCACATACTCTTATTGCTCTTGAACACGCTGAGAAACTGCAAAAAGAAGATAGTGTGCTGGGAAGAACATTTCGGTCGCTTTCCAATAAAGAGACTCTCTACTTAGCAATTCTCTTTCACGATATTGCTAAACCGAAAGGAATTCAGGGACACGAGATCACCGGTGTTGATATGTGGAAAAAAATTCAGGCACGGTTTGAATTCCCGGATGAACACGATGATGTTGCATTCCTCATCAGGAATCATTTGATCATGGAGCAGATCGCGTTCCGCCGTAATACCAATGATCGCGCAACGGTCGAAGAATTTGCAAAGAACTTTTCCCGTCCGGAACAGCTCGATCTGCTGTTCATTCTTTCATACGCCGATCTTTCTGCGGTGAATAAAAATGTATGGACAAGCTGGAAAGAGATGCTGCTACAGGAATTGTATTTAAAGACTCGAAAATATCTGACGCAGAAATCGGAACCTGCCGAACAAACATTTTCCACGCCATATTCATTGAAAGAGATTGACGAGTTTGAGCTGCAGATCAAAGTATTGGATACGGTTTCCGTTCTTTTTAAAAGTGAAGATGCCCACACGAAAGTTGTTGTCATTACCCGCGATGCTCCATTCCTTCTTTCGACTATTTGCGGTGTCCTATCCGCCAACGATGTGAATATCTTCGATGCGCAGATCTATACGCGGGAAGATGGTTTTGTAATGGATTCGTTCCGCGTTGTGGATGCAGCGACAAAAAAAATGCTGACAACAGAACTTCAAGCAATGATCGTCCGTGATATGGAGAATGTTCTTAAACAGAAAGAAACGCTAGAAAAATTATTCGACCGCCACCATCGCCGATGGAAACGGCGAGCAAAACCTCTGATGCATTCGAATATCCGCATTGATGTTGAATTTCAGGATGGCTCGCAGCATACGATCATCGATATCTATGCACCTGATATGACCGGTTTTCTCTACAAGATCACGCAAACCTTATCGAAAGCGAAATTACAGATCGATTTTGCAAAACTCGCAACGCGCGGTGATGGTATCGTTGACTCATTCTATGTTCAAACAAAGGATGGAAAAAAAATATCATCGGAAGAAGAGAAGCTCTTTCTTCGCGAGAAAATATTGCATACTATTCAGCAGTTAATGAATGTTCAGCTTGAAATGTAGCAACACAACGGATAAAAGGGCATGCCACAAAGACACAAAGTCACAAAAGATTTTTAGAAACACTGCTTGGTGTCTTTGTGACTTCGCGGCAAAATTTTTATGGGTACTAAAAATCAAAAATCAATCGGCGTATTCGATTCCGGTATTGGCGGATTGACCGTGGTGCGCGCATTGCTGGAAAAACTGCCGAATGAGAATATCGTCTACTTTGGCGATACCGCGCGCGTTCCGTACGGATCAAAATCTGCACAAGTTGTGCGTGAATATACCCAGGATGATACTGACTTTCTTCTTTCCAAAGATGTAAAAATGATCGTTGTTGCATGCAACACCGTTTCCGCCGTTGCGCTGGATGTGGTACAAAAGCGGGCAAATCTGCCTGTCACCGGCGTGATCATTCCGGGCGCGGAAGCAGCGATGAATTCTACAAAGAATAAACGGATCGGCGTGATCGGAACTGCGGGAACAGTGAATAGCAACGCGTACGCTCATGAATTGAAGCGATTGAATAATTCGGTGAATGTGTTCAGTAAAGCCTGTCCGCTCTTTGTTCCCCTTGTAGAAGAAGGCTGGCTGGAGAATAAAGCAACGGAGTTGATCGTTAATGATTACCTTTTTCCGCTCATCACCGAAAAAATTGATACACTGATCCTCGGATGCACTCACTATCCTCTATTGAAAAGAACGATTTCAAAAGTTACAAAAGGTGCCGTTACATTGATCGATTCCGGTGAAGCCGCCGCTGCAACAGTAGAAACAATGCTTGAGAAGCTTGATCTGCGAAATACCAGTAAAGAAAAACCGAACGTGCAGTTCTTTGTGAGCGATGCTCCGGAGAAATTTACTTCTGTTGGAGAATTGTTCTTCGGAAAGAAACTGGGTGTTGTGCGAAGAGTTGTTATTGGGAAAGGGTAAATAAAAGGATGAAGGATGAATTATGAAGGATGAAAAAATGATAATTCATAAAACCAAAGCATCACAAACACTATCCAATCAATGACAAACAAACAATGACAGCATTTCGTTGAAAATAATCCTCACAAATATTCTATTCTTCTTTTTATTATTTTCACACAATCTCACCGCTCAAACCAAAGGAGACTTCTTTATCGGATATGGATTTGAATTCCCGAGCGGCGGATATCTTTCATTGCGGTACTATCCTGCCGATAAGATCGGCGTTGAGGTGTATACAAGTGCGTTCTGGTATATCTTTAATTTTGGAGCGCGCGCAAACATTCATGTTCAGGAGGCATTGCCGCATACATTCATCTCCATCGGATATTCACACATCACTGCTTACAATCCCGGCGCTGTGCACGACACAAGCAATTCCGAATTATTATATTTGCAGCGTACAATGGACGGAATTGATCTGGGTATTGGACGCGAGCTTGAATACGATTATAAACATTTTTCGTTTCAACTCGGTCCAACATACATCCTGAAACTTGAGGATAGTTATGTTGATAACAATAGGAAGATCGAAACGGAAGAAATATCTACACTGTTTTCTTATTTTTTTGTCGCCACACAATTGAATCAATTACCCGAAAAGAATCCAAAACCGATCTATGTAAAATAATATTTGAATGATTCTTATGTTTTGCGGAACTCTGTTCCGCATTTTTGTAAAACCGAGTTCTGTTGAGACTATGAAAGATCTCAAACCTCATTACCGCAGAAGATTGCCGCATTATCAACCCAAAGATTCAATTCTTTTTGCAACATTCCGGCTGGCAAACTCTCTTCCAAAAGAAATTATTGCACAACTTCACCAAGAACGCGAAGAGCGCGAGAAGGCTATAAACAAAGAAAGCAATATTGAAAAAAGATTATCTCTGATCGTAGAGGAACAGAAAAGATATTTTGGGCATTTTGATAGTTACTTAGATCGAATTAGTACAGAAATACGCTGGCTTGAAAATGTTCATATTGCAAAACTTGTTTATGATGCAATACTGTTTTACAATACTATCGAATATAACGTAATAGCATTCTGCATTATGCCAAACCACGTTCATCTCATGGCTGATATGACGCGAAAAAATATTCCGCTCCACAGTATACTTAAGCGCATTAAAACATTCACTGCTCTAAAAGCCAATTCAATCCTGAACTGTAGTGGTCAATTTTGGCATAATGAAAACTATGACCATGTAGTACGAGATGGAAATGAATTACGAAGAATAGTAACTTATATTTTGGAAAATTCGGTAAAAGCAGGTTTATGCAAGAGATGGGAAGATTGGAAATGGACCTACATTGACATGAAATATTTGGAATAGCTGTATCGCGGAATTCCATTCCGCATTTTTGTAAACCGCTGACCGGAGGTCAGCGATACAGTTACAAACTCATCCAGTAACTCACCTTCACCACATACACATTATCCGGTGATGTTCGTAAGAATGTGTTATCAAGGTTCGTTCCAAGACTGGTATTATATCCCCCATTTTGTTCAAACGCACGACCGTGCGACCATACAAAATAGAACGTGCTTCCTTCGCGATATTCCCACCGGAGGACAACATTTGTTTGCAATGACGTTTCATTGAAATCTTCATTCAGGGAATAATTATACGGCGTCAAATTTCTGTTTGGATTCAACAATGAATATGTTGTCATGTCAAAATTCCCTTTTGCCCAGAAAAATTGATTGTATATCTGCAGTGAAAGATCGTGGGTAAATAAGATTGAACCACGGAGAGTGAGGTCAAGTCCATCAACATCACGTTTTGCATATAATGCAGCGGGAGCAACTGCTGCAAACGGGACAAGGGTATCAACAAGTGAATTGACAAATTTATCAAGATCACGCTCGATCAGATATCCCACCGAAAGTTCATATTCCATTGACGATGTCGGACGAATAACCATCGATGCTTCTGTATTCGATTCAATTCCATTGTTCTCATATATGCGGTAATTTTCTTCCGCATTAACAATGATCATATTTCGACTGTCACTTTCAATCTCTCCACGGACAAAAAAACTTGCCGGTTTGTTAAAGACACCGTATCCGCGCGGTTCATACGGATCCTGTGCGGCAAACGAATAATTCACTCTTCCACTAACGGACCAATAATTTAAGAATTGTGCATTCACCGTTGCGTTCAATTCTCTGAAAAGAGTGAGTTTATCGTAATTCCAGCGTAAATGAGGATTGAAATTGAGATTGTACGAACGGAAATATTCGCCGGGTGTAAAATTTCTGTATGTCAGATTTGCGCCGACACCGTGATCATTCGGGCTTCGGAAAAAACCAATATCATTGATGAAATATTTTCGAGAAGTAAAATCATAACCGATACTGTACAGCCAATCACCGCTTACCCGTCCAATATTTATTTTTCCGGCAGAACCTTGCTGCATATACGGTTGAGCGGTCACTCTGCCGAACTTATTAATGAACTTTGTTCCGTGTGAGACTGCAAGAAAACCATTTACCCTATATTTACTGCTGTCGAACTTTATGTCCCAGTCCGTACCACCGGTGTATGCGGGAATACTCCCATCGCGAGTTGTTCCTGTAATGATCGCACCGATATTCGAGTTTCCCCAAAAATCTTGTTTGATTCGAAATAAATTGTACGATGCACTTGGTTCTGCCCGAAGTGTCTTTATGCTGCCAAGCGTATCACGATAGGAGAATTGTTCTTCATCGGTCAATCCTGTAAGAATTCCGATCGAAGTCCCCCCTTCTGTTTTTCCTGAAAATTTTGCTGCTCCAAGGATCGTTCCGGTGCGCGGTTCATCCGTGATGACCTGTCCGTCACCAGGCAGGCGAATACCGATTGGTCTTCCAATTCGTCGGGAATAAAATAATCCGGGACCAAAATCACCGCCAAATGTTACAAAACGGATGATCTGTGTTCCTTCGATAAAGAATGGTCTCTTTTCCGGATAAAATGTTTCAAACGTTGTAAGGTTCAACACGGCCGGATCAGCTTCAACTTGGGCAAAATCCGGATTAAACGTTGCATCGAGTGTAAAGTTCGATGAAACTCCATATTTGATATCAACACCGGCATTTGGACGAATTTTTTCGATTTTTTCTCTTTCCGATGTTTGCGGATAATGTTCCGAAGATCCGACCGCATACGGAAGGACTTCCAATAATTTCGGCAATTTCACGTCCGACATTCCTGTCATTATTCCGAATTGCGATACAAATCCGTCTTTGTTCTTGCTCATTAAATTCCAATTGGTCTCTTCCTGTTTGCGTGAGATTCTCCGTGCGACATTCATTCCCCACGTATCATTCCCCTCGGTGAACCGTATCTGCGAAAGAGGGATCTTAAACTCCGTACTCCATCCATTCGGCAATATTTTGGTCTCCGATTCCCATACTGGATCCCAGGAATAGTCCTCATCTCTTCCGTCGTTATACATCAACTCATCGGATTTGCTGCCGGAGGGAAGTACTATAAAGATAAAGGCGGTCTGCTTATCATTGTAACTGTCGAAACCGATACCGAACCAATCCGATTCGGGAATATCGTCGCGCCGTGCAAGCCGTGAAACGATGCCGTCGGGATGCGAATCATACATCATCGCATAGATATAGAGATAATGATCATCATAGAGAATCTTGAATTCAGTCCGCTCCGATTCCGGTGATCCTTCAATCGGTTCGCGCTGCACAAAATCGGATGCTGTGTTTGCCAGTTTCCACACCTCGTCATTTCCATATCCATCAATCACCGGAGAGATTGCCGTACGAATAGCCTTTAATGATTTTGGTTGAGCTGCAAGAAGTGATACACAAACGCAGAGAAACAACGCTGTAGAAATTTTTGTCATAGTGTGTATTTTGTGTTTATAAAGAATGCGTCATAATAAAGCCAATATGAAACGGAAACGCAAGAAAGAAAAAAGGGTTGGTGCCTCTTGAACTGTTTTTTTTTACAATTGTAGTTGATTTCGTCTTCGATATTCTTTTAAATCTTAAAATGATTTCCGCTTGAAGAGCCATCTTTTGCTCCTTTCCCTTTGTTTTCCTCATTATGATAATGTTCTAATAAGAGTTTTCTAAATTGTTTTTAACCGGACTATACTCTAATTTTGAATTGTGAAATAAAGTTAGAGTACATAAAATTCGTATGGTCAAATTCTTTTCCACATATGTTGTTATAAGCGCAAGCTTCTTAACGCTTCTTCTAGCCCAAAATTCCGGCAATGAAGATGCGTCGAAGGCGTTTTCGCAAGTTACACACGAAACGTGGACGACGGATGACGGACTTCCGCAGAATACCGTCAGTAATATCGTACAGACAAATGACGGTTATTTGTGGATGGGAACGCAGGATGGTCTTGTTCGTTTCGACGGCGTTAAATTTACCGTTTTCAACAAAAAAAATACACCTGCTTTCTACAATAACTACATTACGGTTTTATATGTCGATCGAAACGGAATATTATGGATAGGTACATATAACGGTGGATTGTTAAAATACAACAACGGCGTTTTCACTCATATCGATCAATTTCCTCAGTTATCACACAGTCATGTCCGGGCAATTTTTCAAGATAACAGCGAGACAATGTGGATTGCGCTCCGTGAGCATGGTGTTATTACCATGAAAGATTCCACGATCAGCGTGATCAATACATCCGTCGGACTGCTGACCAATGAAGTGCTTTGCTTCAGTCAAGATCTGCAAGGAAAGGTTTGGATCGGTACTGAAAAAGGAATTTCCATTTATTACAGAGGATCGATCAACAATATTACCATTGCGGACGGACTGCTGAACAATACCGTGAATGCACTGAGTGTCGATCCGAACGGCACAATGTGGATCGGTACGAACGACGGATTAATGAATGTGTTGATCGACTTCAAAGAAAAGAACCGATTCCTTACCTATACGGAAAAGAACGGATTGCCAAGCCGTATTGTCAATTCAATTTTTATTGATAAGAATGATCTCTTGTGGGTAAGAACAAAGAGCGGTATTGTTCGTTTTGATCGTGGAAATGTTTCACCCCTCACCAACAACGCTGGACAGCGATATGAACATCTAACATCACTGTTCGTCGATTCTGAACAAAATATTTGGATCGGTGCCGAAGGACGCGGACTTGAGGTTCTACGCAAGGGAATGTTCACTAACTACACGACAAAAGAAGGACTCCCTTCCAATGCAGTGCGCACAATCATGGAAGACCGTGGCCGCAATGTGTGGATCGGTGCTGACAGCGGATTGGTGAAGATGAATCGCACGGCTCCGCAAACTCTTGAGCGGTTCACAGAAAAAGAAGGAATCAAAGATAACGAAATCTACTCTATTGCAGAAGACAGAGCGGGAAAAATATGGGTGGCAACTGCCAATGGATTGAATATTATTGAGAATGGCAAAGTTAAACCGATACAACCGATCGATAAGACGAAGGAATTGATCTCTTCACACATTTTTGTCGACAGCAAAGATAGAGTATGGGTTACCTCCTCCGGAGAAGGGGTCTTTGTTTTTGAAAATGGTTCATTCAGACAGATCACAACGACACAAGGTTTGATCAGTAATTATACAAGCTGCCTGCTGGAAGATTTCCGCGGCAACATCTGGGTCGGTACGGATGGTGAAGGAATATCGGTGATCAGTGATGACGGTATAACATCCTACACCACTGAGAACGGATTGACGAATAATTTCATCCGTGCGATGTACACTTTTAAAGATAACTCAGTTTGGATCGGTACCTTGGGAGGCGGATTGATATGTTATACAAGCGGAAAATTCTTTACCCTGACCACGGCACATGGTTTGTACGATGATGTTATTTTCAGTATTCTTGAAGACGATATCGGTCGTTTATGGATGACATCCAACAGAGGTATTTTTTATGTTGATAAATTCGATGTCATGAAATTTTTTTACGGCGGGATAGACAATATCACCTGCACCGCTTACGGCAAAGAGCACGGATTAACGAACGTCGAAAACAGCGGCGGTGTCCAGCCTGCCGGATGGAAAATGTATGACGGAACTTTGTGGTTCACAACTGCCGGCGGAGTTGCTGTCGTCAATCCAAAAAGGATCGTCACAAACCAAAAAGCTCCAAGAGTGGTGATCGAACAGTTCTTGATCGATAACCAGCCGGTAGCTTTCAACAAAGAATTTATTGTGCCGGCAAATAACCAGCGCATCGAGATCCAATTTACCGGTTTAAGTTTTGTCAGCCCCAGAAAAATCCGGTTCAAAGCAATGCTCGAAGGATATGAAAAAGAATGGTACGATCTTGATACTCGCCGTTCCGCTTCGTATACACATTTATCACCCGGCACATACACATTTCGCATCATCGCAGCAAATAGCGATGGAATATGGGACCCGAATGGTGTAGCGATCACATTCGTGAAAAAAGGATATTTTTATGAAACGTATCCGTTTTACGTTGGTGTGATCTTGTTAGTGTTGGCGGGTATTGTTGGGGTGTATCGCATTCGTATCCATGGAATTCGCAGCCGAGAACGCACATTAGAGAAACTGGTTGAATCGCGCACAAAAGAATTGCAGGAAGAACATGGCAAGATCCAGCAATTGCTCGATCTTTCTGAAGAGCAAAAAGTAAAAGCTGAAACCGCCAATGCATTAAAATCGCAGTTGATCGATATGGTTGCGCATCATGTAAAAAGCCCGCTGGTATCCATTACGGGATTGGTGAAATTGGTTGAACAATCCGGATCGATGAACACTATTTCCGCAAAATATTTGAAGATGATCCGAAATAAGTCGGACGGAATGATAAAAGTGATCACCAACCTGCTGAATCTCTCCGGAATTGAAAGCGGATCGATCAATTTTCAATTTGAAAAAGTGAACCTTGCCGAAGTTGCCGGCATGACCATAGACAGCTATAAATTCCTTGCGGATAAAAAGGAGCAGACGCTGACCTTTGTTGCAGACGATGCTGAAACGCTGGAGGTAATGGCCGACAACACCCGTATCCAGGATGCGATCGAAAATCTTGTGAGCAACGCGATCAAATATTCACCTCTTCATTCTACGATCCAAGCCGGTGTATACCGGCATAATGACAAAGTTCAGTTTTGGATCACCGATGCGGGTCCCGGCATTTCAACGGATGATCAACAGCGGCTCTTCAAAAAATTCCAGGTCTTATCCGCCAAACCAACAGGCGATGAGGTTGCAACCGGACTCGGTCTTGCAATTGTAAAAGAGATTGTTGATGCACATCATGGTAAAATATTCGTGAAGAGCACACCAACAAAGGGAAGCACGTTTGTGATAGAGTTGGACAAGATTAAAAATTAAGCTTCCTGATGCAGCCTTTCCTATGGAACCTCGGGAATGAAAAAATATTTCCGTCATTCCTTTCTTCCTTCGACATTATTTATCCTCATTGTGCTGCGGATTGAATTCAAACAGATCTCTTTTTAAGAGGTATTGTTCCATCGCAGCTGCGGTTGCTGGAGATTTTTTTGCAAGTAACGATGCAAGTGACTGTTTCTCCCTGGCAGTGATCTCTACCCGCGATACGACACTCACCGTTACATCAACGGTTGCAAAACGGTTACGGTTCAGAAAAAGAACATCCGACATTTTATCATTGGGATTAACAATCACCATCTGTTCAGCTCTGCTACCAATTGCTCGTTTGAATTCATCAATACTGTATCCGTAGTGCGTGCAGCAAAGAGCGACAACGACCGTTTTTGGTGTTGTCGTAAGTGTATCGAATGCTTCAGAAGTAAATTGTTCAATCATATTTTTCGTCTTCGTGCTTGATGGATTTTCCTGAATTTCACTTTCGAGTAATGTACACGCTTGTGTCACTATTCGATCCCCAGAAATTCCATTTGCCATCAAACCTTCTTTATGCTTGTTTGCGGTAATTGTCGTTGGCGTTCCGAAGATCAGCACGCTGTTTGAATCATCCTTTGTAAGCTCTTTCAGAATCATTTCCACACCGATATCCACAATGCTGATGACCGGTAGTGCGGCTGTTCTTGCATAGTCCGTTTCTGCATACAACACCGAAAGCGTGTTGCAGGCAATTAAAATAATATCCGGTGAATACCATTGCGTCATTCCATTAAGCGCAGAAGAAAAAACTTTAAGTTTCTCTTCTTTTGTCTTCATAGAATTATAGCCATACCCTTTTTCGGCAAGAGCGTTACAGAATATGACCGTTGCCGTTCGATACGATCTATATTCCCGTATCTTCTTTTCTACATCGGCACACACAGCCAATCCCCCCAAGCCGGAATCGGTGACAAGAATTTTTATTGTTTCTTTTGCATTGACGGCGGCAAAGTCTTGCGACAATAATTTGTTGTTCATAGTCTATGTTGTTTGCAGTGTTTACGCTGGAAGCCATCTCAAAAATACCCAATCAATGTCATTTCGATCCCGCTTTAGCGGGAGAGAAATCTCGATTTTGACTTTAATTATTAAAACGAGATTCCTCACTTGTCCCTTTGTGACTTCGTTCGGTCTACGACTCGCAGAGAATGAAAATACAATTCAGGGATTCTCTTCCAAGAACTATCATCCTATTCCTTATTCCACTTCAATATCGTACTTATCCAACAACCCGATAATTCCTAGCGAAGAGAATTTTGCCTGCTTTATTTTATTCTTTTCGGGATCGATGGAATAATTATATGATGACCGGAGATCCGCTTTCATCAAGTTCGTGCGGTCAAATTTCGCCTTCCCAAAATCGCAATTATCAAATAGTGAACCACACAGATCGGACTGCGTAAAATCAACTTCATGAAGTTTGCAATTCTTAAAGCGTGTCTTTTTAACGTTCAGAGCATAAAAACTTGCTAAGGTAAGATTGCAGTTTTCAAAGTCCACAGAAAACAAAATCTCATTGCAGTTCTCAAAGTGCATTCCCGTTAGCTTACAGTCGACGAAATGTGCGTCTCTGAATGTCGTGCCATTCAGTTTCACGACACTGAGATTGCATCCTTTGAATGTACACTCACTGAAATTAATCCCGGAAAGGTCGGCGTTCGACAAATTACAGTTGTGAAAACTGCAATTCTCATAATCATCGTTTGGGAATCTGTTTTTTGAAAAGTCGATTCCGGTGAATGTCTCTTGTTCAATTATGGTTTTGGTTGGACTGTTCTTCATTGATTTATCGCAGCAGCAAAAGCTTTTTTGTTTCTGTAAACGAACCAGCTTTTAATCGATAGAAATAGATACCGCTAGAAACATTCTCCGCCCTCCATTGCCGAGATTGATTTCCGGCAGACGATTCTTCATTGACCAATGTCGATACTTCCCTTCCCAATGCATCGAATATTTTTAAAGAAACAAATGATTTTGATGGAAGAGTAAAAGAAATCGTTGTTGTAGGATTAAAGGGGTTGGGATAGTTTTGATGTAAATATATTGTTGCTGGTGTATTAAATTCATCCAATTTAACAGAAGTCGTTGGTTTTACGCTTTTGAAGACACCGTCTCCTAATGTGCCTGCGTATAAATATGAATCGGGACCGATGAGTAACGTGTTTACTTGTTGAGTATTTAAATCTTCGCTTAAGTTAATCCAATTATTAGTTTCATTTTTTAATACAAAAACACCATTTCCCCAACCCCACGAACCTGCAAAAACATTTCCCACGGAATCAACAGATAGAGTCCAAATACTATTTTCAGTCAAATTTACATTTTTTGATTCCCAAATATTTCCATTATTTGTTGAATAATAAACACCATTACCCAGTGTTGAAGCATAAATAATATTATTTTTCATAACAATTGAGGTGATTGCTTTATTTGGGAGACCATTATTTGTTTCAATCCAAGTATTCCCTTGATCTGATGATTGAAAAATACTACCACCTTCTCCTAAATATTTTCCACCAGTTCCTGCAAACAAAACATTACTTGGAGTTACCATTAAACAGTTAATAACACTATCGCGTAAACCGTTACTGCATCCATTCCAAGCAGAGCCTCCATCTGTAGAGCAAAATATCCCCAACCCTTGAGTTCCTGCAAAAATATTTCCTTTTTTATCTACCGTTAATGAATTTATAAATTTTGTGGTATTGAAAACAAGGTTCCAATTATCCCCTTTGTTTGTTGAGCGATAAATATTTCCTACAAATGTACCTGCAAATATATTTGATGTTGTTGCCGTTGCAATAGACATTATATAGAAATCAAATAGACCAGACGATACTTGCGTCCATGTTGCACCATCATCGACTAAACGAAAAATACCGTTATAACTTGTTCCGGCATAAATAGTGCCACTTGAATTCATTGCAAGTGCATTGACGTTTGAATTTATAAAATTAGTTTGTTTCCAAACAACTCCATCATTTGAAGATTTAAAGATACCCCCACGAAGAGTCCCGGCATAAATAAATTGTGACGAATCAATAGAAAGTGAAGTCACCGCCATTGATGTTAATCCTGAATTAGTTTCTAACCATGTACTTCCATTATCTTTCGAAAAAACAATTCCTTGGAATAAAATACCTGCAAACAGTTCGCCTTTCGAATTAACAGTGATTTCTCTAATTTCGGTATTAATGGAATTCACTTTTACCTGTTTCCAACTTTTACCAATATCTGTAGATCGAAATATTCCCGAAAATGACCCAACAAAAATATGGTTTTGATCTGTTACGCCTATTGATTGAATGTCGCTAATAAGATTTGTAGAATCTGAATGAGTCCAACTTATTCCATTATTTGTAGAGACGAAAAAACCATCCCCTTTTGTCCCAGCATAGGCTAGACCATTTTTGGAATACGCCAAGGCAAACACCCAACCATTTGTAAGTCCTTCACTTGCATTCATCCAGTGGTTCCCATTATCACTTGAACTGAAAACTCCACCGCCAGATGACCCAGCGAGCAATATTCCTGAGATTGGATTTACTGCAAGAGAATAAATATAAGTTTGTGTTATTCCACTGTCTTTTTTTGTCCAACTTTGACCATCGTCTGTTGAGCAAAATACCCCACCTAATACCCCTGCATAAATTTTCCCAGAGGGACTTAAAATTAATTTTTGAACTTCCCAAAATGTTAAACCATTGTTTGACCGAAACCATGACTCGCCGCGGTTTGTTGATCGAAAAATACCATTCCCCCCTGCGAGAATCGTACCTAGAGAAGTGGTTACGATGCTATTTACATCACCACCAACAGGTCCATATGTTTGCTCCCAAAAATTTTGTTGCGCAAATGAATTTAATACGGTTAATTGAACAAGGAGTATACTCTTAAATAAAATTGATTTAAGACATTTTTTCATAAGTTTTCATTTTTATTTTTCTTAGTATTAATCCTCAATTTGAAAAAATTAAAGCAAGGAAGCAAAAATCTAAACAGAAAGCCTTGCGGACAATTTTCTCTGCAAGGCTTTCTGTTTAAATCAACAATGTTATTTCTTAAATGCTATCCGCAAGCTTCCTTCGTAAGATCGCAATGAAGAACCCGAGCAGCACCAGCACCGTGCCGACCCAGACAAGATTGATGAACGGTTTTACGCTTGCTTCAACCACCAACACTTCTTTCTGCTGCATCGGGGGCATTGCTTCTCCCTCTTTTTTCAGCTGGATCTGGA
>JFJP01021663.1_pt1 | contig 19146 bp, 17 predicted proteins | sample 431651 | NCBI WGS metagenome assembly JFJP01 (sample SAMN02602958, study PRJNA72255) | Microbial mat metagenome, whole genome shotgun sequencing project. | biome: fresh water; feature: sink hole; material: water; isolation source: purple microbial (photo- and chemosynthetic) mats found in...
AGACACCCTTGCGTTTCACTATACGCTTCCTCCGACACTCGCGTTAGGGACTTTCACCCATTAGATATTTGACATGCGTGGCACACATCAAAGGGGGAAACGGCAACGCTTCCCCCTATATTTTTACAAAGTTTCTAAAGTATCAATCCTATACACTTCATAGGCAGGCTCTTCATACGGATGAACTTCTATCAATTGTTCAATCACTTTCAACACAAGTTCATCGCGACAGATCATTTCCACTCGGTACTCCCTCACCCGCTCAATCTCGCCTAGAGTTCCCACAAAGGGATTACTTCCTTCGAGCGGACGAAATTGACCATCACCTTCGACTTCCCATGAACAGTAGTCATACCGCGCATACCGTCCCGCGCCAACAGCGAACAAGGCTTCTTTCACAAACTCTTTTTGATCCTGTGGCACAAAAAAAACCAATTTATACATAAATACCCCCAACAGACAGTTGATTTCGACGCCAAAATACTACCTTACAATGAAGAACTATACAAGGGGCCCTGAATGGAAAAAGGGATCAATTCCGTAAGAATCAATCCCAAAAATTTTAAGAAAAAAATATTTATTCCGGTTTTTTGAGCCGTGGTTCTTCGAGAAAACTTGTGTCGAGCATATCAAAGGTTACTTTGCGCATTTCATCGCGAATAGTTTCACTGATCTGACCAATTCTGCGATGGAGTGAACAGAGCGTATCCGTGTGCATAGAACACTCATATCCCGGTTCCAGGCATTTGTTTATATAAACCGGGCCGTCAATAATCTCAACCAATTCAAGAAGAGTTATCGTGGCAGGTTCTTTCGCGAGACGATAGCCACCACCTTTTCCGCGAATTGACTCAGTGATTTTTGCATGAGTCAGTTTGCGCAGAATTTTAAAGGTAAAACGATGTGGGATTCCTGCACATTCAGAAATTTCCAACGATCCCATTTTCCCTTGTGTTGATGCAGCTAAACATCTCACAATGCGAAATGCGTAGTCCGCTTCCTGCGTAATTCTCATACTTATTTCCTATCTAAAACTGACTTCCACACTGTTGGAAATTGGAATATAGTTAAAATAAGACTATATTTGTCTATTTTCCATTTTTTTTATTCTGAAACCGCCCGCGTACGAGTGAATCAGTGCCAAATCGTGCTAAAACATCATCAATTGCACGGTCGCGCTTTTCCCAATTTTCACGATTAGAGGAAACGGCAGTTTCAAACAACGACAGTTGCTCGGTTTCTGATTCCGTAAAATTTGATAGACCCGCTCCGATCAAACGCAAAGACGCAGTTCCAGATAGTGATTTCTTGGCCAAGGTGGAAATGTGGATAAAGACTTCTTCGGAACAATCAGTGGTATTCTCGATAGTCACCGAAGCAGATCGGCGCACAAAATCAGGAGTGCGATAGGTCAATGTGATCGTCCGCGCACGAACCTTACATTTTCGAGCGCGACGCGCTATGTCATCGCAGATCCATCGCAACGTATCGTTCCAGATCGGTCGAGATGGTTCATCTTCATTGAATGTGTGTTCGCGCGAAATGGAATGTGCAGATTCGCATTGTTCTACCGGCCGCAAATCAATCCCGAATCGAATCTGAGAAAGTTTCTTTCCCGTGGCCCCAAATCGATCAATCAAGAGCGATTCGGGAATCAGCTGTAGCTGTCGGACTGTTTTCACACCGAGAAGAGCCAACTGTTTTTGAAGAACAGCTCCTACGCCCCACAACCGTTCGACTGGGAACGGTTCCAGAAAAAGGCAAATCTCGTCTTCGGTAAAAGGGGTCATTGTTATGCCGTGAGGTTTTTGGATATCCGAAGCGAGCTTGGCGAGAAATTTGTTCGGGGCAATTCCAATAGAAGCAGTCAGATTGAGCCGCGACTCAATTTCCATGGAGATACGACGCGCGGTTTCCATAGGCGTGCCAAAAAGACGCTCAGATCCGGTCATATCAAGAAATGCCTCATCCACCGAAACCGGTTCAACGAGAGGAGAAAAATCTGAAAAAAGATTCATCAACTGCCGAGATACTTCCCCATACTTCTGCCCATCAGGTTTTAAAAACACCGCATCTGGCGGAAGCCGTCGAACCGCTTCGCTAATTGCCATGGCAGAACGAACTCCGTACGTGCGTGCTTCATAGCTACAGGTAGCCACGACTCCGCGCGTTCCCGGAAGTGATCCGACAACCACCGGTTTCCCGCGGAGTGCCGGATTATCCCGCTGTTCCACGGCAGCAAAGAAAGCATCCATGTCGACGTGAAAGATTGTGCGATTCAGGGGAAACCTCGAATTATTCCTGTTCAAGCGCGTCGAGAATGTGCGTTTTCACTTTTTCAGAATACCGATAGAGAATCACGACGGAACCAATGGTTCCGACGAGATCTGCGCCGAGTTTTTCAGCCAAAATCAGACCGTCCTCGCCAGGGTGGAGCTCTGAATGTTCCAAGAATTTCACTTTGATCAGTTCACGAGATTTAAGGGCGTCTTCAACTCCTTTGAGAAACTGTTCGGTCATCCCCTCTTTTCCCGCTTGAATAATAGCTTTCAAGTGGTGAGCAGAACCTTTGAGTTGTTTGATTTGTTGTTTTGTAATTGCCATTGTCGATCTCCTTTAATTGGGCTGAAAATATGTATATTCTCTTATTATAAGGAGAACAAATGGAAGAACAACTTACTGTTGCTCATTTCAATGATGCAAATGACCGCCTACAAAAGCTAAAAATATCCCTCGCTATCGATGAACGCCGTGAAAAACTGGCAGAACTGGAAGTGCAAAGTACCGCTCCGGGATTCTGGGACGACAACAAAAGTGCTCAAGCTGTGCTCAAACAAGCCAAAGAAGAAAAGTCTCTTATTGAACCATGGGATATGGCTTCCACAGAACTTGTCGACCTTCGCGAATTGTTTGATATGTCCGTCGAAGAGGGCGATGCCGATGCAATTTCAGAGCTGGGTGATCAGGTCGAGCATCTTGTACATACAATCGACAAACTTGAATTCATCCGCAAACTCAGCGGTGAAGATGATCGCGCCAATGCTGTTATTTCGATCCACTCAGGCGCAGGTGGAACAGAATCGTGCGACTGGGCAAGTATGCTCTACAACATGTATGTTCGTTGGTTGGAACGCAACAATTACAAAATCACCGTCCACGATTATACCGATGGCGACGAAGCTGGCCTAAAAAGTGCCACCATCGAAGTCGAGGGCGAATACGCATACGGACACTTGAAAGCCGAGTGCGGCGTTCACCGTTTGGTACGAATCTCTCCGTTTGACTCGAGTGCTCGCCGCCACACTTCCTTTGCATCGGTGTTTACCTATCCGGTTTCTGAAGATGTAGAAGATTACGTAATCGAGGAAAAAGATATTCGCGTTGACACGTATCGCGCTAGTGGAGCCGGTGGTCAACATATCAACAAAACCGACTCGGCAGTGCGCATGACTCACATTCCTACGAACATTGTGGTTCAGTGTCAAAACGAACGATCACAAATCAAAAACCGCGAAGCTTGTATGAAAATGTTGAAAGCGCGTGTGAAACAGTTCTACAAAGAAGAAGAAGAAGCTCGTCGCGCAGACAAGCTCGAAGACAAGAAAAAAATCGAATGGGGCAGCCAGATCAGATCATATGTACTTCACCCGTACAACATGGTTAAAGATCATCGCACCGGCCACGAAACATCAAACACTTCAGGAGTACTTGATGGAGACATCGACAGTTTTATCGAAAGCTACCTCCTTGAATTCTGAAGAATTACAATTCAAAATTGATTTTCTTCAGCGGGAACTTGAACAGATGCACCACGAATCAAATCGGACTGCTCTGATCAACAATTTGACGGAACTTCTCTACGACGCTGAAACGGAAGAAGATGTTATCTCCATGCTCCTCTACGCCCTTCCGCAGGTCACAGAATTTCGACAACTCCGCTATTTTGAAATAGATAAATTAGGACTACAACTCAAAGAAAAGTCGTTTATTTCGAGCCCCGAAGAACCGGCGGAATCTGTATCCAACGGTCTGAATGTTCCTTTGAATTTTTTTGGTGGGCTCTTAGCCGACGCGGTTTTACGGCAAGAATCAATGACTCTCGAAAATGGCATAGCTGAAGAGGATGAATTATCCCTGCGATTTAGCGCAGACAGATACACAATTCTTCCACTTATTTCTCGCAATTTACACCGGAAACAAACAGCGACACCGTGTAATCGAGCGCAATTCCGCAATGAAGAAGAGTACCAGAACGCTTGTATTCGATCGCTAGACTACCCCGTTGTTGGTGCATTTTGGATTGACCTTACCGATGTGAATGAATCGACGATCGGCGCGGGAATTTCCCACATTACGGCACTGCTTCACACGGCAGGATCCATGATTGGAGAACTCCGTATGTTTCTTCAAATCAGCACAATTAACGAAAGAACTGACAAGGACCTTCGTGCGGCGCGAGATGTTCAGAATGGACTACTCCCCGCAAAATTGCCTTGTAATGATCTCATTCAAGCATCAGCGCGGTATATGACAGAAGATCAAGTGGGTGGCGACTACTACGATATTTTCGAACTTCAAAAAGGTATTTACGGCATTATGGTTGCCGATGCATCCGGACACGGGACACCTTCAGCTCTGATTATGGCAATGACGAAAATCCTATTAAAAACATTTGCTTCAACTGAACGTTCGCCTTCTGAAACGCTTGAATTGGTCAACAAAGCAATTGTCAACAATGCCAAAACGAACAAATTCATTACAGGACTCTACGCAATACTGGACACCACCGCCCAAACATTGTGCTATACATCCGCGGGGCATTGCCCTCAGATATTGGTGACCAAATCCACCGGCGAAGTACGAGAATTCAACTCGGATGGCATGTTTATTGGGATGTTCCCAACGATGATGCTCACCGATCACACAATTTCTTACGTTCCTGGAGACAACCGCTTTGTTCTGTACACCGATGGCCTCACAGAAGCAACAAATAGCGAAGGCAATATGTATGGCGCAACCCGACTAGCCAATAGCGCGTTAAAGTCAGTTAACGATACCACTAGCGAGGCGCTGGAAAAGATGTTGGGAATGTTTGATCGGTTCATACGAGCGAACAAGAAAGAAGATGATCTCACCCTCATGATTCTCGATTTTTAAGACGATCTCCTACCCACCGACTAGAGAAAAAAAAAACCGCTTTGTACATTCAGCACAAAGCGGTTTTTATTTCATGAGATAGAACAAATCTACTTGTCGATTAAATCTTCCATTCCCGAAAGATAGGCGGTAGTTCTGTTTCTTCCACTTTTTTTCGACTGATACATCGCAGAATCAGCACATTTAATCAACTGTTCTTGAGTCACTGAACCACTTCCGCGTGTCGCACTACCAATACTCACCGTAACAGAAAGAATACCCCGTTCGGTCGGAATTGGTGTCGCTTCGATCGTTGCGCGAATTCGTTCTGCCATGAGCATAGAGTTCTCTTCATCGGTTTCAGGAAGGACAACCACAAACTCTTCACCACCATAACGCGCAGCCAAATCGGTAGATCTAACGCTGTGTGTCAACGCTTTTGCGATAACTTTTAACACAAGGTCACCGATTTGGTGGCCATAGGTGTCGTTGAAACTCTTGAACTTGTCAATATCCATAAGAAGCAAGGAGAGAGGTCGATGGTATCGCTCACTCTGAAGGACCGCCACGTGAAGATTCTCTTGAAAATGACGATGATTACAGAGGCCAGTGAGGCCATCCGTGGTCGCCTGAACTTCCATTTTTTGATAAAGAAATGATTTTTCATACGCTGAAGCAGCGTTGCGGATCACCGTGCTGACAATATGTCGCAACTCGGTGGAAAAATAGTTTTTACGGCTACTTTCAACGGTGATAACCATGCGGTAATCTGCACTAGTTTCTCCGAACGGGACAACCATAACCGACGATATATTGGGATTCAGATTTTCGCCAACAACATAAAGCGGGGCGCGCTGCCGAATCACGCGAAAATCAGATACAAACTCTACTTTATTATTTACAACGGACGAATGGAATATCGAACCTTTTGTGGGAGTAAAACTGTACCCATTGGCAATTTCATTCGTATCACCAGCGACAGCCATGACGCGACAGATTGCGCTTTCTTCATTCCACGCAATTGCAGTAACACGGCTTATATCATCGATTTCACGAATAAATCCTATCAAACTATCAAGGACGTCATTCATTTTTAAATTGGGGCGTCCAAACTTTAAGGCACTGTTGTAAAACATAGCAAATCGTTCGGCATTCTGTTGCTGCTTTTTGCGCATAACCACATTCACAATCAATTCTCCGGCAATGCGAGAAAATCTGCTCAAGCGGTCCACATGTTCATCCCGATAGGCAAGCTTTTCAGTACTATCCATAGCAAGTGCTCCCAAGAGCCCATGATCGCGCGAAAGGATTGGTACAACTACCAACGAAGCGACAACGACATTTCCAGTATAATACCCAAGATCGCGATTATAAAGAGTTAAATCACCTGAACGAAATAACTTCGGATCATCGGCGAGCTGTCCAATTACTCCGTGACTCGCTCCACCCGGAATCCGGATGTTTTTGCTAATCATTCCACTGCGAGATTTTGCAGAGGTCAAAATAAAGACATTGTTTGCTTTGTCATAAACAAATGCTGCTGCTGTATGAGGATTGTACATTTTGTCTATAAAAAAGATAAGATTGTCCAACTCTTTTCCGGTTGACACCATAGAATCAGCGATTACACTAGAATCTTCATCTACGGTAGTCGCACTAGAAGATTCTGATTTTCGTTCTTGTGATTCGGTCACCGAAAATCGCTGTTTCATTAACTCTTCTTTCAAGACCTCAACATATTCCGTTTCGAGATTACGAATTCGTATAAAACTGAACACAAATATCATAGAGGCTGGTATATACCAAACCAGAGTGCTTTTGATAGTTTCATAATCAACTTTGGGAAATGTATCCAAACCCGCCCACATGAATGTCAGCATTGATGCGGTAGTGAAAATTTTCAAATTACCAGTCACGGCAAAGAGAAGCAAAAATCCGACATAGAAATACTGAAGGGAAAATTTCCCCACAAGAAGTGCGGGAACAGTACTGGAATGTACAGCAACAATGACAAACAATCCGAAAATCATAACTGTTCGAGGATGAAGTAAAAAACGGGGGAATTTTGATTGAATTGCCAAGGCTACAAAAACAAGTACTGTCGCCAAAGTTATAAAGCGAACACCAGATGAGTCAGTGGGGAAAAAGATAGAATCGATGAAACCACCGGCAATAATAAAATAGAGAACACCGTATAGGGCTAACTCTGTATACTGTAACAAATGAATAATCCGTTTTGTCATTATCAGGGCACCATTATATTAAAAAAGAGAAGCTATCGAAATTCTAAAATCACTTGAGAATGATAGGTTTTCCTGTAGACGCACAAGAACGAACACAATTATATATTAATGAGACAAAAATTCAACCCCCATTTTTACGGAAAATACATGAATTTTCAAGAATTAACGATATTCATTGCATATATTAGCAAGGTTGTAACCTTTCAACTCTTTACAAACAAAAACAGTTCACCACTACTCCCAATGCCGCATCGTTTTTTTAGCGCAAAAGCCCGCGCAATTTACATAACCGACACCACTTCGAACTCACCTCTAACACAGAATGACCTGCGTTTTCTTGAAGACAAAGGCATTGAAACCAAAACGATCTATCTATTGCAAGAAACAAATGATTCTTCTTCAAATACCCAACACAGCCGCCAAGACACATCAACTAAGAGCGATAGCAAATTCAGACTTGCTCTAGACAGACTCCGCGAACTCCAAGAATTTAACGCAGATATCCTCATTTTAAGAAGCAAGTCAATCCACAGTTCAATACGGCAAGCGACGTGCATAATAACGCCTTCCATACGAATCGCGTTTGGCACAGGAATCCCTTTTCCTTATAGTAATGTGATTCTTCCCGATGTGGATAGCACGCTCTTCGATCATTTCTAACCATAGCACTATGACGCAATTCGCGAAGCACGATATAGTTTATAGAGTTGCTATCATCGCGTAAAAACAGTGACACAGAACGAGACAAGGAAGCAGTGAAAATGCTTGAAGAGTTCCAAAGACAGCTAAAACTGGGCATAGACCTTTTATCCGCCCGTTTTTCGATTTATTTGCGCAAACTGGAAATTCGCCGAGCCTATGCACCAGTTCAGGCTGTCGTTCCGATCATTGTACTGTCACTACTACTCATTTTAGGCGCAACGGCAACCGTTATTGCGGCGGTGCATATTGCCCATCAATTTGTCCCCAAAAACGACAATACAGCCACTGCGAATCAAAACCAACAAAAATCGGCAACGGATGAGCCTCAGGACAGTTACATCGTACCATTTCCTGCAATTCCCGGCCAAGAAGAGATGAAGTTCATAATCATCGCAGATAAATACGATCGAGTTATTCACCTGCTCAAAAACCAACGCGGAACTTGGGGTGTGATAAAAAGTTACCCAATTGCAATCGGTGCAAATGAAGGACGAAAAGTTGCTTCAGGAGATAAAAAAACCCCCGAAGGACTTTACTTTATCGTTGGGCGAAAAGAGAAAAGAGAACTCAATGAAATCTATGGCCCTTTGGCATATGTTCTAAACTATCCAAACAAACAGGACAGCAGCGAAGGTCGCACAGGACAGGGAATTTGGATTCACGGCACTGAACCGGGCAAAGTTCCCGTCGACACACGCGGGTGCCTTGAACTCCATAACAACAACCTAGAAAAACTATCCCGCTACATAAAATCAGGAACTTACATCCCTGTTATCATTCATTCAAGGCAAGAGTTTGATTTCTTGAAAGATATCAACCTTCAGAATATTTGGGCGGAAAGAAGTGAAGTCGCAGCAGCAAAAACCACGATTGCATCCACAAGCAATATTGCCGAAGGCGACACTGCAAAACAGCCTGAACTTCAAAAGATCGACTCAGCAGTTATCAAGGTGGCCGTTATCGACACTGCGAAACTACTAGCCACAACCGTCGTAACCACAGAACCAGCCAAAAAGAAACCGGCTGATTCGGCAGTTCCATCAGATGTTGCAATTAGGGCACAGATCGAAAAGTGGCGATCCAACTGGGAACGTGAAAACATGACGGCCTATCAGAGTTGCTACGACACAACACGTTTCAGTAGCGATGATTACAACTGGAAATCGTGGAAAGAGAAAAAATCGCGCACATTTAAAAACTACGAAAAAATTAGCGTTGAGCTTTCGGGAATTAAAGTAACAGTAGAGTCCGACTCGACTGCGACAGCACTGTTCCGACAGAAATATCAGTCTGATGGCTTTCAGGCAAACAACGGCAAAAGACTTTCATTGAAAAAAAGTGGCGGTAATTGGAAAATTGTCCAAGAAGTAACAGCAACTTATAAGGAGTAAACGGAATGATTTTTTCCCGGTTCCTCAAAAAAGATCTCAGTGACCCGCAAGTGGTTCAGGAAAAACTGGCCGAAGAGATTGTTCAATTTGATCAAATCTTCGCTGAGATTTCCCGGGAACGCACGGAAATCTACCGTGAGCTGAAGATGCTCGACATGTATCGTGGTGAATTCCGCGATATAGACAACCGTATCACCTCGTTGCAGGAATCAGAAAATACACTTACCACACGATTCCAAAAACTTGACAAACAAAGTGCTCGCGCCGATGAAACCTCGTTAATTCTTGCTGATGTCGAAAAAAAGATAACCAATTACAATGACTCTGTCTCCACCATTGAACAGCAACTTTCCGATCTATCTCACAAACAGAGTGCAGCAGAAAAAGCAGCGGAAACAATTACTGCGCTTCTGTCAGAATCACTGGAAGACAATCGCGCAAAGCTGATGAATGCCGTGTTGGAGAAACTGATTTCCACCGAATCTCAAGCGCTAAAAATATCCGAAACGGTGAACAAAAGCGACGCTCGGTCATCCACCATTGCAAGTAAGCTCGACGAAATGGATCGTGTTCTTTCTTCGAGCCGCGGTGCAGCAGAATCAATCCAAAGCCGCTTGTCGATAATGGATTCCGATATCGAACAGTACAAAATGACCAAAGAGCAGGTTCGCCAACTAAACACATTGGCAGAGCATGTGGTGAGAAAAACAAAAGAGCTGAAACACCAGCAAGCGCTTTTAGAAAAAACAGTTGACGAACAGGGTCAACTCTATTCGATGAACCTCAAAATTAAGAGCGACCTTAAATATCTCGAAAAGCGCCAGGGCGAAATAATCGCCATTGAAAAAAACATCAGTCGCCTTGCCGATCTTCTCAGCGCAAGCCGCGAAGCCGTGGAGGATGTCAAAGAGTTCCGTACCTATCTAGAACACTCGGCAGATCAGGTAGAAACGATCCGACGGATCACCAAAGAGTTTGATGCCCACGTTGTAACGATCACCGCGAAAAGCGAATACATCGAAGAAGTGAGCAAGCGCGTCAAAGAGGTGTTCACCATCGCGCGCAACACAGAAACAACAGTCAATACAATTCTGAAGCACCGCGACCTCATTGAAGAATCACACAACAAAATCGTGGGATTTGAAAAAAACGTCGATAAACTGACAGGTCGCCTTCTGGAAACTGAAAACGACATGAAAATCCTCGACACGATGACAGATCGCATCTCTCAACTCGACAGTAGAGTAGAATCATTTGAAGAGAAGTCTGTTATCTTTGCACACGCAGAACAGCGAGCCGATTCAATTGAACAGCGCTTATCGTGGATTGAAGAGCGTGAACTCAAAATCGAGGAACGCGAAAAATCACTTCTCGAAATGGAACACCGTATTTCCACCGCAGTGGAACAGGTGAACGAGTTTATCGCAAAAGAGAAGCTCCTTGAAGAGTTATCCGTGAAAATCGCTTCTCGTGAACAAGAACTCGGTCAGTTAACTACGAAGTTCGAAGAACTTGAGCACCTTTCGGAAACGACGCGGCAACGAATCGAAATGGTTCAGCACAAAATGATTACAATCAATGAAGTAGAGCGAAAACTCGTGGACCTCGACAACATGGTGACAGGTATCGACCATCGCATTTCTGATCAACTTAGTCGCCAAAGCATGATCGAAAAAACCGAAAAACGACTCGATCAGCTGAACTATCTTCTCGGTGATGTGAACATGAAAATCCAATCTCTTGAGCGAGAACGAGAACGCATATCAATTGTGGAACAGCGACTTACAACTCTCGGATCTCGCAACATTGAAGCCGAAAGGCTTATCGATCAGATGCGTGAAGAACGTCGGGGCGTTCAAGAAGATCAAGATCGTCTTCGCGAAATCCAAAATGCTCTGAAAAGCTTTTCAAAAGATGCCGAGACAGGCTTGCAGGCATTCCAGAAAAATGTCGGGGCATTCAACGAGACAGTTGTCGATACAGATCAACGATTTAACAGACTTCTTTCCGAACATTACGAACAGTTCAAACGGATCGAGTCTGAAAAATCATCAATTACCGAAGCGGAATCGCGCGTGGCTCATGTGCGAGTTGTACTCAACGAACTGCACCGCGAAATGGAACAGATTTCCCTTCGATCCGGCAAAATTGACGCCATGGATCACCGGATTGAAGAGGTTGACACTGTAGTCAGTTCTATCGAATTGCGCATGGAAAAACTAGAAAAAGGTGGCGCGCTTATTGATGATGCCAATCGCCGTGTCGACTCTCTCAACGAGTTAGTTGTCCACACCAATAACTACATCAATTCGATTCAAGAGCGGGCGGAACTAATCGAACATATTCGTCAACGTGTTACCGAAACTGAAACCATTTTATCTTCCGTGGATCACCGCATGGATGATTTAGGGCGCAAAGAAAAAATCATTTCCGAAGCAGAGAAAAAAATCACTCATCTCGAGCTGATGGCCGAAGATATTTCTGCCCAGATAAATAACTTACGCGAAGATGAACGAACAATTGCCGCTGCGATCGAAAAGGGGTCAGAACTGCGATTCCTCCTCGGTGAAGTAGAATCTAAACTGGACCAACTACGCATTGAAAAAGAACGACTTTCGTGAGGATAGTGCATGAATCTCAATTTTGACGTGCTGGAAGATTCATGTAGTGGCTATCTTGAAATCATCCGTCAGATCAATCCTCAGTACGATGTGGATCAGATCGAAACAGCATACCGCTTTGCCTGGAATGCTCACCGCAATCAAAAACGCAAAAGCGGTGAACACTACATCTGTCACCCCGTGGCGGTCTCAATTATTTGCGCTGAACAGTCCATGGATTCTACCACAATTATTGCGACACTCCTTCACGATGTTGTTGAAGATACGCCAATTACGATTGCAAGTATTAGTGATCTCTTTGGCGAAACGGTGGCAAAACTCGTTGAAGGCGTTACCAAAATATCCCATCTTCACGTAGAAGACAAAGCGACTCAGAAAATGGAAACGTATCGTAAGATATTGTTAACTACTGCGCAAGATATTCGCGTTATTATCATTAAGTTCGCCGACCGCATTCACAATCTCCGCACTCTCGATCACATGTCGCCGGAAAAACGCAAAAGCATCGCCGATGAAACACTGAATATTTACGCTCCACTCGCCAACCGTCTCGGCATGCGCAATATCAAAATCGAATTGGAAGACCTTTCGTTTAAGCATCGTTATCCCGATGACTACGAAGAGATCTTGATGATCATTTCGGCAAGTCAACACCAACGCGACGAAATTATCGAATCATTTAGAATTCCTCTAGTTACGGAACTTTTCAACGCTGGATTGGACGCACAAGTATTTGGTCGATCAAAGCACTTTTACAGTATTTTTCAGAAACATCGCAATCGCCACGTACCCTACAGCGAAATTTATGATCTCTTAGCAATGCGGATTATCTGCAGTTCTAGGGAAGAGTGCTACCGAGCCCTCGGGATAGTTCACACTCTCTGGACTCCTGTCCCAGACAAGCTAAAGGATTACATAGCCGCTTCAAAATCAAATGGTTACAAGTCTATACACACCACTGTCGCCGGACCTCAGGGGCATTTCATGGAAGTTCAAATCCGCACGTGGGATATGAACTTTCTCGCAGAAGAGGGTGTTGCAGCTCACTGGCGCTACAAAGGGATTGCATCAGAAACAAAGCTCGAGGATAGCAGTCCAATACAATGGCTTCGAAATCTCGTAGAGTGGCAAAAAGAGTTTTCCGATGCCGTTGAATTTTATGAATTTTTCAAAATCGATATTTCCAACAAAGAGATAACAGTTCGCACACCAAAAAACAAAGAAATATCCCTTCCCAAAGGAGCTACGGCACTGGATTTTGCCTTCGCAATTCACTCTGAAATTGGAATCCACTGCATTGGCGCTAAAGTCAACGGCACAGTAGAAAAGCCATCGGTGGAATTACAAGAGGGGGATGTGGTGGAAATCCTTCACAGTTTCGACAAAAAACCATCGCTTCAGTGGCTCCAAGAGACGCGAACACCTCGCGCTCGATCGGCGATTAAACGGTGGTTCCATCGCACTGAAAAAAAAGGACGAGCGGCAATCGGGAAAAAACTTCTCTACACATCATTCAATAACCTCCACCTTAAGCGGTCTCTCAACTCATTTATACCTGTTATCTTACAACACTATTCACTCGAGAGCGAAGAGCAACTTTACGATCGAATAGGATCGGCCAATCTCGAAGTTCGCACCGTGCTAGAATATGTGAAAAAAAAGAATGGCTACGAGCCTGGCGCATCGATGAACAGAATCATGAACACACTCACGGGAAATGCACCCAAAGTATCGGTCAACGGCATGGAAAGTGTAATGGTTCGCTATGCACCGTGTTGCCATCCACTTCCGGGAGATACAATTATCGGATTCCTGACCAATGGGCGCGGGATTGCCGTTCACCGCAGAGACTGTGCTCACGCAAAAATATTCGCTCACGACCGCGAACGATCAGTTGTATTGACATGGCACGACGAAAATGTTGCGGACATGAAATCGAAAATTACCATTCAGGGTACCGACCGCGTTGGATTAATCAGTGCTGTTACTGACCTCATTGAGAAAAAGGGTGTTAACATAACAGAACTTCATTGCAGCACTGCAGGTCAACGGGCAAAAATCACCGTGGAACTGGAAGTAAAATCGCTGAATCAGTTGAAAAAACTGAAGCGCGACCTCGTCCATATCAACGGAATCAGTCGCGTGACGCGAGATGAACTGTAATGCCAAATATCAGTCGCGACCAGCTTAAACAGCTGCAAAAAAAGTACCACACAGATGCGGCAATTGGCAAACGGCTTGGAGTTTCTAGGCAAGCGATCTTTAAACTCCGCAAGCAGTTTGAAATTCCATCACTTGAGTCATTGCACGAAAAGAGAAACCGCGAAATATCCCATCTTGCAGAGACGGGAATCGACCCAATTAAACTAGCCGTGCGATTCGATCTCTCGCTTACACAAATATATAGAATAATCAATCCGAAACAAAAGGAATGCACCATGCGTGATACAAAACAGGCCGTATATCGCAATGCTCATGAATTAGCAGACACACTGAAATCATTTCGCGCAAAAGGGCAAACAGTTGTAACGACAAATGGCTGTTTTGATTTGCTTCACGCCGGTCATCTTCAATATCTTAGTGAAGCTGCAGAATTGGGTGATATTCTTGTCATCGGAATAAATTCAGACGCATCAGTAAAGCGACTTAAAGGTGAATCACGTCCACTTCAGAACGAAACAGACCGCGCCACAATCATGGCAGCCCTTAAACCAGTGGACTATACGCTCATTTTTGAAGAAGATGATCCTTGTGCCTTTTTAGAAATACTCAGACCGGATATACACGTTAAAGGCGGTGACTATCTTCCTGAAAATCTCCCTGAAAAAGCGGTCGTTGAAGCCCATGGTGGGAGCGTTGCAATACTTTCATTCAAAGATGGCGTATCGACAACAAAAATTGTTGAAAAAATGCAGAATTCTTGAAATATTAAACCGTTAGAAAATGCAAAGGTCGGCTGTAAATGGTCGGCCTTTTTATATTTATCACCCATCTTCACTAAAAACCTCAATGCTCTGATTCACCGAAAGAAATAAGTTTGAGCGGGATATATTTTCCATCGGTAAAACTTTCCTAAGGAAATATAATGGAACGAATTCGAATACATCCAGAATCTCCTCAGCCCCGGCTGATTACGCAGGCTCTCGAACTTCTTCGACGTTCACGCGGGATCTGTCTCTATCCAACAGATACGGTTTACGGCGTTGGCTGTGCAGTAAGCAACACAAAGATGCTCAAAGAGATAGCGGATATTCTTCACCGCAACGACAATCGGCTCTTTTCATTTCTTTGCGCCGATATTGCTCAAGCTGAAGAGTACGCCAAAATCGATACACCGGCGTTCAAGATTATGAAACGCTATCTTCCCGGTCCCTACACGTTTATCCTCCCTTCATCAAATTTTGTTCGAAAAAAAATCTCAGACAAACGAAAAACTGTGGGGATTCGAATTCCAAATGCACCGGTGGTAATCGAACTGATCCGCCAACTGGGCGAACCGCTCGCCAACATGTCTCTGAATATTCCCGGCGAATCTCGAGGAAATCCAGATCTGTTCATGACCAACGAAGTACTCAATGGCGTCGATGTCATGATCGATGCGGGTGAAATTTACGACGCAGGCGGTTCGACCATTATCGATCTCACCGAAGGGGAACCGATTCTCGTTCGTCAAGGATTAGGAGAGTGGTATGAGTGAATTTGACAAACTTCTCGAAGTTATGGCGCGTCTTCGCGCTCCTGATGGTTGCCCGTGGGATCAGGAGCAGACGCATTCGTCGATTCTCCCTGACCTTCTCGAAGAAGTATACGAATTCATGGAAGCCGTCGAATCTGGCGATTCTCACCACATGAAGGAAGAGTTGGGCGATCTACTTCTTCAGATTGTCTTCCATTCACAAATCGCCACAGAAGATGAACAATTTTCAGCGTACGATGTCTGTCGTGAAATCACGGACAAGCTCATTCGTCGCCATCCACATGTGTTTGGAGATACGGAAGTTTCTGGCACCAAAGAGGTGTTGGAGAATTGGGAATCGATCAAACGAGCGGAACAGGGCAAAGAGGATCGCAAATCTATTCTCGATGGCATTCCGGCGCACTTCCCCGCTCTGCTAAAGGCTCAAAAAATTCAAAACAAAGCCGCTCGTGTCGGTTTCGATTGGCCTGAAAAAGGACCGGTACTCGATAAAGTTGAAGAAGAGTTCGCCGAATTTCGCGAAGCCCTTGAATCAGGGGATATGGACCACGCCGAAGATGAGCTGGGCGATATTCTTTTTTCCATGGTCAATGTTGCTCGCCACCACGGCATTTCCGCAGAAGACGCTCTTCGCAGAACAATTGGCAAGTTCACCAAACGGTTCAATGCGATCGAAGAGATCTATTTATGGGACTCCGAACGAATGAAAGCGGCATCATTTGAAGAACTCGATTTGGCATGGGAAAAAAGCAAAGGGCTGACAAATAAATGACAACCCTTTACTTTTCTCTTTTTACTTGTGAGTGCCCATGCGCTCAATGAAATATCAGGTAGGTATACATAATCGCGTGCGTTTTCTCTGTTTTAATAAATTATAACATGCCACCAATCCAAACTGTGACACTGGTCACCAAAATTGAAGATTTTTACTACAATTTTGTATGTTTTTTCAAAATTGATACAATGATCGGTATATAAATGAAAATTATTGCGATTGATGCCGGAAATACTCACCTTCGCCTTGCAGTGGTTTCCATCGCTCAGAGCACTCCTCTTTCTATTATTCACTTCACCTTTACCGAAGGAGTTGATAAACTTCGAGAGATTGGCGCGTGCGAAGGATTTTCCATACCAATTGTAGTTGCGTCGGTTGTTAGCTCTGTGGTGGAACGCATTACCGATCTTCTTAGCACAGCGGGGTTTACCACGCTCCCACTTTTCTGCGATCACCAAAAAAGTTCACTCCTCAGAAATAACTATAGCAACACACTTGGCATTGACCGCTATGTCGATGCCGCTGCAGGAGCGCATCATTTTCCCGGTCGTGACCTCATCGTAATAGATTCAGGAACTGCAACTACCGTTGATTATGTCCACAGAGATCGAACTTTTCTCGGCGGTATGATTCTACCAGGTATCGGCCTCAAATCACGCGCGATTGGCCAGTGGACCGACAAACTTCCTACTCTCAATCCCTACGCACTCACTCTGTCAGAAATGCCCACAACCACGGTCGATGCTGTTAGCACTGGACTTCTTGTCGATTCGTCGGGAGGAATAGAAAAGGCGATAGATATCGGCGTAAACCTTCTCGATGATCCGTTGATTATCGCCTGTGGTGGCGGCTGGGAAATCATTGGGCCGTATGTTTCTCGCAACATAGTTTCTATGCCTGACCTAACACTTTTAGGAACAGCGCTTCTCGGATTTGAATTTTTCACAAGTGAGTATCAATGACAAAGACAATTGTTTCTATTCTCTGTATTTCAGCAGGCTCATTCGCCGTAAATTTGATGATGAAAGACGGGGCAACAGTCTCGGGCTATCCAATCTGTGAAACGAAAACAACCGTTGTGCTAAAAGATGGATCTGAAAAAATAACCCTGTTCAAAAAGACCATCGCTCGCGTCGATACGCTTTCCCTTGAAGGGATGAGAGAATTTATGTTTGGCGATTCTGCCATACTTAAAGAGAAAAATGATTTGCTCATCGTGAACAGCTCCACAGATTCATGCACGATTCGTATTAGACGTTCACCGGAAGGAACACGTCTTCTTGAACGATCTGCTGGCCCTGGAGATACAATTGCCATTGCATTAACTGATGGATCATTTTTCGAGACGGTTAGATTTTGGCGAAAAGATGGTGAATATTTCTCCGTTGGACAGCCATTTACCTTTCAAACAAAATGTTCCGAATTTATACGACACGAAATTGAACTAAAAGGGTTCCTAGGGGAAACTATCCCTTCGCTTAAGGGTCCCAAAATTGCCCATGAAAGAGAGTAACGATATGATTATGCCTACAACGGTAGAAGAAGTAAATTGGGAAACGTGGCAGTTTAAGGAAACTGCGGTACTTACCTTTATTCGAGGAACGGACTCACACTGGCTACTGATCAATAAAAAACGCGGCCTTGGCCAAGGAAAAGTCAATGCACCCGGTGGTAGAATTGACCCCGGTGAAACGGCACTGCAAGCGGCAATTCGCGAATGCGAGGAGGAAGTCGGTCTCACCCCTCACACACTTCGGGAATCAGCAGAACTGAATTTTATCTTTGTCGACGGCTATTCCTTAAAAGGATTTGTCTTTATTGCAGAAGGATATAGCGGAAAATTAACCGAAACAGATGAAGCAGATCCATTTTGGTGTCGAGAAGAAGAGATTCCCTATGATAAAATGTGGGAAGACGACCAGTTTTGGTTACCTCAAATGTTCAATGGTGAAAGAGTTTGCGGCAGATTCATTTTTAATGACGACAAAATGCTCAGCAAAGAAGTCGTTACACTTGGAAACCATCTTCCCTGTTAATAATCAGATAGCGATCGGCTCTATTTTTCTATACCTTTTCCATGACGAAATGAAAAGAAAAATGTTGCCGTTTCGCGCGTTTTCATTGTACTCTTTCGTAGAGTTGAACAGCATTTCAGGGGGATTTGAAATCTGCTGATCAGACAAAACGAGAGGATAGATATGTACGAACTTTATAAAGATCTCACACCCGAAGAGACCGTTTCTATATCAGACACCCTTCTTAAAATTGCACGACGAATCTGTGGAAGTCACTATGTTGATGACCTGTCAATTCGGATTGAACGTGAAAAATCTGTACTCAAGCGCTCCTTGGCAGTGGCCCGGGAAAATGAATTTTCTCGCCTGCTTGGTGAAGCAGATGCTCATTTTGCCCATTCACTGTCGGTTTTTCAGGATTTGGCAGAAGTAAAATCGCGGATTGATTTTGATCCTATAGAGCAAGGAAATGCAGTCGTAATTTACAGTTTGATCAAAAAACACACTCAAGAACCGACGTTTCCAAACCGCACAGCGTTATTGGATTCGATAGGAACTATGATTTC
>JFJP01020500.1_pt1 | contig 19141 bp, 15 predicted proteins | sample 431651 | NCBI WGS metagenome assembly JFJP01 (sample SAMN02602958, study PRJNA72255) | Microbial mat metagenome, whole genome shotgun sequencing project. | biome: fresh water; feature: sink hole; material: water; isolation source: purple microbial (photo- and chemosynthetic) mats found in...
TGACCCGCGGCTTCATCTCCGGCTACCCGACGATCAACGTCCACGTCAAGCTGATCGACGGTTCGTACCACGACGTCGACTCCAGCCAGGAAGCCTTCATCGCCGCCGGCTCGCTCGCCATCCGTGAGGCCTACCCGAAGCTTGGCTGCGTGGTGCTCGAACCGTGGATGAAGGTCGAGGTCGAGACCCCCGACCAGTTCACCGGCACGGTGATGGGCTCGCTGCAGTCCAAGCGTGCGATGATCACCGAGACCCTCGACCGCGGCGTGAACAAGATCATCCGCGCCGAGGTCCCCCTCGAAGGCATGTTCGGCTACACCACCGACCTGCGTTCGATGAGCCAGGGCCGCGCCAGCTTCACCATGGAGCCGGCCGAGTACAAGCAGGTGCCCAACGCCCTGATCGCCGCGATCACCCGGAAGAGCTGATCCGCGAGCGCCGGCGCCCTGCCGGCCTGTCCAACAGCACAACACCCCGCCGGTATCCGGCGGGGTGTTGTCGTTGATGCCGGCGAGGGCGCCGGCGCTCCCAACAACGCACCCCGGTGGAAACCACCGGGGTGCGTCGAACGGTTCAGATCAGACCGAAGTTCGGATCAGAAGACGTAGAGCAGTTCGACGGCGCCGCCGACTTCGCTCGAATCAACTGCCGGCGAACCGGCCGACTCAACGCTGTTCATGGCGTAGTAGAGTTCGACGTTCAGGCCCAGCTTGTCGGTGCCAGCCGGGTTGGTCAGCAGGGCGACGGCCAGCTCGGTGGTGCTTTCCGTGTCATCCTTGACGCCATCGACATTGTCGACCGCAACCGACTGGAGCATGCCGGTGACCGAAGCGGGAACCGGCAGAGCCGAGCCGAGCTTGTAGTTGGCCATGGCGAGGAAGCCGAACTTGCCGATATCCTCTGCCGTCGAGTTGTCCGGCTTGGACACGGCCTGCATGATCACTTCCGCGCCAATGGTCAGCGCTTCGCTCGGGGTCAGCGTGGTGTTGGCAGCCAAGTGCAGCTGGTCGCCGCCTGAGCCGCGAACCGAGGTGTCGTAGCCCAGCTCGACATTCACATTGCCTTTGCCTTCACCGAGGTCGTAGGTCACATCGGCGAGGTAGCCGTACTTCTCGTTGCCCTGGCCGGTCTGCCCACTGTTGTTGGTCTCATTCGTATCGAACAGACCATTCGCAACGGTCAGCGAGGCGGTGATGGCACCCGTCTTGAAGATCACATCGGCTCCAACCGAGTCGGTGGAGTAGAGGTCGACGATCGGGCCGGCATTGACGCGGAACAGGCCGGGGGCGTACGCCGCAACCCAGCCGATGTCGCCGATGAACTTACCGGTCTTCAGCGAAACGTCGTCGTTGATCTTCCACACGCCGTAGGCCTGCTTGGCGATAACACCGCCATCGCTGCCGTCGGCAACCAGGTCAACCTGAGCCGAAACCTTGGCCGAGATGGCCGCGGCGACGCCAAGCTTGGCGGAATAGAAGAAGCCGGTACCCGAGTCGTAGGTGTCCGGGGTGTCGCTATCGGTGGAGTAGAAGCTGTAGTAGGTGTCGACGAAGCCGTCGAACTTGACCGACATCTCGTCGGCAGCGTTGGCAAGGGGGGCGGCAGCGAGGCACGCCAGGGCGGGCACCAGGGTACGGATACGCATGGAGGAGGTTCCTCTGAGGTTCGTGTCTGCCGCCGGTCCGACGCGGACCGTGGCACCTATCAAGCTGTCATGCCGAGCACTGAGGCACCGGGGAAACCATGACGACCATTCAGGTGGTGACGGTTTAAGCAGGGATAGGCGTGGCTGCAACTGTTTATTAAGGCGACAGCAGGTTAGTATTCATCTGTACTTGACAGAGACATGCACCCCCTGTGCAGCAGCACCATGCTACGGTTGCCGCCATCCCTCCAGCCTCGTAGCTTCGCAGCGCGATGACCCACCCCCCTGCCGACGGGCGCCCCCTCGACCTCGCGATCCGCGCCATCGACAAGGCGTTCGGCAGCGTGCAGGTCCTGCGCGGCCTCAGCCTCGACATCCCCGACGGCCAGTTCGTCACCCTGCTTGGCCCTTCCGGCTGCGGCAAGACCACCCTGCTGCGCATCATCGCCGGCTTCGAGGCCCCCGACCGCGGTACGGTGACCCTCGGCGCGGTCGATCTGCTCGCCCTGCCGGCGCACAAGCGGCCGGTCAACACGGTGTTCCAGAGCTACGCCCTGTTCCCGCACCTGCGCTGCGAGGACAATGTCGCCTTCGGCCTGCGCAGCCGCCGGATTCCCGAGGCCGAGCTGCGCCCGCGCGTGCGCGAGGCGATGGAGACGATGCGCATCACCGAGTTCGCGCGCCGCTACCCGCACGAGCTGTCGGGCGGCCAGCGTCAGCGCGTCGCCCTGGCCCGCGCCCTGGTCAACGAGCCCGAGGTCCTGCTGCTCGACGAGCCGATGTCGGCTCTCGACGCCAAGCTGCGCCACGAGGTGCAGGGCGAGCTCAAGCGCATCCAGCGCAAGTACCAGATCACCTTCATCCTGGTGACCCACGACCAGGACGAGGCGATCGCGGTGTCCGACCGCATCCTGATCATGCAGGACGGCGGCATCGCCCAGGACGGCACCCCCGAGCAGGTCTATGAGCGCCCGGTGTCGCGCTTCGTCGCCGAATTCATGGGTTCGGCCAACCTGCTGCCGGCGCGCTGCGCCGGGACGCCAGTCGCCGTGTGCGGCTTCGGCGAACTGCACCTGCCCGCGCCTGCCACCTGGAGCGAGGGCCACCTGGCGATCCGCCCCGAGGACATCGAGGTGCGCCAGGCCCAGCCGGCGGTCAACGGCGTGGCCGGCCGGATCAGCGAACGCCTGTTCCGCGGCGACCATTGGGAGCTGCTGGTGACGCTGGGGGACAGTTCCACGCTGCGCATCACCACCGAACCGGATCAGCACCACAGCGAGGGCGAGGCGGTGTGGCTGGAACTGCCGCCCGACGACCTGCTGGTGCTGCGCGACTGACCATGGCCGGGCGCACCCTGATCGTCGATGGCTATCTGACCACCCGGCCGCGCCTCTACGGGCGCGGGACCCTGCTGATCCTCGGCGCCTTCCTGTGGATGGGGGTATTCCTGTTCGCCCCCCTGGCCGGCCTGGCGGTGCTGGCCTTCGCCACGCGCGGCGAGTACGGCGGGGTCGAATGGACCTTCACCTGGGGCAACCTGGTGCGCCTGGCCGGCTGGGACGAGTTCGGCTTCTCGTGGAACCATGTGCAGATCGTCTGGCGCAGCCTGTGGCTGGCCACGGTGACGACCGTGCTGTGCCTGCTGATCGGCTTCCCGATGGCTTTCTGGATCGCCGCCAAGCCGGCGCGCTGGCGCGGGCTGCTGCTGGCGCTGATCATGGTGCCCAGCTGCGTCAACCTGGTGATCCGCACCTACGCCTGGCAGCAGTTCCTGGGCGCCCAGATGCCCGCCGCCTGGGTGGCCCAGCACCTTGGCCTGGTGCCCGAGGGCAGCGCCCTCTATCCGACCGTGGCGGCGGTCTATCTCGGCATGGTCAGCTGCATGCTGCCCTTCACCGTGCTGCCGCTCTACACCTCGGTCGAGCGTCTCGACTGGACGCTGGTCGAGGCGGCCCGCGACCTGCACGCCGGCCGGCTGCGCACCTTCCGCCACGGCATCCTGGCGCAGTGCATGCCCGGCCTGCTGGCGGCGACCATCCTGACCTTCATCCCCAGCCTGGGCATGTTCGTGATCAGCGACATGCTCGGCGGCGCCAAGTTCCTGCTCATCGGCAACCTCATCCAACAGCAGTTCGGGTCGATGAACGACTGGCCCTTCGGCGCCACCGCCGGCCTGTTCCTGGTCCTCGCCTCGCTGGTCGCGCTGTGGGGCCTGCGCCTGGTCAGCGAGCGCGAGACGCCGCACGCGCGGGGCCGGCGATGAGCCGCCTGCCACGCTGGATCGGCTGGGCCTCGTGGCTGGGGGTCGTCATCCTCTACATCCCGCTGCTCGCGGTCGCCATCCTGTCCTTCAACAGCACGCGCTACGGCCAGCAGTGGGGCGGCTTCACCCTCGACTGGTACGCCAAGATGGCGGCCAACGAGGCGATCCTGTCGGCCGCCTGGAACAGCCTGCTGCTCGGCGTCGCCTCGACCCTGATCGCCACCGTGGCGGGGACGCTGCTCGCCATCGGCCTGCACCGCACGCCCTGGCCGCGCTGGTTCCAGCGCGGTTCCGACCTGGCGATCAACCTGCCGGTGGTGACCCCGGACATCATCCTGGCCATCGCCCTGGTCGGCGCCTTCGCGGTGCTGCGCGAATGGTCGGCGGTGTTCAAGCCGGGGCTGGTCACCCTGATCATCGCCCACGCCACCTTCCAGATCTCCTTCGTGGCCCTGGTGGTCGGCAGCCGCCTGGCCACCATCGGCCGCGACCAGGTCGAGGCGGCGCGCGATCTCTACGCCAACACCGGGCAGATCTGGCTGCGCGTGCTGCTGCCGCAGTTGATGCCCGGCATCATCGCCGGGGCGCTGCTGGCGTTCACCATCTCGCTCGACGACTTCGTGGTCTCGTTCTTCGTCTCCGGGCCCGACTCGACCACCCTGCCGCTGCTCATCTACGCCTCGGTGCGCCGCGGTGTGACCCCCGAGATCCACGCCCTTTCCACCGTCATCGTCGCCGGCACCATGCTGGCGATCATCCTCACCGCCTGGTTGCAGACCCGGCGGGACGCCACACCCAAGGACTGACAGCATGCGTACAGCCTTCCTCGCCCTGATCCTCGCCCTGAACTGCCTGCCGGGAGGCGAGGCGAAGACGGTGCGCATCTTCATGTACTCGGAGTACATCGACCCGTCCCTGGCCGAGCTGTTCAAGGCGCGCACCGGCATGGAGCTTGATATCCAGCTTTACGAGGCCCAGGAGGAGATGATCGCCAAGCTGCAGGCCGGCGGCACCGACCAGTACGATGTGCTGGTCGCCAGCGGCGTAGTGGTCAAGCAGATGGCAGCCCTGAAGCTGATCCGCCCCCTCGACCAGGCCCTGCTGCCGAACAAGGCCAACATCGGCGCCGCCTTCCTCAACCCCGCCTTCGATCCCGGCAACCAGTACGGCTACCCCTACTTCTGGGGCACCTCGGGCCTGATGTACGACTCGGCCAAGGTGCAGGGCGAGCCGACCTGGGCCTGGGTCCTGGATCCGGCCAAGCAGCCCGGCCCCTTCACCCTGCTCGACGAGGCCAAGACCACCCTGGCCAGCACCCTGGCATGGCAGGGCAAGTCGATGAACAGCCGCGTCCCGGCCGAGATCAAGGCCGCCTCCGAAGCCCTGGTCGCCGCCAAGCACAGCGCCAAGTGCCTTGGCTTCGCCGGCGGCGTGGACGGCAAGAACCGCGTCCTCGGCGGCGAGGCGGTGGTGGCGATGGTGTACAACGGCGACGCCGCCCGCCACCTGGCCGAGAAGCCGACCCTGCGCTACGCCCTGCCCAAGGAGGGCGCCGAGATCTGGGTCGATATGCTGATGGTCTCGGCCAAGACGCCGAATCCGGCCGGTGCCCACGCCCTGATCAACTTCCTGCTCGATGCCGAGGTCGGGGCGCAGAACGCCAACTTCATCCAATACGCCAGTCCGAACGAGGCGGCCCGCGCCAAGATCAAACCGGAACTGCTGGCCAACCCGGCGATCTACCCGGCTGCCGAGGATCTGAAGCGGCTGGTCTATCTTGAAGACCTCGGCCGCGACTCGCGGGTGTGGGACGCCGGGTGGACCGCGGTCAAGTCGCAGTAAGGACTCGCGCAAGAAAAACTGGCGCCTCAGGCGCCCTGCGGGCTCAAAGCTTGAAGCTCAAAGCTCCAAGCTGGGCGAGCGTGCGTCGTGTTCCATCGCGTCAGTTACGCCCGGCTTGCTTCCGGCCTCCAGCTTCCAGCCTTCAGAACCTCACCCATGACACCCGATCTCGCCGCCGCCAAGCACCTCGCCGCCCAGGGCTTCAACCTCATCCCGGTCGTCCGCCGACTGGTCGCCGACGACCTGACCCCGGTGGCGGCCCTGTCGCGCCTGGCCGACGAGCCCTACGCCTTCCTGTTCGAGAGCGTGGTCGGCGGCGAGCGCGTGGCGCGCTACAGCATGCTGGGGGTGCAGCCGCGCGCGCGCATCGTCGGCGATCTGACCCACATCAACCTGATCCACGCCGACGGCCGCAGCGAACGCCTGGATGGCGACCCGTTCAGCGCGGTGCGCTCCTACCACCGCCGCTTCAAGGCCGCGACCATCCCGGGCCTGCCACGCTTCACCGGCGGCCTGGTCGGCTATTGGGGCTATGATGTGGTGCGTGCCGCCGAGCCGTTGCCCAACTGCCCGCCGGACACGCTCGGCCTGCCCGATGTGCACCTGCTGCACTGCGATACCGTCCTGGTCTTCGACCACAGCTACAACCACCTGCTGCTGATCAGCCATCTCGACCTCGGCGAGGGCCGCACCGTCGAGGCCGAGTACGCACGCGCCACGCGCGAACTCGACACGCTGCAGCGCCGCCTGGAGGCCCCCGCCCCGGTGCGCCTGGTCGAACCGCAACCGGCGGTCGAGCCGGCGTGGCACGCGCACACCCCGGTGGCGAAGTTCCACGAGGCGGTCGGCGTCATCCACGAGCGCATCCGCGCCGGCGACAGCTTCCAGGTCGTGCTGTCGCAGCGCCTCACCGCCCCCTGCCATGTCAGCCCCTTCCAGGTCTACCGCAGTCTGCGCAGCCTGAACCCGTCGCCCTACCTCTTCTACCTGCGCCAGGGCGACAGCGCCCTGGTCGGCGCCAGCCCCGAGCTGCTGGTGCGGGTCGAGGACCGCAAGGTGGCAGTGCGTCCGATCGCCGGCACCGCCCTGCGCGGTAAGACCCCGGCCGAGGACGAAGAACTGGCCAAGCACCTGCTGGCCGACCCCAAGGAGATCGCCGAGCACACCATGCTGATCGACCTCGGGCGCAACGATGTCGGCCGGGTGTGCAAGGCGGGCACGGTCAAGCTGACCGAGAAGATGGTGATCGAGCGCTACAGCCACGTGCAGCACATCGTCAGCCATGTCGAGGGCGAGCTGCGCGACGACCTCGACGCTCTCGATGCCCTGCGCGCCTGCCATCCCGCCGGCACGGTCAGCGGCGCGCCCAAGGTGATGAGCATGCGCATCATCGACGAGCTCGAGCCGGTGAAGCGCGGCCCCTACGCCGGCGCGGTCGGCTACCTCGACTTCCGCGGCAACCTCGACACCTGCATCGCCCTGCGCACCGCCATCCTCACCCCCGGCGAGGCGCACGTGCAGGCCGGTGCCGGCGTCGTCGCCGACTCGACCCCGCAGGGCGAGCACGAGGAGACGCTGCGCAAGGCGCGGGCGACGTTGATGGCGATAGCACGGGCCGGACAGTTCTGATGCCTTATTGCCGCAGGGGCCAGGGATTGCCCCGCCATTGCCGCAGGGGTTAGGGTTCAGGGCCTCGCCCCCTCCCTAACCCCTAACCCCTAACCCCTAACCCCTCGTGGCAATGACATGTCCCTCGCCTCCATCCCCCAGGTCCTCGAAGCCTTCCGCCGCGGCGAGATGATCGTCCTCGTCGACGACGAGGACCGCGAGAACGAGGGTGATCTGGTCATCCCGGCCCAGCACGTCACAGCCAAGCACATTGCCTTCATGGCGACCAAGGCCTGCGGCCTGATCTGCCTGGCGATGGACGGCCCCCTGCTCGACCGGCTCGGCCTGCCGATGATGACCAAGGACAACAAGAGCCGCATGGGCACGGCCTTCACCCTGTCGATCGAGGCGCGCGAGGGCGTGACCACCGGCATCAGCGCCGCCGACCGCGCGCGCACCGTGCAGGTGGCGATCAGCGACGATGCGAAGCCGCAAGACATCGTCACTCCTGGACATGTCTTCCCGCTACGCGCCCGCGACGGCGGCGTGCTGGTGCGCGCCGGTCACACCGAGGCGGGTGTGGACCTGGCCCGCCTCGCCGGCTGCACGCCGGCCGCGGTGATCTGCGAGATCATGAAACCGGACGGCGAGATGGCCCGCCTGCCCGACCTCGAGATCTACTGCGCCGAGCACAAGCTGCTGCTCGCCTCGATCGCCGACCTGATCGCCTGGCGCGAACGCCGCGAATCGCTGGTCACCATGGTCGCCGAGGCCCCGGTCGTCACCGACGCCGGCCCGGCCCGCGCCTACTGCTACCGCGAAAGCGTCAGCGGCGAGCACCACCTGGCGATCGTGCTCGGCGACCGCTTCGGCCCCGGCCGCGAATGCGCCGACCCGGTGCTGGTGCGCGTCGCCAAGGAACAGGTCTTCGACGACGTGTTTGGCGGCGGCTGGCAACTGTCGCCGCGCAACTCGCTGAAGGGCCTGCGCGAAGCGGGCGATGGCGTGCTGCTGTACATGCGCGACACCGACGGCACCGACCTGCCCAATCGCCTGGTCAAGCTGGGTGGCACCGACCACCGCACCGAACCGAGCAGTTCGGCGGTGATGGACAACCGCGACTACGGCATCGGCGCGCAGATCCTGCGCCACCTCGGCGTCCGCCGTCTGCGCCTGATGACCAACAGCGACCGCCCCCTGGTCGCCCTGGCCGGCTACGGCCTGGAACTGGTCGAGCGCGTCCGCGGATAACTTTGAGCTTTGAGCTTTGAGCCCGCAGCTGACGCCAGGCCTACAACGACTTCTCACCAAGCGTCGTGCCGACGACTGCGGGCTCTAAGCTCCAAGCTCTAAGCTCTAAGCTCCCGGGCGCCCCTGCGCCCGGGATGTCATGCGGATCTGCAGCAGCTCGACGACCAGGGCGAAGGCCATGGCGAAGTAGATGTAGCCCTTGTTCATGTGCTGGCCCAGGCCCTCGGCGATCAGCATGACGCCGATCAGGATGAGGAAGGACAGGGCGAGGATCTTCACCGCCGGATGGCGCTCGACGAAATCGCCGATCGGGCCGGCCGCCCACATCATCACCATCACCGAGGCGATCACCGCGATGATCATGGCCGGGATGTTGGTGGTCATGCCCACGGCGGTGATGACCGAGTCGAGACTGAACACCAGGTCGATGAGCGCGATCTGCACCAGCACCGCGCCCATGGTCGCGGCCGCCGCCTTGGTCGCACTCTGCTCGGCGTGGCCTTCGACCTTGTGATGGATCTCGGTGACCGACTTCCACAGCAGGAAGGCACCGCCGAGCAGCAGGATCAGCTTCTGGCCGGTCAGGGCGAAACTGCCGACCTCCAGCAAGGGCCGGGTCAAGGACATGATCCAACTGACCGAAAGCAGCAGCAGGATGCGCATGCCCATGGCCAGCAGCAGCCCGATGCGCCGCGCGCGGGGCCGCTGCTCGGGGGGCAGGCGGCCGGTCAGCACGCTGAGGAACACGATGTTGTCGATGCCGAGGACGATCTCGAGCAGGGTCAGCGTGGCGAGGGCGATCAACGCCTCGGGCGTGGCCAAGGCGATCCACGCCTCGCTGCTGAGGATGCTGGGGATCTCGCGGATGGCGTCGGTTGCGGCTACTTCCATAGGCGGAGGAAGCTGCAGCAGGAGCCCCGGGAATCAAGTCGCCGGGGTGACGACCTCAACACGCAAATACCCCGACGCCATCGGCGCCGGGGTATGGGATTCCCGCATGGGAACCGGGTTCAGCTCTTCTTCTTCGCCTTGCCGCTGCTCAGAGCACGGTGACGGGAGAGGACAGCGCGGCCACCGCGCGTGCGCATGCGACGGCGGAAGCCGTGGCGGCGACGGGCTTTGAGGGCGCTACGACGGATGTTGGTCTTCATGGGAACCGTTTCCTGCGAGGGCGGGGATCCTGGTAGCTGATCCGGCGTTTGCAAGTGCGGGGGAGACGGGTTGCCGGCTGGAACAACGGTCTAGGCTTCCCGCCCATGATGACCCGCCTCCTGCTGCTCGTCCTCGCCATCGCGCTGCTGCCCGCCGGCGAGGCCCCGCGCTCCGCCTTCTTCAACCAGAAGGTGTCCGCACGGACCGTAGCCCTCAACCAGCCGGTGCGGGTCGAGCTGACCACCGTGCCCAAGCAGGTCGAAGGCGTGAACATTGAGGCCGCCATCGCCGATGCGGTGACCCTCGGTGGTGGCCAGCTGTGGCGCCTGATCGGCAAGCCGACCTCGCAGACCGACGACAAAACGCGCACCGTGCGCGTGAGCATCATCCTGCTGCCCCGCCAGGTCGGCGACGCCCCCCTGCCGGTGATCCCGGTGTCATGGCTGGCCGGCGAACAGGTCGCCGAATTCGGCTCGGTGAAGGTCGAGCCGCAACTGGTCATCGGCAGCGAGACCAAGCCGCTGCCCGCCGAGCTGACCACCGTCTCAGGCTTCGCCTGGGGCGCCAAGCTCGACGAGCTGAAGGACACGGTCGGCGCGACCACCGGCGACGCCGAGCGCTCGACCGCCAAGCCCAAGCCCGGCCTCGAACTCGGCTTCCGCCGTGGCGAACTGGTCGAGGCGGCGATCGAGGCCAGCGACCTGACTCTGGAGGCGGCGCGTGCCAGCTTCCTCGCCCGCTGGGGCAGCCCGCAGATCGAAGAAGCCGGTGCGATCACCTGGGTGATCGGCTGGACGCGCATCACCGCCGCCCCGGCCGCCGACGGCAAGGGCGTGCGCCTGTCGCTGGCGCGCGAGGATCTGCTCGCCCGTGCGGTCAGCGCCAAGATCACCGACAAGGTGTTTGGCCTGCTCGAAGCCAAATAACTTCCATACCACACCAACCCCGAAGATCCGACGCAGACCATGTCCAAGCAGAAGGCGACCTACGACGAGAGCGCGATCAAGACGCTGGACCCCCTCCAGCACATCCGGCTGCGCACCGGCATGTACATCGGCCGGCTCGGCGACGGCACCAATCCGGCCGACGGCATCTATGTACTGATGAAGGAGGTCGTCGACAACGCCCTCGACGAATTCATCCTCGGGCACGGCAAGAAGATCGAGATCGGTCGCGACGACAAGACGGTGACCATCCGCGACTTCGGCCGCGGCATCCCGCTCGGCAAGGTCATCGACTGCGTGTCGAAGATCAACACCGGCGGCAAGTACAACGACGACGTGTACCAGTTCTCGGTCGGCCTCAACGGCGTCGGCACCAAGGCGGTGAACGCGCTGAGCAGCCGCTTTGAGGTGATCAGCTTCCGCGAGGGCAAGTTCAAGCGCGGCCTGTTCGCGCAAGGCAAGCTGATCGACGAGGAGGAGGGCCGGAACAAGGATCAGCCCGACGGCACCTACGTCGAATTCACGCCCGACCCCGAGATATTCAAGACCTTCGCCTTCCACGACGAATACATCCTCAAGCGGCTGCGCTACTACACCTACCTGAACGCCGGGCTGGTGATCAGCTACAACGGCCAGAGCTTCGTGTCGAAGAACGGTCTGCGCGACCTGCTGGCCGCCGAGCTGGGCGAGGAGGGGACGGTGTACGAGCCGTTCCACCACCGTGAGGACAAGGTCGAGTTCTCCTTCACCCACACCGGGGCCTACGGTGAAAGCTACTTCTCGTTCGTGAACGGCCAGTTCACCAACGACGGCGGCACCCACCAGTCGGCCTTCCGCGAAGGCGTGCTGAAGGGCATCAACGAGTTCGCCGGCAAGAGCTTCGCCGGCGAGGATGTGCGCGAGGGCTTCGTCGGCGCGATCGCGATCAAGCTGCAGGACCCGGTGTTCGAGAGCCAGACCAAGAACAAGCTGGGCAGCGATGTGCGCACCTGGCTGGTCCCGGCGGTCAAGGAGGCGGTCGAGCGCTGGCTGCACACCAACGCCGACGCGGCGCGCAAGCTGGTCGAGAAGATCGCCGCCAACGAGCGCCTGCGCACCGAGCTGTCCAAGATCAAGAAGGAGGCGCGCGAGCGCGCCAAGTCAGTCGCCCTGCGCATCCCCAAGCTGACCGACTGCAAGGTCCACTTCACGCAGAAGGACGAGGACCGCCACGAGGAGACCAGCCTGTTCATCACCGAGGGTGATTCGGCCGGCGGCAGCCTGGTGCAGTGCCGTGACGTCGAGACGCAGGCGATCTACCGCATCCGCGGCAAACCGCTCAACTGCTTCGGCCTCGGCAAGGAGACGGTCTACAAGAACGAAGAGTTGTACAACATGATGTCGGCGCTGGGCATCGAGAACGGCCTCGACACCCTGCGCTACAACAAGGTGATCATCGCCACTGACGCCGACGTCGATGGCATGCACATCCGCAACCTGCTGCTGACCTACTTCCTGCGCTTCTTCGAGGAACTGGTCACCAAGGGCCACATCTACATCCTCGAAACCCCGCTGTTCCGCGTGCGCAACAAGCAGGTGACGAAGTACTGCTACTCCGAGGCCGAACGCGACAAGGCGCTGGCCGAGATCCGCGGCCCCGAGGTGACCCGCTTCAAGGGTCTCGGCGAGATCTCGCCCAAGGAGTTCGGCCAGTTCATCGGCGACGGCATCCGCCTGATCGAGGTGGACATCGAGAGCATGAGCGAGGTCAGCAAGGCCCTTGAATTCTACATGGGCAAGAACACGCCAGCCCGCAAGGAATTCATCTGCCAGAATCTCATCTACGAAGTCGCGTGAGCAGGCTGTCGAAGATCGGGGCGTGATGCCCGTAGCGGATCAGGCACCAGGCCTCGACCCCGCCAAAAACCAGGCCGAAGCCGAGCAGGTGCCAGACCAGGAAGCGCAGCAGTACGCTGCGCTTCCTGCGTTTGGCGGGTGCGGCAGGGGGCGGCGCGCTGGCCCAATGGCGGGCGGCGTTGGCCAGAGCCTGCTCGGCCATGACGCGGGCCGGTCCAGGGGCGGCATGCACGACGACGTGCAGCGGCCGGATGCGCTGGGTGAAGGCACCCTGCTCCAGCTCCTGGGCGCAGGAATCCACCAGGCCCGGCGTACCGCCTAGACTGACCTCACCAGCCTTGGCATCGGCGAAGGCGCGACGGGCCTCGCCCAGCGTGCGCAGGCGTTCCCAGCCCTCGGGGGCCTCGCGTTCGTCATCGATCCACAGGCGGCGGGGCATGCGGCAGCAGGATGGCGCGCAACCCGGCGATGTCACCGGGCATCGCCGCGGGCTTGCAGGCGACGAGCGCCTCGGCCGTCGCGTTGCCCCACGGGCAGGCGATGAAGGGCAGGCCGTGCGCCTGCGCTGCATCGCCATCGACCGGCATGTCGCCGACCATGACGGCTGCTGCGCCGACCGGCAGCATGGCCAGCGCCCGCCCGACCAGGGCGCGCTTGTCGGCGGCGTCGCCGGGTTCGGCACCGCTGACCGCGTGGAACAACGCCTCCCAGCCCTGCTGGACCACCGCCCGGCGCGCCGAGGCGGTATCCTTGGCCGAAGCCAGGATCAGGCAGATGCCGGCGGCATGCAGGTCGTGCAGCAGTTCAGGCACGCCGGGAAAGGGCGACGGTGGGGTGCGGTCGGCGCCCACCGCCCAGGCGCGATAGCCGGCGACGGCGGCGGCATCCTGTTCCGGCGTCAGGCCGAGCCGCCGCCACACATGCACCAGAGGCAGGCCGATGCAGGCGCGTAGTTCGGACTCATCCGGCACCGGCCGGTCCAGCGTGCGCAGCGCTGCTGCCAGGCCGGCGCAGATCGAGGGCGCCGAGTCGATCAGCGTGCCGTCTAAATCGAACAGGACTGTCTTCATTCTAAACGTGGGCTTGGTTCGATGTTCGACGTCCCGCACAAGTGATGTGGGATTAAAATGTGCCCACTGAAGTCCGTTGTGACGACCGGCAGCGGGATAGCCGGAACGCCGAACGCCGAACGCCGAACGCCGAACGCCGAACGCCGAACGCCGAACAGTGGCAATGAACCTCATCGCCGGAAGCGGTCCACCAGGACGTAGAATGCCGGCACCGCGACCAGGCTGAGCAGGGTCGAGATGGCGATGCCGCCGAGGATCGCCAGGGCCATCGGCCGGCGCACCTCGGTGCCATCACCCAGGCCGAGCACGATCGGCAGGGCTGCCGCGCAGGTCGCGGTCGAGGTCATGAGGATGGCACGCAGGCGGTCGGGACCGGCGAGGCGCATCGCCAACCGCGCGTCGGCCGCCTCGCCCGCTTCGCGCGCCTGGTTGGCGCGATCGACCAGCAGGATCGAGTTCTTCTTGGCGAGGCCCATCAGCAACAGCATGCCGATGCCGCTGTAGAGGTTGAGGGTCTGCCCGCCCGCGAGCAACGCGATCCCGGCGCCGGCAGCGGCAAGCGGCAGGACGGTGAGCACGGTCAGCGGATGGACCAGCGAGTTGAACTGCACCACCAGGACGAGGTAGGCGGCGACGATGCCGGCGATCAGGGCGAAACCGAGGTCGCGCAGCGAGGCGCGGAAGGCCTGGGCGCTGTCACCGGGCACGGCGCGGTAGCCGGCCGGCAGCTCGCCGACCAGGCCGAGGGCGATGGCCTGGGCCTGCTCCTGCGACACGCCGGGGGCGGCGTTGGCCGAGATCTTGACCGCCGGTTCGCGATCGAGGCGGGTCAGGCTGGCCGGGGTGGGGCGCACGCCGAGGCGAGCGACGCTGGCCAACGGCACGGTGCCGCCGCTACGCGTACGCAGACGCAGACGGCCGAGGTCATCGGGCGTGGCACGCTGGTCGGCACGCAGCCGGACGCGCACATCCTGGCGCCGGCCGTCGAGGGTGAAGGTGCCGGCCCCGGTACCACCGACCAGACCGCCGACCGTGGCGGCCAGTTCCTCGACGGAGACATCAAGATCGGCCATCGCGGCGCGGGCCGGTGCCAGGGTGACCGCCTCGACATAGCTGAGCCCGACCGCGACGCATAGCGCGAGGCCGAACTGCAGGAACGAGGCGCCGACCTCGCCCCGCATGAACATCACCGGCGCGAACACCGCCAGCACCGCGATGGATGCGGCGAGGGCGGCGAAGCGCACCCGCGCCGTGCCGCGCCGCGCCGACTCGCGCGGATCCAGGCCCTGGCTGCGCATGCGGTCGATGCTCTCCTGGACCATGATCGCATCATCGACCACCAGGCCGATCGCCAGGGCGAGGCCGAGCAGGGTGAAGGTGTTGAGCGTCGCGCCCCAGCCCCACAGCGCCGCTACGGTGCCAAGCAGGGCCATCGGGATGGCCAGCAGCACCGATCCGGCGGCCCACAAGGCGCCGAGGAAGATCCAGCACACCAACGCGGTCAGCACCACCGCCACGGCCAGTTCGTGCCACATCGCCGAGATCGAACTGACGATGAAGTCGGAGTTGTCGTAGCTGACTTCGAGGCGCATGCCCGATGGCAGCGTGGGCGTCAGGCGGGCGACGGTGGTGCGGATGCCAGCCGCCACGCTGACCGCGTTGGCGCCGCGCTGCTTGCTGATGCCGATGCCCTGGCGTGCCTGGCCATCGACCCGGTTGATGCGCCGGGTTTCCAGGAAGCCGTCCTCGATCACCCCGACTTCGCCCAGGCGGATCGGCGCGACGGCGCCATCGGCCCCGGCCGGGGCGGCGATGACCACGCCGGCGAGATCAGCGACTGCGCCAGGCTGGCCGGTGATGCGCACACCAAGATCGCCGCCCGCGCTCTCGACCGTGCCGCCGGAGACGTCGCGATTGTTGCGCTCAAGTCCGCCGACCACATCGGCCACGGTGAGATCGAAGGCTTCGAGCCGCTCGCGGTCGAGCCACACCTGCACGGCGCGCGTCTGCGGCCCAAACAGGTCGATCGCCCCGACCCCGGGCACGGTCTGCATGGCGTCGGAGACCAGATAGCGCGCGGCATCAGAGAGTTGCTGACGCGAAAATGGTCCACTGAGCGCGAGGATGACCAGCGGCCGGTCCTCGGGGTTGGTCTTCGACAGGCGCACCGGCAGCAGGTCGCGCGGCAGCTTGTTGGTGATGCGGGCGAGGCGGTTCTGCGCATCCTGCAACGCATCGTCCACGTCCCGACCGGGCTGCAGGCGCACCATCACCGTGGCGCGGCCGGCGCGTACCGCGCTATCGAGGCCGACGATGCCTTCGGACTGCGCCAGCGCCTCCTCGATCGGCTCGCAGACATCGCGCTCCATCGCATCGGGCGGGGCACCAGGCAATTCGGCCGAAACCGAGATCTCCAGACGATCGACGTCGGGATACTGGCTGATGCCGATGCCGGCCACGGCGAGACCGCCGACCAGCGACATGGCGATCATGATCACCCAGGCGGTGAGCGGTCGTGCGATGCAATGTTCGGTGAGCCGTTCCAGCATGGTCAGCGCGTCTGGATGGCGACGGGCTGGCCATCACGCAGGGCGTCGGCGCCGCGCACGATCAACTGCTCGCCGGCGGCCAGGCCGGAACGGATCTCGACCCGGCCATCAGCCGAGCGCAGGCCGACACCCACCACCCGACGGCGCGCGACCGCCGTCTCGCCTGAGCCTTCGATGACATAGGCGATCCAGCCGCGCTCGGTGGCGCGCAGGGCGGCAGCCGGGACGGCGAGGCGTTCATCACCCCCGGCGCTGACGCGCAGTTCGGCGAAGCCGCCCGCCACCACGCTGGCGGGTGGCTCGGGGATCTCCGCCACCACCGGCACGGTGCGGGTGGCCGCCTCGGCTGCGCTGCCGACCTGCACCAGATGGCCGACCAGGCTGGCCTCGCCCGCCTGTACGCTGACGGCCATCCCCAGACGCAGCAGCGCGGCCTCCTCGACCGTGGCGCGCACGCGCAGGCGCAACGGCAGGCGACGGACCTGGGTGGCGACTACGGTGCCGACCGCGAGGTGCTGGCCGAGGCGCACGCTGCGCGTCTCGATCGCCCCGCCGATCGGGGCGCGGATCATCGCATCATGTGCGTCCAGCTCAGCCTGGGCGGCCCCGGCGCGGGCCAGGGCGGCGTCAGCCTCGGCCTGGGCGAGGCGCGAGCGCCAGGCCGCCAGCTCCTCAGCCTGGACGAGGTCGGCGTTGCGCGCCGCCAGTTCCTCGCGCCGGGCGAGCGAGGCCCTGGCCTCGGCGACCTGCGCCTCGGCCTTGGCCAGGCCGGCCAGGGCGCGTTCGACAGCGACGCGGTAGCGCTGCGGCTCGATCTCGACCAGCACCTGCCCGGCCTCGACCCGATCGCCCTCGTTGAAGCGCACCTGCTCGGCCACGCCCGAAACGCGGCTGGTGATCTGCACCAGCTCGGCCGGATCCAGACTGCCGCCGAGGCGCACCTCCTGGGCCAGCGGGCTCACCGCTACGGCTGCCGCCAGCACCGGCATGCGATACGGCTTCTTCACGACCGGAGCGGGCTTGCCGCAAGCGGCGAGGCAGATCGCGATGACGACGGCGGCGATACGCATGGCGCGCAGATTGGCCACAGGACGGTCGGTTCCAGGCCCGATCCCGTCAGTCGTTCGTCACGGCGCCGGGGCGTCGTCCGCAAAGAGGTCCTCGCCACCTGCCGGTTTCTGCTGCCGGCGCTTGCCGCGCTCGGCATAGGCCGGGGCGTCGCCGTCGTCGTCATCCTCGGGCTCGGCGGCGGCCTGCTCGAAGGACAGCTTGGTGGGGAAGAAGTGCATCAGGGTATCGCCGGTCGGGCCGAAGCGATTCTTGGCGATGCGGATCTTGATCGTGCGGAAGGCGTCCGGGCCCTCCTGCTCCTCGGTGTCCACGCGATGGATGAACAGCACCGCGTCGGCGTCCTGTTCGATGGATCCGGAGCCGCGCAGGTCCGAGAGGCGCGGCTCGCGCGGCGCTGTACCCTTCTCGCTGTCGCGCGACATCTGCGACAGGGCCAACACCGGCATCTTCATCTCCAGCGCCAGCACCTTCAGCACGCGGGTGATCTCGCTGACCTTGGCGTACTCCTCCTGCTCGCGGTTGCTGCCCTGCAGCAGCTGCAGGTAGTCGATGACGATCAGCTTGAGGCCGCCGCCCGTCTCCAGCATGCGCCGCTTCACCACCGAGCGCAGCTGATGCACCGTCAGATCAGAGACGTCCATCATCTCCATCGGCCACTGCTTGACGATTTTCATGGTCTCGGTCAGCCGGTCGAACAGTTCAGGCGGCAGCGTGCCCATGTCGAGATCCTTGAACGGCAGCTTGCCGTAGGCCGCGATCAGCTTCTTCACCAGGTCGGTGCGATCGACCTCCAGCGAGAAGAACAGCACACGCTGCGGGTTCTCCGGCGCGGCGACGATCGATTGCACCATGCGCAGCGCCAGCGAGGTCTTGCCGACACCGGGACGCGCGGCGAGGATGTAGAGGCCGCCTGGACGCAGCGAGCCGAGCTTGCCATCGATGTCCTCCAAGCCGGTACGCACTCCGCTGTCCGGCTCGTGCATCCGCTTCTGGATCACCTCGAGGGTCTCGTCAGCGACCTTGGACATGCCATGCACCGAGGAGGCGCCATCGAGCCGGCCGAGGTCGAGGATGATGTCGCCGGCACGTTCGACCAGCGGGCTGAATGCGCCGGTGGTGTGGTGCGCCTCATCCGCGATCGAGCCGAGCCGGCCGATCAGCCGGCGCTTGAGGTAGTAGTCGCGCAGCAGTTGGCCGTTGCGACCCAGCGAACCGTAGGATCCCGGAGCGTCAGCGAGGGCATAGACGGCCTGGGCCCCACCGATCGCCGCCAGGACGCTTTCGCCCTCATCGCCGGTATGGTCGCTGGCGTTCCAGGTCCATAATTGGCGCAGATTGTCCTTGTCCGCCTTGTCGAGTTCATCGGACTCGGCCATGGCCTGGGCCAGGCGCAGGCGGTCGAGGGCGGCGTCGAAGCGCAGGCGCCCCAGCAGATCCGCGATGGCCGGCGCATCAGGACTGATCGAGCCATCGTCGAGTTCCAGGCAGGCCAGCCAGATCAGCCGGTGGTCGCGGTGCCAGAACATCAACGGATGCACGACGATCGGGCGCACCTGCAGCATCGGATGCTGGTGCGTGCCGACCGCGATCACCGAGAGGATGGCACGCTCCAGATCCAGGCTGTGGGGCGGTTCACGACCGCTATGGGCTCGCTCGGCCTGGGCCTCTCGCTGATCGGGCATGCACCTACTGTAGGCGCCCCTGGCGGGCGGAAGCAGGAGCTCTCCACGAGTTTTCCACAATCCCTCCAACGCTCTTGCTCATTACATGTTTTTGCGCCAGACATACGCCGAATACAGATGGGCAAGACAAGTTACCACAATTGTTTACATGGACAACTTGGGGTCGCACCCAATGGCGTTGCGTTTAAGGGCACTGACCTTGGAAAGGCGGAAGGCGGAAGGCGGAAG
>JFJP01038171.1_pt1 | contig 19141 bp, 21 predicted proteins | sample 431651 | NCBI WGS metagenome assembly JFJP01 (sample SAMN02602958, study PRJNA72255) | Microbial mat metagenome, whole genome shotgun sequencing project. | biome: fresh water; feature: sink hole; material: water; isolation source: purple microbial (photo- and chemosynthetic) mats found in...
TACGTTTTCGCAGGTACCGTCCATTTTCAGCACTATTTAACCGGTATAAAAAAGAAAACCGTTTGAAAAGGTGATTTTGCTGATTAAAAACCAAGATCTTCTCTCAGCTGTTTATACCCAGAGCGGCTCACAGGCAGTTTATCGCCTGAATGAAGTATTGCTATGTGGTTTTCCTTGCCATAAGGTTCAATACGGTTGATCTCTGAGACATTTATTATGTAAGAGCGGTGTATCCGAACAAAATCAGCTTTTGGGAGATTGTCTTCATAGAACTTCATTGTCTGTTGCTTCAATGCTTTTCCGGCAGAATGGTATATCATTACATAGTCATCCTGTGACTCCACATACCTTATCTTGTCAACAGGGATGATGTTAATAGAATTAGCTTTTCTTACAACAACTCTGCTGAGGATAGCTGATTCCGGTTTCTTTGAGAGCAGTTCTCCTGCAGGCTTTTGGCCGGTTTTCCCCGACCTGATTTTCTCAGCAACCTTGTTGACAGCTTCTTTAAGTCGCTCTTTATGAAAAGGTTTAAGGAGGTAATCTACAGCATTCAGTTCAAAAGCTTTCAGGGCAAACTGATCGTAAGCGGTTGTAAAAATGATTTCCGGACGTTCATCAAGCACTTCAAGCATCTCAAAACCTGTTAATTTGGGCATTTGAATGTCGAGAAATATCAGATCGGGTTTGTTTTCGGAAATGGACTTCAGTCCGGCAAAACCATCAGCGCATTCATCAACAACCTCAATCTCATTAAAATCTTTCAGATAGTGCCTGAGAAGTTCTCTTGCAGGGGTTTCATCTTCAATAATAATTGTTCTTATTTTACTCATTACTGACAATTTTCAATGATTATTAAGAATAATCGGCCGGTAAATATAGCTTAACTGTATAAATCCCCTTTTCCCTGGTTATTTTGAGCGAACTTTTATCGCCATAAAATAATTCGAGTCTCCGGGTAACATTCAGGAGCCCCGTACTTGTTCCTTTTGTATATGAGGGCCCCTCTTCATAATTGTTGCTTATTGTAATCTCCAGGTATCCGTCAGCCATTATTACCCGGGTGCTGATTCGCACGCTCCCGGTACTTTCGTAAACACCATGTTTGACGGCATTTTCGTACAGGGGCTGCAGTAGCATTACCGGCAGCTGATAACTAAGGCATGAAGGCTCTATATCTTCTTCAGTAATCAGCTTTTCTCCGAATCTCACCTTCTCTATCTCAAGGTAGAGCCTTAGGTTTTCGAGTTCGCTTTGCAGTGATACTGGTTGTTCATCTTTTCTGGATAGGGCATATCTCATAAAGTCGGACAGCTTTACTACCATAATTCTTGCTTTTTCCGGATCGGTTACTGTAAGTGAACTAATTGAATTAAGACTGTTGAAAAGGAAATGAGGATTGATCTGCGAGCGCAATAGCTTAAGCTCTGTCTCTTTAACAAGGCTTTCCAGCCGGGCCTCCTTAGCGTTCTTTTCTGAAAGATTCATTAAGCTTGTAAACAGATAATACGACAGTATTACAAGTCCGTAAATAAAAACGCCTGTACCTATCCGGTGCGGGAACGTTGCTTCCCAGTATGCCTGATAACCATTCTGTTCGGGCAGGAGCAGGAGAACGATATATTTTGTAATAACGACCCAAAGAGTTATTGAAATGGCACCGCTGATAACAAGATTTGAGATCAGGGTTGAGGGACGTACCTTACCTGTGTTAAAAAAACTGAAGGGATACCATAATGAAAGGGCAATTCCGGAATAGATAAGCAAAGAGATTAAACTATCTAAAGGACTTATGTTAATGAAACTGCCATATGCATAATAGAATAACAGAGACTGACCCATCGCAAGGAAAAGCCAGATCAGCCACCATACAATCAGCCTGACTCTGTTTTGAAGAATAGGGTGTTTCATTCAGGAGGTATTAATAGCTTTTAATCTCCCCGCCGCCGAATACAACAGCCCCTTTGATTATTAGCTGTCTGGAAGAGTCAATAGTCCTTCCCGGTGAAAGTTTTCGGGAATCTCCGAAGCCTCCCAGAACAGGGACCACTTCAATTTTTATGTTCCAGTCATCGGGAACAATAATTGTAGTGCCTCCAAATACGCAGGCCAGCTCAAGTTCAGATACTCCTGGCGCCAGAGTTGACTTTGTCAGATCTATTTCACTTCCGCCGAAAACAGCAGTTACCCGGCCTCCTCTGAAGTTGTCTGATACTATCTGCCGTTCTGCCCCGCTGAAAACATGAACATAATCAATATAATCGTCACCTACCGCAAGTTTTGTCGAAACAGAATTCCAACCCTTGCGTTTGGAAAATATGAATACAATGCCGATTATTATGAATATCGAAGGCCAGAACATATTAATGTCAAACGTCTCCCTGAAAATATGAGGAATCAGAAAGAATGCACCCACAGCCATGACAATAATACCCGAAGTTTTCCCTCCGGATGAGCCGATAGTGATAATGAGGCCTATTGTTACGAGTAACATTGGCCAGCTGAAAACAACCTGATCAATAAAGTGTGGAAAGAACCCAGTGTTCCTCATTACAAGAAACAATCCTACCAGGACAAGTATTATTCCAATGATAGCGCGGTTGTTCTGAAGATGATGATGTTCCCTCTTAGTGGGGCGATTTTCATCTTTGTAGTTTTCATTTGTTTCCATAGCTGTAAAATTATTTGTTTTTGAGATACTGTTTTACTTAATTTCGCTTAAAGAATGAAGATAATATAAAGGATAAACCGATGAGTACTATTACTGCAGGCCAGTAAAAAGTATTAAACACTTCGGGGGGAAGCATAAATAACTCATCCTTTAGAAACCATACTCCGCCTGCAATAAGAAGCAGTCCTCCTGTAAACTGAAGATTCAGTAAAAGGAGGATCCCGATAAATATCATAGCTGTCTCCCAGGTGAAATAGCTGCTAACGCTTCCGATGTGTAACAAATCATTTGTAGCTACCAGAAGAGCTATTCCCAGGACAATAAAGAAAAGGCCTATACCAACTCTTGGATGGTGTTCCCGTTCATTCATTTTTCGATAATCCCTGTGTCTCATGTTTAAAAAGTTTTATTCTGAAACAAAAGTAATTATCATAATATGAGCTACTAATAGAAAATCGGCAAACACACTTTTTTTACCGGCAAAAGGATATTTACAGCAATTAGTGTTACTTTTTTGTTGATAATTTTTTTAATTGAAGAAGGATTCATATTTTTGCAAACCAAAATTCGAAAAGATGTCCCTATTGTATACTATACCTGTAAGTGGATTAAAAGAGGGATGTCACACTATTGATTTTGAGATTAATAAAGAGTTTTTTGAAAAGTTTGAGGAGTCGGAAGTCAAGGAAGGTAGCCTTATTGCTAGTGTTGACATAGATAAAAGAACAACCCATGCCGACCTTATAATACGGATTTCAGGCAGTGTCAGGTTATGCTGCGACAGGTGTTTGGAGATGTTTTCTCATCCTGTTGATTGTGAAAACCGGCTGCTGATTAAGTTTGGCAAGAGCCTGGAATACAGTGATCCGGATGTTCTTTCGATTTCAGCAGACGAGCATGAGCTTGATCTTGCGCAGCACCTTTATGAATTTATTCATCTCGCGTTGCCCATCAGACGGGTGCATCCGGATGATAATGAAGGGAATAGCACTTGTGATCAGGTTATGCTAAAAAAACTGGAGGAGTTTATTATTGAAGATGAGATAAAAGATGACCCTCGCTGGGATGAATTAAAAAGACTAATGAACGATAATTAAATTTATTTAAAATGGCACATCCGAAACATAAACATTCTAAAACCAGAAGAGATAAGCGCAGAACGCACTATAAAGCAACTGCACCAACAGTTGGAAGTTGTTCAAACTGCGGATCTTCAGTTCTGTACCACAGGGTATGTCCTGAGTGCGGATTTTACAGGGGGAAACTTGCTATAGAGAAAAAGGCTGCTGTCTGATTTCTCTGATAACTTAAAAAATGTATATATGAGAATTGGCCTTGATGTCATGGGAGGTGATTTTGCTCCCGATGCAATCATTGAGGGCGCGGTTGATTCCCTTCTTCACTTAACACCTGATGATAAGCTGGTCCTGATAGGAGATGAAAGTTCTATTTACAGGAAGCTGAGTGAGATGCAGGTTGAACCATCGTTGTTTGACATAGTGCATACCTCGCAGGTAATTGAGATGGGGGATCATCCTGCAAAAGCCTTTTCACAGAAGAAAGACTCAAGCATTGCAGTTGGTTATGGCATGCTGAAAAGCAGCATGCTTGACGGCTTTTGCAGTGCAGGCAACACCGGAGCAATGCTGGTTGGCGCCAGTTACACGGTAAATGTCATCCCCGGAGTACTGAGGCCGGCACTGGCAACAGTTCTTCCCTGTATTGATAACCGCGATTCAGTGATCCTCGATGTAGGGCTTAATCCTGATTGTAAACCGGAGGTGCTTCTGCAATATGGCATACTGGGAAGTATTTATGCAAAATATGTTCTTGGAATTGAAAACCCAACAGTTGGGCTGGTTAATATTGGGGAGGAGGAAACAAAAGGAACTCCTGCTGTAAAGACAGCCTACGAGCTGATGAAAGATTCCCCTTCATTGAACTTTGTTGGTAATATTGAGGGAAATGCCCTTTTCCGTGAAACAATGACCGATGTTATAGTATGTGACGGGTTCGTAGGTAACGTCATCCTCAAACAGGGCGAAGCTTTTTATGAGATATATAAAAGCAGAAATCTTAAGGATGACTATTTTGACCGTCTCGACTGGACAAATATTGGAGGCACACCCATTATAGGGATTAATGCAAATGTTGTAATAGGGCATGGAATTGCTCAGCGAAAAGCCATAATGAATATGGTTCTTCAGACCAGGGGGGTTGTACATGCCAATCTGGCTCAAAAGATAAAAGAAGCAATATAATTATGGAAAAGATACGGGCAGCTATTACAGGTATACATGCCTGGGTGCCGGAATACAGATTAACAAACCTTGAACTTTCAAAACTTGTTGATACCTCTGATGAGTGGATCATGCAGAGAGTCGGAATAAAGGAGAGAAGAATTCTTAAAGGCGAAGGACTGGGTAGTTCGGATCTGGGCGAGCAGGCTGTAAAGGGCTTATTATTAAAAACAAATACTGCCCCTGAAGAGATTGACCTGGTGATCTGTTCAACAGTAACTCCCGACATGTTTTTTCCCGCAACAGCGAATATTATATCTGACAAGTGCGGAATAAAAAATGCATTCAGTTTCGACCTTAATGCGGCCTGTTCAGGTTTCCTGTTTGCATTGCAGACTGCTGCTGCCTACGTTGAAACAGGTAGATTTAAAAAGGTTATTGTTGTCGGAGCCGATAAAATGTCATCAATTACAGATTACACCGATCGTACAACATGCCCTCTTTTTGGCGATGCCGCCGGAGCTGTTCTTCTGGAGCCAACAACTGAAGAGTTTGGAGTAATGGATTATATTTTTCATGTGGATGGTTCGGGAAGAAAGTATCTTCATCTTAAGGCAGGAGGTTCTGTCAAACCGGCTTCATATGAGACAATTGATGCAAAAGAACATTTTATTTACCAGGAGGGTCAGAGCGTTTTTAAATTCGCCGTCGTAAATATGGCCGATGTTGCAGTTGAGATTATGGAGAAAAATAATCTGAAATCGGAAGATATCTCCTGGCTCGTACCACACCAGGCAAACCTGCGCATAATTGATGCAACAGGCAGGAGAATGGGACTTCCTCCGGAAAAAGTTATGATTAACATTGAAAATTACGGAAATACAACCTCAGCTACTATACCTCTTTGTATCTGGGAATATGAGGATAAACTTAAAAAAGGCGATATTCTTATCCTGGCGGCATTTGGTGGCGGTTTTACCTGGGGATCTATCTATCTTAAGTGGGCCTACGATCCTAAATAGTCTTTGGATTACTCTTGCTCCACACACTCCGGAACAGATTATTTGTTAAAAAAAGACCCCGGTTTATTTTTATCTGCAATAGTTTTTATATTTGTGAGTTATTAAGTAAAACTCTCTAAAATAAAAAATATCATGGCAAAGTACAACGAGACAGATAACGCCATTATTAATATTATAAGTAATGGGACCGATATAACTGGCGATATCAAGTCCAATGGTGATATTAGGATAGACGGAACTCTGAAGGGCAATTTAAATACCAAAGGGAAAGTTGTTATTGGACCAACCGGGAAAGTCAGTGGTGAGGTTATCTGTAAAAACTCAGAAGTGTCCGGGGTTGTTGAAGGGCGAATTGTTGTCGGACAACTGCTTAATTTAAAGGCATCTTCAAAAATAAATGGTGATATTGTCACCATGAAACTATCAATAGAACCCGGTGCTATGTTCTCAGGAAACTGCAAAATGAGTGATTACGATAATAATGGAGGATCAGCAATCGCAAAAGAAAAAGAACCCGAAAAAGCAGGGAAATAAAGGGGTCAAAGATTTTGCCAGATACTCGGGCATTGCTTTCCAGATGATAGGTGTGATATTAGTTACTGTCTGGGGAGGGAAGAAACTCGACGAAATAAGCGGATTCGACAAACCCATATTCACGATATGCCTTTCGCTTCTGGGAGTTTTTGCAGCTATCTATACTGCCATAAAAGATTTTATTAAGTGACTTTTTCTTGAAAGTTTTTTATAAATATTCTCTCTTACTTCTAATTCTGGAATTACTGCTTCTCACAGCAGGTTGGCTGTTTGTAATAAATACCCGGTCTTATATTTCTTTCTCCGATATTGTAATATTATCTCTTTCTTTTTCGATAATAACAATTATTACGATTTACATTTTTTTAAGAGGCCAGTCAAAAGAACCAGAAAGCCAGACCCTTCATACCCTGCTTGCCATAACCCTGAAGTTTCTCTTGGAGTTGATGTTAGCCCTCCTTTGGTTTATTGTTGCTAAAAAAACATCATTGTACTCTGTTTTATTATTTTTTGTTTTATATTTATCCCTCACTTTGTTTTCGGGGTGGATTATACTAAAAGCACTGAAAAACAAGTCTTTATAAAACCAATACTGATTTGAAAACAAAAAGTTTATTAAGCATTTTCTTCTTTCTTCTCCTGGCGGGAACAACAGTTTCTCTCTTTGGCCAGGAAGTTGATGAGCACGGGGAGAGTAAAGAGAAATTTAAAGCCAGCGCTTATATCCTTGAACATATAGCTGACTCGCACGAATGGCATATACTTACCAAAAAAAATGGAGAAAGTGTTGCAATATACCTGCCTGTAATATTATACAGTAAAGATTCAGGGCTGAATGTTTTTTCATCAAGGAAATTGGCACATGGACATGAATACAAAGGATTCAGGCTTGAGGAAGAAGGTGATCTTAAAGGAAAGATAGTTTACATAGATGAGGCAGGACATGTTGATGAAGAGAATTTCCCCCTCGATCTTTCAATGACAAAAACTGTAGTGGGAATGTTGTCCGCCGCCATAATAGGACTTTTATTATTCCTTTCGCTAGCGAGGTCATACAAGAAAACAGGAATCAGCCATCCAAAAGGAATGCAGAGTTTCCTTGAACCAATTATACTTTTTGTTCGCGATGATATAGCACTACCTAATCTCGGGCATAAGTCAGATAAATACATGCCTTATCTTCTTACGGCTTTCTTTTTCATTCTTATTAATAACTTAATGGGGCTTATTCCTTTTCCTCCCCCCTTCGGAGCGAACGTAACAGGGAACATTGCAATTACTTTTATTCTTGCATTGTGTACCTTTCTAATTACCCAGTTCAGTGGCAATAAATTATACTGGAAACATATTTTTGCCACTCCCGGAGTTCCGTTCTGGCTCTTGCCGGTTATGATACCTGTTGAAATAATAGGAATGTTCTCAAAGCCATTTGCGCTTATGATAAGGTTATTTGCAAATATTACGGCGGGTCATATCATTGTCTTAAGCCTCATTTGCCTGATCTTCATTTTTGATTCACTGGCACTTGCTCCCGTATCGATATTCTTTGTGATCTTTATGGACTGTATGGAACTTCTGGTGGCGTTCCTCCAGGCATATATATTTACCCTGTTATCAGCTTTATTCATAAGTCTTGCAGTACAGGAGCATCATTAGGATTTTTGTTTAACTAAATATTTCATTATTATGACAGGTACATTAGCAGCAGTAGGAGCAGGTCTGGCAGTAATTGGCGCAGGACTTGGAATCGGAAGAATAGGTGGATCGGCTATGGATGCAATTGCAAGGCAGCCGGAAGCATATTCGAAGATTCAGATTGCTATGATCATTTCAGCCGCCCTTATTGAAGGAGCTGCATTGTTCGCAATTGTAGTTGCTCTTATGTAGTAACTTAAAATTTTGAAGCCTGCAACGGTTGGTTGCAGTGCTTCATTTTTAAAGAAATCGTTAACTAAGTAAATATGATATTATTATCCAACAGCCTGACAACTCCTGCAATAGGAACACTAATATGGTCAGCACTGATCTTTGGTCTGTTTTTTCTGATCCTTACAAAATTTGCATGGAAACCAATCCTGAATGCTGTAAAGGCAAGAGATGAGATGATCAAGGGCTCCCTTGAATCTGCGGCAAAAGCAAGAGAAGATATGTTAAAGCTGCAGAGCGATAATGAAGTAATACTTCGCAAGGCAAGAGAAGAGCGTGAAATAATTCTCAAAGAGGCAAGAGAAGTTCGCGAAAAACTTATATCTGAAGCCAGGGGAAAGGCATCAGAAGAGGCTGAAAAACTAGTTGAAAAAGCCAGGGCTGGTATTGAGAGCGAGAAAAGAAAAGCTCTTTCTGAAATTCGTGAGCAGGTGGCAACCCTTTCAATTGAGATTGCTTCAAAACTACTCGGCGAGAAACTCAGCCAGTCAGGTGAACAGGAGAAACTGATTGATAACTACCTCAGGGAGATTGATTTCAATAAGAATTAGGAAGAAAGATCTGTAATGAACGACAGCAAAATTTCAGTAAGGTATTCAAGAGCTTTGTTCCAGTCTGCACTCGATAAGAAGATCCTTGATAAGGTAAATCAGGATATGATCTTTATTGCAGAGGTATGCAGGCAGCCGGAAGCAAAAGAGTTCCTTAAAAGCCCGATTATTCCTCCTTCAAAAAAAGAGGCAATATTTCATAAAATGTTTGGTGGCAATGTTGAGGAAATAACCCTTTCACTGATCGACCTTGTAGTGAAAAACGGTAGAGAACGCTATCTCCCTGCCATTGCAAGAGTGTTCATCCACAATACATTGAAGCATAAAGGTATCACTGAGTCAGTTCTTACTACAGCAGTAAGCGTTGACGCAAAAGTGAGAAAGCAGATCTCAGACCTTATCTCAGATGTGTTTAAAACAAAAGTGGAACTTGAGGAGAAAATTGACAGTGAAATTATAGGTGGGTTTATACTTCGCGTTGATGACAAATACATCGATGCCAGCATACGGAATAAACTCAGAAAAATAGAAAAAGAGCTCAAGAGTAGTGTCATAACTACTGAATAGTATAGGTTATTAATATGGAATTTTAAGATAATTATAGTATGGCAAATATTAAACCAGCAGAAGTTTCAAAAATTCTCAGGCAGCAACTGGAGGGAATACAGACAGGAGTTGACCTGGAAGAGGTCGGAACTGTGCTTGAAGTTGGTGACGGAATCGCCCGTATCTACGGACTCTCAAATGCTCAGTCGAACGAGCTTATCGAATTTGAAAACGGGATAGAAGCAATTGTTCTGAACCTCGAAGAAGATAATATCGGAGCAGTTTTACTTGGTCCTACTGAAGAGATAAACGAGGGAGATATTGTTAAACGAACCGGGAGAATTGCATCTCTGGGCGTTGGCGAAGGACTTCTGGGAAGGGTTATATCACCTACGGGCCTGCCTCTTGATGGCAAAGGTCCGATAACAGGCGAACTTTACACTCTTCCTTTTGAAAGAAAAGCACCGGGAGTTATTTTCAGGCAACCGGTACGACAGCCTCTTCAGACAGGAATAAAAGCTATTGATGCAATGATCCCGATTGGCCGTGGTCAGAGGGAACTTATTATCGGAGACAGGCAGACTGGTAAAACTGCAATTGCTATCGATACTATAATTAATCAGAAGAGTAACTACGACAAGGGTAAACCGGTTTATTGTATTTATGTCGCTATCGGTCAAAAAGGCTCTACAGTTGCTAATATTGCAGCTACGCTTGAAGAACATGGGGCCCTCGATTATACAGTTATTGTACTTGCTACGGCATCTGATCCGGCCGCATCACAATTCTATGCACCTTTTGCCGGTGCAGCTATCGGTGAATTCTTCCGCGATACGGGCCGCGATGCGCTAATCATTTATGATGACCTCTCAAAACAGGCAGTATCGTACAGAGAAGTCTCATTGCTTCTGCGTCGTCCACCGGGCCGTGAAGCTTATCCTGGCGACGTATTCTACCTTCACTCCAGGCTTCTTGAAAGAGCTGCAAAAATTATTGAGTCTGATGAGGTTGCCCGGAAGATGAACGACCTGCCCGAGTCAATACGCCATCTTGTAAAGGGAGGGGGCTCTCTAACAGCTCTCCCGATTATTGAAACACAGGCTGGTGACGTATCTGCATATATTCCAACTAATGTTATTTCGATCACCGACGGACAGATCTTCCTCGAGTCGAGCCTCTTTAACTCCGGCGTCAGACCTGCAATTAACGTTGGTATTTCGGTTTCGAGAGTAGGGGGAAATGCCCAGATCAAATCAATGAAAAAGGTTGCCGGTACCCTGAAAGTCGACCAGGCACAATACCGAGAACTGGAAGCTTTCTCAAAATTTGGTTCTGATCTTGATGCATCAACACTCGCTATTCTTAATAAGGGCGCTAAAAACGTTGAGGTACTTAAACAGGGCCTTTATGCCCCGGTACCCGTTGAAAAACAGGTTGCCATAATCTATTGCGGAACAACCGGACTTTTAAGAGATGTCCCAAGGAATAAGGTTAAAGTTTTCGAGAGCGAATTTCTTGAGTTTCTTGAACTTAAGCACAGAGATGTTTTAGATAGTCTTCGCGACGGAGTTCTTAATAATGATATCACCAAAGTTCTTGAAAAAGTAGCTACGGAGCTATCTATAAAATACCGGGAACAATTATAACCGGTATATCACGGATAAATGATTTTTAAATGGCGAATTTAAAAGCAATAAGAGTAAGAATTGCATCTGTCAAATCTACCAGGCAGATAACCTCTGCAATGAAGATGGTTTCGGCAGCAAAATTGCGTAAGGCTCAGGATAAGATCGTAAGATTAAGGCCTTATGCAAATAAGCTGTATGAAATGTTGCTGGGGATATCACAAAGCATATCTGATATGGAGGTTGACAACGTTTACGGACGTGTTACTGATCCTGAAAAAGTTCTTATTGTTGTTATAACTTCCAACAGGGGCCTCTGCGGTGCGTTCAATTCAAATGTTATAAAGGAAACGCGAAGGGTTATTGCTGATAATTATTCCGTACAGTACCAAAATGGTAATGTTAAACTTTTAACAATAGGTAAAAAGGGGTATGACTATTTCAGGAAACTTTCTGTTAATATGCTGCCTGAAAAGAATGATCTGCTTCATGATATGTCATTCGACCAGGTTTCGATGGTGGCTGAACAGATCATGAAAAGTTTTACCTCTGGTGAGTTCGACAGAGTAGAGTTAATTTATAATAAGTTTAAAAATGCTGCTGTCCAGAATCTTACAACTGAACTGTTTCTCCCTGTAGGTGCTGTTGCTTCTGAAATGAGCAAAGTCTCACCTGCTGATTATATATATGAGCCTGATCAGGCAGAGATCATTAAAGAGTTGATACCAAAATCCTTAAGAATTCAGTTTTATAAAGCTGTTCTTAATTCATTTGTTGCTGAGCACGGTGCCAGAATGACTGCTATGCACAAAGCAACTGATAACGCAACCAGTATGATACGTGATCTGACTTTGCAGTACAATAAGGCCCGGCAGGCTGCAATAACAAACCAGATCCTCGAAGTTGTAAGTGGTGCTGAAGCCTTAAGAGGTTAATGAAAATCGGATATTACCAGGATTGCTAATTTAACAGAATGTACAATCACGCTGAACTTAAAAATTTAGTCGAAAAGGCTATTATAAACCTGTCTTATAACACTGAGGCAGAGAAGCTTATTGACCCTGTAAAATATGTCCTTTCGATAGGGGGCAAAAGAATCAGGCCAGTGCTGGCATTGATGGCCTGCAATCTGTTCAGCGATAAAATCGATGAGGCTGTTATGCCGGCTGCCGGACTTGAGGTTTTTCACAATTTCACCCTGGTCCATGATGATATAATGGATCAGGCTCCGTTAAGGAGAAATTTTCCAACGGTTCACAGTAAGTGGAACATTAACCAGGCAGTACTTTCAGGTGACGTAATGGCCTTTGTTGCCAATGAATGTTTCTTACAGACCAATCCCAAACATTTACTAAAAGTATTCAGGGTATATAATAAAGCCGCTATAGAAGTCTGTGTTGGTCAGCAACTTGACATCGATTTTGAAAAAGCCGCAATCGTATCCCAGGAAGAATACTTGCGTATGATCGAATTAAAAACTGCTGTGCTCCTGGCAGCATCCGTTAAGATTGGTGCAATAACAGGAGGAGCAGAAGATAAGGATGCAGATCTTCTTTACGAGTTTGGAAGAAATCTTGGCCTTGCTTTCCAGATACAGGATGATTTGCTCGATTCATATGGTGATATGAAAGTATTTGGAAAAATGTCGGGTGGAGATATTATATCAGGGAAGAAAACCTTCCTCCTGGTAAAAGCTCTTGAGATTGCATCAGGTGATCAGCTCAAGCAGCTGCAGGGGCAGCTTGCCAGGAAAAAGTTTGATCCGGAAACAAAGGTCAAAGCGGTAATGGAGATTTATGATCAGCTTAATATCAAAGCTATTACAGAGAGTGTGGCTAATGAATATATCAGTATAGCCTACTCTCTTCTCGAAAAGGTTGGGGTTTCGAGGGAGAGAAAAAAAGAGCTGACAGAGATTGTCAGCTCACTTATAGGTCGGAACAGGTAATCTCAGATTCCTGAATTTTCATGCTTCTTAAGCCAGTCAAGATTTATCAGAATCCCGACGTTTACCATGAATTGGTTATACTTGTTATTGAAGACATATTTTGCCTCTCCGCTCAGGTCGAATTGTTCTGTAAGCTTCATATATGTTCCAACACCCAGGTTTAACCCAAGGGCATTATCATTTTCTATAATAGGTTCGTAGCCATCAATATCCTCGAGATATTTTTCCTTCTTCTTTGCCAGCAAAATATCAATGCCTGCCAGGCCGTAGAACTCAAACCTGTCTAGGGAATTAAAGACATAGTGACCATTAATATCAAACATCATTGACGAGACAACTGTTTTTGTCATCTGGTCCTTGGTAATATGGGGGTAGAAAATGGTAAATGAAGGAGATATATGCAGGGGAACACTTACCTCATATATACCTTTAAATGAAATGCCAATTATTCCGCTCTTGTTGTAGTCCCACGATTGTTCATGAAACTGAAAACCGCTTGTAAGAGCAAGACCTCCCCCGATTTTGGTAAACTGGCCTTTTGTAATAGTAAGTACAGAGATGATTAAAAGTGTTGTCAGAATAAGCTTTTTCATATAATTTTTTTTAATTAGGTTGAAATAGTTGTTAAGTTTAATCGCAACATTAAAGATAAATAATTTAATAATTCAGGGACGTATTAAATTGTATTAAAGGTTAAAAAAAGTGAACTTTCTCATAAAAGATATTTATTAAAGACAATAGCCACGATAAAACACAAAAATTATTAAATTTGTATCTTCTGAAAAAAATTAAATATTAAAATTTATGTCACAGAATACCGGGAAAATCAGCCAGATCATTGGACCAGTGGTTGATGTTACTTTTGAGAAGCAGGGTATGGAAATGCCTGATATATTTGATGCCCTTGAGATTAAGAGGGACGATGGGTCAGTTCTTGTTGTTGAATGCCAGCAACATATCGGAGAAAGAACAGTTCGTACCATTGCTATGGATTCAACCGATGGTCTTCGCAGGGGGATGGAAGTTGTTGCAACAGGATTACCAATCACAATGCCTATTGGCGAACAGATAAAGGGTCGTCTGATGAATGTTACCGGTGAAGCTATTGACGGCATCGGACCTCTTGATAAAAAAGGGGGATATCCTATTCATCGTAAGCCTCCCAAATATGAAGATCTGTCGACAGAAAAAGAAGTATTATTTACAGGTATCAAAGTAATTGACCTCATTGAACCATATTCAAAGGGAGGAAAAATTGGTCTTTTCGGCGGTGCAGGAGTTGGAAAGACTGTGGTCATCCTTGAGTTAATAAACAATATTGCAAAAGCATATTCAGGTCTGTCAGTATTTGCCGGAGTTGGTGAGAGGACCAGGGAAGGAAACGATCTTCTTCGCGAAATGCTTGAAGCTGGTGTTATAACATACGGGAAAGACTTTCTTGAAAATATGAAATCGGGAGGGTGGGACCTCTCAACAGTAGACATCAACGCCCTTAAAGAATCAAAACTGGCACTTGTTTTTGGCCAGATGAATGAACCTCCCGGGGCGCGTGCAAGAGTAGCTCTTTCAGGGCTTTCTGTTGCTGAACATTTCAGGGATGGTGATGGGAAAAGTGGTGGAAGAGACATCCTCTTCTTTATGGATAACGTCTTCCGCTTTACCCAGGCAGGCTCTGAGGTTTCTGCCCTTCTGGGGAGGATGCCTTCAGCAGTAGGTTATCAGCCAACCCTTGCAACAGAGATGGGTATAATGCAGGAGAGGATTACCTCTACCAAAAACGGCTCTATAACCTCAGTTCAGGCTGTATATGTTCCGGCTGATGACCTTACCGACCCGGCTCCTGCTACAACCTTTGCCCACCTCGATGCAACAACAGTGCTGAGCAGGAAAATATCCGAACTTGGTATATATCCTGCTGTTGATCCACTCGACTCAACATCAAGGATCCTTACCCCTGAAATTGTTGGTGAAGAGCATTATAACTGTGCACAGCGTGTTAAAGAGTTGCTTCAGCGTTATAATGAACTGCAGGACATTATTGCTATTCTCGGTATGGATGAGCTCTCTGAAGAGGATAAACTTGTTGTTCACAGGGCCAGAAGAGTACAGAGATTTCTTTCACAACCTTTCCAGGTTGCCGAACAGTTCACAGGCATCAAGGGAGCACTTGTCTCAATTGAAGATACTATTAAAGGTTTCAATATGATAATGGACGGGAAGGTCGACCAGTATCCCGAATCGTCCTTTATGCTTGTTGGAACAATTGAGGATGCAATTGAAAAAGGAGAAAAGATACTCGCCCAGTCAAAATAAGTTCCAGGAATGAAAATAGAGGTTATCACACCCGATAAAAAAGTATTTGAAGGAGATATTAAGTCTGTAAAAGTTCCCGGGCAAAAGGGTTCATTCCAGGTATTAAAGGACCATGCTCCTATTATCTCTACCCTCAGCAGCGGACCTGTTGTAATTGTAGATCACGAGAATACTGAAACTGTAATAGAAATAAGCGGAGGAGTAATTGAGGTGAAAGTCAATAAAATTATTCTTCTTGCCGATTCAGTGAGGTAATATTTTTACAATGACCCCGGACGAATTTCGCAAGCATGCCCATGAGTTGGTTGAATGGATGGCTGGCTATATGGAAAATGTTGAGAGCTATCCGGTTAAGTCAATTGTAAAACCCGGAGAGATTTTTAACAGGATCCCTGATGAACCTCCGGTGCATGGTGAGCAATTTGACTCATTTATAAAGGACTTTGATGAGATACTAATGCCAGGGATAACACACTGGCAGAGTCCTGACTTTTTTGCATATTTCCCTGCAAATACCAGCCCGCCTTCAATTCTTGCAGAAATGGTCACGGCTACTCTTGGAGCACAGTGCATGATATGGGAAACATCTCCCGCAGCAGCTGAGCTGGAAGAAAAAATGATGATATGGCTCAGGGATATGATAGGGCTGCCACCTGGTTTTGAAGGTGTAATACAGGACTCCGCATCTACAGCCACACTTGCAGCAATAGTTACTGCCCGCGAAGTGGCAACAGGATTTTCTGTTAACAAAGAGGGCGCTGGGAAAGCCGGCACTCTTAGAGTTTATTGCTCTGAGCAGACACACTCTTCGGTTGAGAAAGCTGTAAAAATTTGTGGAATAGGCAGGGAAAACCTTGTCAAAATAGCGGTAAGAGATGACTATTCTGTTGATCCTGAAAAACTTAAACAGGCAATAGCCAGCGATAGAAGTAATGGATTTATTCCATGTTGTGTTGTTGCAACAATAGGCACTACCGGAACCACGGCTGTTGACCCGCTAAGGGCAATTGGTGAGATCTGTCGAGAAAATAAAACTTGGCTCCATGTTGATGCTGCCATGGCTGGAACGGCGCTTATTCTGCCCGAATTTCAGTGGATGCTCGATGGCAAAGAGTTTATAGACAGCTTTGTATTTAATCCGCATAAATGGATGTTTACAAATTTCGACTGTACGGCCTATTTTGTTAAAGATGCCGCAGCACTTATCAGAACCTTCGAACTTCTGCCCGAGTACCTGAAAACAAGAACGCGGGGTAAAGTAAATGATTACCGCGACTGGGGCGTCCCTCTTGGTAGACGATTCAGAGCCCTTAAACTCTGGAGTGTAATAAGATCATATGGTACCGAAGAACTCAAGAATAAGATTCGGGCACATATAAGGCTTGCTTCAACGCTTTCAGGGATGATCTTGAAAGAAAGTGACTTTGAAATACTTGCCCCGGTCATTATAAGTGTGGTATGCTTCCGTTATAAGCCTGCAGGATACTCTGAGGATCAGATCAATATTCTGAATGAAAAGATTAATCACATATTGAATGATTCTGGTAAACTGTACCTTAGTCATACTGTCCTGAATGGTAAGTATACCCTGAGAATGGTTACTGCCCAGACGAATGTTACCTTAGGCCACGTTGAGAAAGCATGGGAACTTATAAGGTTAACTGCCAGGGCCACTCATTTATAGATTTATTACCAGGTTATCAGGGTCTTCTTCCTATTGACATTCCGAATATGTCGACAGAGAAGAGGAACCTTACAGAGGGCTTGTTGCTCAGTTCTGTCCATGCCGTCTGAACACCCCATGAGATCATATACGGGTTTCTGAATACATGAAAGTCAGCCAGCAATTCAATTCCTGACGAAGAGAACGACTCTCTGTCCGAATGATTGTACATGGCGACAAGCCCGTTGATTGAGGATGTAAAGAAAGTGTTTCCCGGACCAGATGCGTAGTCATAAAACAATCCTGTACGTATTCTCTTCAGAAACAGAAGACTAGAGATGCTAAGATCGGGGTACAACAGAGGAAGGACATAATCAAGGGAAATAAAATCAACGTCCTCAGAAAATAGATTTAAATAGCCTCGCGGAAGAGTGATCCTGTTTCCGTACACAAATCTTACAGGATATTGCTTTTCTTTTTCATACCGTATTTTAATGCCATTATCTGGCAAAAAGCCTGGTAAATACAGGGATGTTTTTAATGTCACTGCTGAACCATAGATCTCTTTATCAAAGGGGGCAAAAGAATAATTCAGGTCCAGGGTCTGTGCCCACCGGGGAAATATGTCACGTTCTGCATACCTTGAAAAGTTCGAAAAAAACAACCTCCCCGACAGTATAGTTTGTCCATAGTCATAGATCCCTCTGTCGCTATTATATACGTAACTATTCATGTAATCGTATTTTATTGAGGGTCTGAAATATTCAGTGAACCTGCCCGCAGTAAAATATAGAGGAAGCGATACTGTGTTTGAGAACCTTATTCCCGGCAATACTTCAGAAGGCTGAGTTGCCACATCCCCGTTGTTACCTGTACTATATACCATAGCATCATTGCCATAATCGAGTTGACTGTCAAATACCGGATACCATCCTTTCCAGGTTATTCTTGAATGAAGTACATGATTCCTGTTTTCGGAATACTCATAGCCTACTGATGATATCAGAGTACTAAGATGATTCTGTGTCATTAGTGAAAATCCCGGTCTGACTGAAGAAGGATCAGCTTTTATCTCCTCAAGATCGGCATAGAATGGCATCCAGCTATGGAAATTAAACAGGTGTTTCCATTTATTGTAAGGTTCAGGCAGATAATCAGAGTTCTCTGACTGGCTTGATGATACGGGAATTGTGTCAAAGTTGTTGATAAGAAAAGATGATGAATTGGAGGGTTTGAAAGGACTATCTGTGATATCAGACAAAAATGTAATGCATATATTGTTCCCAAGAGAATTATAGTCGCTGAATAAAACCTTATCCCCGCTCACACATATATCAGTTACTCCGAATCTGGATCTTGTTAATTGTTTCACAATACCATCGGCTGCTTTCAGGAGGATATTATCTGTTCCCGAAGCTGAACTTATATACAGCAGTGAATCGTTCCTTAAAAATGTTGCCTGGATATCATCCCGGCCGGCTGCAACAAGAGTATGCCATTCCTGGCTCGCCAACGTGAAACTCATAACTCCTTCACCCTCTTCTGTTAAAGAAATAACAGTGATCTTATCTCCATTTTGGGACCATTTCGGGTACTGCAGAGAGCAGTTCCCGGGAGTCGCGACCGAGTATAGAACATTTCCGGAACCGGGATCAAGGAGCACCAGGGAATTTTTATTAACGATAGTGTTTTCTATTGCTGCTATTTTCTTCCCGTCAGGAGAGATGGAGGCTGCAAGATACCTCGACTTACGGGTTAGTTTTGTCGCCTTATTATTTCTGATATCCAGGATTTTAATCACTGAATAATTTTTGTTTTTCCACCTTGTGTCAGGATGTTTTTCAACCCAGACAAGTTTCCCGCTGCCATAAGAAATGAGCAGGGGGAAAATCTGTCCCGCAGTGTGTATCTTCTTTTCTTTACCCCCCGGGGGTGTGATTAAAACAAACTCAGGAGTTGATGATAATGATGTTTTTATTGCAATAATACTGTCTTTCCCGGAAAAGACAGGAGAACTGTAATTGATAAATCTTCCTCTTTTATCCGCATTAACAGCCTTATATTTTACTGTTTTGTTCTCTGTGACCTCTTTGGACCATATA
>JFJP01029724.1_pt1 | contig 19140 bp, 17 predicted proteins | sample 431651 | NCBI WGS metagenome assembly JFJP01 (sample SAMN02602958, study PRJNA72255) | Microbial mat metagenome, whole genome shotgun sequencing project. | biome: fresh water; feature: sink hole; material: water; isolation source: purple microbial (photo- and chemosynthetic) mats found in...
CAGTGCAGCCATGTCCGATATGCCGAACGGAACTGTCACGATGAGGTGGTCGACATCTGTCAGCGTCATCAACGAGCCGTTTTTGGAAACCGTATCCCCAGCTTTGACAGACAACTCGCTGACAAGACCATCAAAGGGGGCACGGACCATCAGGGATAAAATTTCCTCCGTTGTCGTATCCGCGTCAGCAAGTTCTTCTTCCAGGCTGCTCTCCGCACTGGACAGGGCAGTTTCGGCATCGGAGGCATCCAGGGTCGCCAATATTTCTCCCGCTTGTACCGCATCCCCGTTTTTCTTGAGGATTTCAAGGATGGTCGTGTTCAGCTCTGTGGAAACCGTGCGTTTGCTGACCGGCTGCAAAGGTCCCGATCCGGTGACCGAAACGGTCAGATTCCCCCGCGTTGCCTGGGAGAGACGCTGTGCCTGGACAGACACGGCAGGTTTGGTCAGCAGACGTGACGCGGCCTGCCAGCCGACAAGCGCAAGAATCAGCACGAGGACCGGAAGTGTGATCCAAAGCGGCGCTTTCTTTTTCCTGTCTCGATGCAATGCCTTCTTCCCTGAGTTTTCACGTTTTCCCTTCGGGTTTCCGCTTGCCGGGCCGTCCGAAGCACCGTCTGTCGCAAAATAGCTGACCGGTGTGTCCGACGGGTTTTCGAATTCCGGAATCGGGCGGTTGTTTTTTTCGCTCACGGTGAACCCTCCTGTGACTCGTAGGTTTCCTTCCTGCATTGTCGCAACCGAACCTTGGAATTTGCTTGGAAGCGTCCACCGGGATGCAGAATTCATGAATTGTTCACAAATGGCCGGACACCGGACATGCTGTCCGATATCTGCATGGGAACTGAATCTGTTTGATATGTCTTTCACACATTGGTCTCCGGATGTCCATGGTATAATGGTTGTGCCGGAATCGCCCCCCTCCGCTGAAAGGCTGATTGCGGACAATGAAGACAGTCGGTGCTTCGCAAGAATGAGGCACCGGCTACACCTCTACAGGATCGGACGGGACAAATATGCTGGACAAACTGGAAAGCATCGAAAACCATTATGAAGAACTGATGATGAAGCTGGGGGATCCGGTCATTCTTTCGGACCAACAGCAATACATGAAACTGATGAAGGAACACGCCGACCTGACCGAGGTAGTGGAAAAGTTCCGTGAATATCGCGGCTTTCTTCAAAGCAAGGCGGATGCGCTTGCGATGTTCGAGGAGAATCCGGACGATGAGCTGCGGGACATGATCCGGGATGAGCTGAAGGCTTCCGTCGAAGGCCTCGAACGGACGGAACGGGAGTTGAAGATTCTTCTCATGCCGGGGGACCCGAATGATGCCCGGAATGTCATCATTGAAATCCGGGGAGGAGCAGGCGGAGAAGAGGCGGCTTTGTTTGCCGCAACGCTTTTCCGGATGTATGCGCGATATGCGGAACGACGCCGCTGGCATTACGACATTGTCGATTCGAATCCCACCGAGTTGGGCGGGTTCAAGGAAATCGTATTTGAAATAGAAGGAAAAGGCGCATACAGCCGATTCAAGTTCGAGAGCGGCGTGCACCGTGTGCAGCGCATCCCCTCGACGGAATCCGGCGGGCGTATCCATACTTCCACGGTAACCGTCGCCGTGCTCCCGGAAGTCGATGATGTTCCGGAAGTGGAAATCAACCCCGCAGACCTTCAGGTCGACACCTACCGGTCCTCCGGAGCTGGCGGACAGCATGTCAACAAGACCTCCTCGGCCATCCGGATCACCCATATGCCTTCCGGCATCATCGTGGCCTGCCAGGAGGAACGCAGCCAGCACAAGAACCGGGACAAGGCGATGCGCGTCCTGAAAGCGAAGCTGTATGAACTGGCGCTTTCGAAGCAGGTTGGAGAGGTGACGGAAAATCGGCGGGCCCAAGTGGGAACGGGAGACCGCAGTGAACGAATCCGCACTTACAATTTCCCGCAGCGTCGCGTATCGGACCATCGAATCGGTTTGACCCTGTACCGCATCGAGGAGATTATCGACGGGGACCTCGATGAAATCGTGGATGCCCTCATCACGACCGACCAGAGTGAAAAATTGAGCGGTGGTGCGGATGAGGATTGAAGATTGAAGATTGAAGATTGTTTGTGGAGGCTGGCATGCGGATCAAGGGAAATTTTTCTTCCACATTCTGCGAGGCCAATCAGGCCGTACTGTCTGTTTTCAGACAATTCGAACTCGGTGGTCTTGCTGCGGACCCGGGGATGAAACTGAAAAACCAGTTCGCCCTGCGGGAGGCCTTCAACAACGCGGTTGAGCATGGCAATGGCATGGTTCCGTTTCGGAAGGTTTCCTATGATATCCGGATGACCAGGCAATTGTTTCAGGCGGAAATCCGTGATGATGGACCTGGATTTGACCTTGCGCGAACCATTGAAAGAGAACAGAGCGGCGCATGTGACCGGGAGCGCAGTCGTGGGCTTGTCACCCTTTCCGACATGGGCTTTGTGATGGCATCCTCACCTGGATGCTTCAGCCTTTCCTGTGCAGAGGGCAATGAAACGCCTGTGGAATCGAACGCATCCTCAACTGCCGGTGTGCTCATTGTGGATGATTCGGATCTGAACCGGAAGCTGCTCCGTGCCCTTCTGCACAAGATCGATGGCATCCGCCTCCTGGATGCGCACAACGGAGAAGAAGCGCTTGCCCTGCTTGCCGTCAATCCGGTGTCCGTTGTGATCCTGGATGTGATGATGCCTGGTCTGAATGGTCTGCAGGTACTGGCGAGAATCAAGGAAAGCCCGATGCTGCAGCATGTCTCCATCATCATGTGCTCGGCCTTGTCCGAAATCGGGATGGTTGAGGATGCGCTTCGTCTCGGAGCGCTCGATTATTTTACGAAACCCATGAGCGAAGACCAGATGCGGATTACTCTGCCGTTGAAAGTCCGGAATGCTATGGTTCATTATGAAAATCAAGCCAGTCTGGTCAGATTTCAGGAACGGACGAAAACAGACATGCAGCTTGCGGCAAGGCTTCAGGAGTACCTGACCGCCGATTCCCGCGATTATGGAACGGTTCGTGCATGGGGCAGGTATATCCCCAGCGAGGATGTTGGCGGAGACATGTACTGCACACGTGAATATGCAGGAAGCATCTGGTTCATGATGGCCGATGTATCAGGACATGGGCTGGTCCCCTCCATCTTTTCCACCATGCTTGGCGTCCTCTTCGACCTGGCGGTGGAACTCTGCGCGGATCCCAAAACACTGCTCCAGTACATGAATGAAAAACTAAACCGGGTTCTCAACCAGACGAACAATGGATTCGTATCCGCCTTTGCCGGGTGCCTGACGGGAGAAACGCTCCTCTTCGCCAATGCGGGCCATCCATATCCCTACCTCTGTGAAGCCGCAACCGGCACTGTCCGGGAACTGGAAATCGGAGGATTTCTGCTCGGGATGTTCGAACAGGTTCGGTATGAACAGGGAGAGGTGTCGATGCAGGCAGGAGATCTGCTGCTTCTCTATACGGATGGACTTTTCGACAACGGGTCGCCCGGTGCATTTTCCAACTGGCATGCCATCGGAGACTACTGCGCCGATCACATGACGGAAGTCCTGGAGGATCCGCCGCTTTTTGCCGACAACCTTCTGGATCATTTTTCCGGTGAAGGCGGACATGTCTTCCGCGATGACGTCGCCGTGCTCATGCTGCAGCGGATATGATGGAAGAATGCGTGGGAACCTTCACGGTTCACTGTTATAATTGCTGATTTGAAGGTAACATATAATTATGCCGATTCTGTTGAAATGCAAGTCTGATGCGGAATTCCTTTTATTTACTTTATTGATAGGGGATGGAAATGGATTTTCAAATTGTGGGGAATGTTGCAAGAATTCGTTTTGATGCCGCGATTATCGCAGACAATGTGAAGGATCTTGTCAACGCACTGAGAACGGACCTGGATCGTGTCGGGGAATACAACCGGGTGGAGCTGGACTTGTCCATCACGGATCAAGTAGATTCAATGGGCATTACTTTTCTGGTCGGTGTTTCCAAAACAATTGCAGCCAAAGGGAAACAAATGAAACTGACCGGCGTTTCGAAGGAGATGAGAAGCCTTTTCCTGATGATGAAGCTTGATCAGGTTTTCAGCATCGAGTACAGGCAAGGAGCGTGATTCGTCTGCAGAACAAAGAGTTTGTCGATGATTTTGTGGCGGAAGCCACGGAACATGTGAATGTCATGGAAGCGGCCCTGCTTGATGCGGATCGTCTGGACAGCAGCTCGGTGGTTGTCGCTGAGATTTTTCGCGCTGTTCACAGCATCAAGGGAACCGCCGGTCTCTTCGGGCTTGTTCCCATCATAGACCTGGCACATGCCATGGAAACCGTTCTTTCATTCGTGCGAAAAGGCGCTGTTTCGCTGTCAAATGCCGATGTCGACACAATGCTTGAAGCAAATGACAAATTGCGGGAACTCATCGGGGATGTCATGAACTGTGAACAGGTCGATGTCTCCGCGCAAACCACCGTTCTGGAGAAGATGCTTTCCCGAAAGGATACACCGGCGGCGGTGAAGGGAAGTTTTCCTGCTGATGGGATGCGTTCTGTTTCTGCATCGAAAACCGTCTACAGCCTGGAGGGATATGCATGCGAAGCGCTGAAAAACGGATTGGCGCATGCACATCATTTCTATTGTCTCCATATCGGATTGAACCGGGACATCCCTTATCTCCGGTTCGGTCCCATCAAACTGCTCAAAAAGATTCAAAGTGTCGGGGTCTTTGTCGATATGTTTCTGGACCACAGTGAAATCAATTCTTTGGACGATGTGCTGCATGCGGCGGACAATGGAACCCGGGATGTCGGTCTTTCCATTCTCATGACGACGCTGCTGGATGTGTCTCTTCTCTCCAATGCGCTTGATATTCCGGCAACCGCCGTCCGGGAAATGAATTTTCTGGGTATGGATGTCCAGGAGCGGTGATGGGTGGGCGTTCCACCGTGCGCGCGCTTCGTTTTTTCTTGCAACAAAGGATATGCTTCAAATACGGAATGGAGGAATACTCATGCCAAAAGAAATCCTGATTGTCGATGACTCACCGCTCATCCACAAACTGCTCGGTCGAGCCCTCGAAGCTGGAGGATACAAAGTCTGCGGGAATGCGAAAAACGGGCGGGAAGCTGTGGAACTGTATGATGCGCTGCTTCCTGACTGTGTGTTCATGGACATCACGATGCCTGTCATGAATGGCATGGAGGCTTCACGCGCCATCAAGGCAGCCCATCCGGATTCAAGAATCGTGATGCTGACCGCCATGGGGGACGATGAGATGATGGCGGAAGCAAAGGCTGCCGGCGTGGATGTATTTCTGAAAAAGCCTTTCAAGGATGAAAATGTGATCGAGGTGCTCGCTGTCGTACTGCCCTGAAAGGAAGAAGGAATCATCATGGAAATGGAAATCATGCAACCGTATCTGGACAGTGTCGTTGCGGTTCTTGCTCAAATGTCCGACATCGCCCTGACACAGGAGCCGGATGGTGCGGATGAACCGGAAGGTTTTTCCTCTCTTGGCGTTTCCTCGGTCATCACGTTCACCGGAAAAAAGAAGGGTCGGCTGATTATCGATCTTTGTCCGGAACTGGCCATGGAGGTGACGCGCAGGGTCCTTGGAGAACCGTGTGACAGTGTGCAGGACCGCATGCTGGCTGCCGTCATCTCGGAATTGAACAATACGATTGCGGGGAATGCAAACACAGAGCTGAACAACCGTTTCGGGTATGGCCTGCGTCTTGCGCCGCCGATCGTTGCTACCGGCACGAACATGACGGTTTCCTCCATCCGCATGGAAGCCCGGACTTTTTTCTATCAGTCCGATTTTGGCAGGCTGAAGGTCAACATCGGATTCCAGGGAGGAAATGACTGAATGGACATTGCGCTGATCGACCCCTTTATCCAGGCCGTCCGCGAGGTTGTGGGGCAATTCGGGCTCCCTGCGGAGCCCGCCGGTGGGATTGCCCTGCATGATGATACAGTCACCACGGAAGATGTGACCACGTTTATTGGTCTTGTCGGCAACATGACCGGAATCGCGGCCTGTTCGTTTGAAGCCGCGACAGCCCGTTCCCTCGCGTCTGTCATGATGATGGGCATGCCGGTCGAATCTCTTGACGCCATGGCGCAGAGCGCGTTGGCCGAGTTGACCAACATGATCTGCGGGACTGCCGTCATCGCGCTTTCATCCGTTCATTCCGGAATCGACATCACACCGCCTTCTGTCGTGGTGGGGGAAAACATGCTTTTCATCATGGGTTCCTCGGCATCCGCGTCTGTGCCGATAGACCTGGGCATCGGCATGCTGCACCTGACGGTCTCTCTGGAAAGCTGAGCTGGAATTCGATGAGCCACATCGGCATGAAGTCCGGCAACTTGAGTCGAAGCGATTCCATCAAAGATGAGTCGATGCAGTTCCGGTCATAACATGAGCCGAAGTGGTCCCGGTCAAAGGCCCTTTGGTCGGGATTTCAAGGGTTTGCTGAGAAAGGATGACCGTTCGAAGGGACCTGGCTGTTCGGAGGCACGCCCCTGATAGCGGGATTCCGGGGACGACTCCCGCACCGTCGTGCGATTGCTTCGATCCTGCGTGCCCGAATTGCCTGCAGGAGGAGATTGATTACGCGTCTGTGTTCCCTGCGTGGAACGGTCGGCATTGGTCCGGTTCTGTCCGTTGCGGTTTCCGTTCGGACGGCTTTCGCGACCGCCATCCAAAAGGCGGGACATCCGTTCAAAGGCATCCGGGTCCGGGGCATTTCTTCGATCGTTCCCGGTGCGACTGGTGTTCTGCGGCAGGGCCGTCTGGGAGGGGAAAGCGCCGGAAGCGCTGCGGGAAGTGTTTTCAGGACGACCGACGTCTCTGCGGCCAGATTCCCCCCGTTCACCGGATGTTCCTGCCCGACCTGACCGGTTTCCGGAAGAGGCCGACTTTTCCACCGATGCGGGTGCCCGTGTGCCGGCCGTGCTTTGCCTGTCGGAGCGGCCGTGCTGTCCTTCCGGTGCGCGTTGCCCATTTCTTCCGCGACCACGATTCATGCCTTCGGGCACTTCAGCAGGTTCCGGCTCCACATAGCGGTCCAACGGATAAGGCTGTTCATAGACAATCGGAACCTGTTTGCCGATGAGTTTCTGAATATCTTTCAGGTATGCTTTTTCTTCTTCGTCGCAAAAAGAAATGGCCGTGCCGCCAAATCCGGCACGTCCGGTCCGGCCGATGCGATGCACATAAGTCTCCGGAACATTCGGCAGATCGTAGTTTACAACATGAGACAATTCGTCCACGTCGATGCCCCGGGCGGCGATGTCTGTGGCGACCAGCACACGCAGCTGGCGCGTCTTGAACTGCGTCAGCGCGGCGACACGATTATTCTGTGACTTGTCGCCGTGAATGGCGGCGACGGATATGTTCGAACGGGTCAGAGCCTTCTGAACTCTGTCGGCGCCGTGTTTTGTGCGGGTGAATACCAACACGGACTTCATATCCGGATTTTCCAGAAGGTGTGTCAGCAGCAGAATCTTTTCCTTCTTGCCGACGTAATAGATCGTCTGCTCGATGATCTCCACCGTGGAGGAAACCGGGGTAACGGCTACCTTCGCCGGTTCATTCAACAGTTTGTCGACAAGCCGGGTGATTTCCGGCGGCATGGTGGCGGAAAAAAGCATATTCTGCCGGATTTCCGGGAGCATGCCGATGACACGCTTCACATCGGGTGCAAAACCCATGTCGAGCATACGGTCTGCTTCATCCAGAACAAAAATCTCCACATGATGCAGTTCGATGAATTTCTGGCCGATCAAATCCAGCAAACGCCCCGGTGTGGCGACAAGGATGTCCACGCCTGCCTTCAATGCATTGGTTTGAGCGAGTTGAGATACGCCGCCGAAAATGACGGCTGTCTTCAGTGGAAGATGCCGTCCGTAGGCATTGAAGCTGTCTGCGATCTGCAGGGCAAGTTCCCGTGTGGGTGTTAGAATCAACGTTCGGATGGATTTTTTGTGTGTGGTTGCATGCTTGTTGGCCGTAAGCAGCTGGAGGATCGGGATGGCGAAAGCTGCGGTTTTTCCTGTTCCTGTCTGTGCGCAGCCGACCAGGTCGCGACGTTCGAGCAGCAGGGGGATGGCCTGTTCCTGAATGGGCGTGGGAATTTCATACCCCTCTTCCCGTACAGCCTTCAGGATGGGATCGATGAGATTCAGTTCGTCGAAACGCAATTTGGGTTCTCCTTTTGGCACCTGTCCGCGGTGCGGTTGCATGAATCGAACAGCCGGACGCGGCTTGCCACGGAAGGCGGACGGAAAAAGTTTCTCATGGACAGGCCAACGGGGTCCTGCAGGAGAACGAAAGGTCCGCAAAAATGGGAACGGGCATCGATTCATGGATATCGTGAAGATGTATTTCTCCACATGCCATTATACCACGGATTTCCTTGCGGTGGATTTTGGCAAGTTGGACAAAAAAATGATATGAAATAGTCGTTTTCGTATGTATTCCGTGATGTAATCAATTACATGAAACATGAAAATACATGCATTTTTCTAAATCACGGCTCATGTAAGCGGCGTAAAAACATGGATGATAGCTGGTTGTCATGGGAGACACAGTCGCAATGTATTTTTACCAATGACAAAAAAATGATATTTTTAAGGAACATCATTGTATGATTGCATTGGTCAACCATGTTACATTCTACTAGTCGGGATTCAAAATCTCCTTCAGGGAAGATTCCTTGCCTTTCACGACAGCAGGCGAACAACCGGCATACCCCTTGTGACCAGATCAGACCGGATTCAATTCCGGCGGAAAAGAGCAGATCATGAATCTTGGATTGATTGCGAAAGCGAATGAAGCAAGTTTCCGGAAAGCGCAGGCCATGGGCCTCGATTTCCTCGAATTCTGCGTGAACAAGTCAGATGATGCCGATGCGTTTCTGACGGATGTGGAGAACCTGCGGCATTTTTCCATGAGATACGACGTGGCGGTCGGCTCGGTTGGCCGCTGGAAAGCGGAAACCCTTCTGCCGGATGGTACGCCGGACCCGGAAGAGCTGCGCATCGCATATGGTCTCATTGAAGCGGCCGCCCGTCTGGGGAGTCCGGTCTACGTCTGCGGCTGCAATTACATTCCGACCCTTTCCTACTATGAGAACTGCACGGCGGCCATTCATCTGCTGGAAATGCTGCTTGCGCACGGGAGGAAACACGGGGTCACGATCGCCACGTACAACTGCCGCAAAGGCACGTTCATCCACAATGCAACGGCATGGACCCTGATCCATGGCCATTTGAAGGACCTTGCCATCAAATATGATCCTTCGCACAGCATTTATGCCGGAGCGGATTATTTGAAAGAAACGAGCGAGTGGGGCAGCCGATTTTCACACATACACCTGAAAGGATCCCTCATGCTCAATGGGGAACGGGTCGACGATCCGCCGGCCGGTATGGATCAGACCGACTGGCCGATGTTTCTGTCCATCCTGCGCGCCCGTGGTTATGACGGCGGTCTCAGCATCGAACCGCATTCGGATGCATGGAGCGGGGAACGGCGCGACGAGGGCATCGAATTCACCATCCGCTATATGGACAAGCTGATCCCGCAGCGGTGTGCGCTGGCCAGCACTGTTGCCTGACTAAGTCGCCGAAAAGAAATTACCTGCTCTTTTGCAGATAAGAATGGCAGGTTTGGCCATTGTTTTCTGAAATATACAGAGGTCATTTCTTTCCAAGACCTAAATGAATATCCGCTCTGCCGGTACGGTTGATCAGGCCGGCAACGGGACAAGAACGCAGCAATCCGGACATTTGGCCCGGAAAAGGACGGCAACATGAAAATGCTCACATATGCCTGCATCGGTGCAGGCGGAATTGCGGATAAAAAGCATCTCTCCCATTACAGCAAGCTGGCTGGCATCAAAACCACCGCCATTTGTGACATCAATCGGACCGCGGCGGACCGGATGGCCCAGAAATATGCCATTCCTTCCGTCTATGAGGATTACCGCACGATGCTGGCCGAGGTGAAGCCGGAACTCGTATCCATCTGCACCACGAACGATCTGCACAAGCAGATGACAATCGATGCGCTTGAAGCGGGTGCCAACGTGCATCTGGAAAAGCCTGTCGCACTGAATGCCCGGGAAGCACAGGAAATCGTCGATGCGAAGGGAAAAACAGGGAAACAGGTGATGGTGGCGCTGAACAATCGCTTCACGCCTGAATCCGCCTATGTGATGCAATGTATCCGCGAAGGCTTTTTCGGAGACATCTATCATGCGAAATGCGGCTGGAAACGGCGCAACGGCATTCCTGGCAAAGGTGTGTGGTTTACGGACAAGGACAAGTCCGGCGGTGGACCGCTCATCGATCTGGGCGTTCATTTTCTGGATCTCGTGCTCTTTTTCATGGGATTTCCGGAGATTTCCCGTGTCAGTGGCGCAACCTACTGCAAGTTTGCCGACCAGGATCACCGGCTTCGTCCCGGTTACAAAAACCTCGGAGACGGTCTCTTCAACGTGGAGGACATGGCAGTCGGCACACTGTACGCAAGAAATCGTGCGACCATCCAGTTCGAGTTTTCCTGGGCTTCGAACATCGAGAAGGAAACGAAGTATTACGAGCTCATGGGCACAAAGGGCGGTGCCATGTGGCGGGACGGAGAACTCAAGCTGTTCAGCGAAGTTGCGAAAACCGGTCTTGTGATCTCACCGGATCTATCGCTCATGCCACCTGGTCAGTCGGAATATGATCATTTTGCCGAATGTGTCCGCACAGGCGCCACCGTGGTCGCGCCCGTCGAGCACGGACTCTCTCTCATGCGCATTGTCGATGCCGTATACGCTTCAGCGGAAGCTGACGCGGAAATCATTTTATAGGGAGGACACACCGATGATCCGAATTGCCATGCTCAGCCGTTGGCACGTACATGCCGACGATTACGCCCGTCAGGTCCGCCAGCATCCGGATATCCTCATCACAGCCATATGGGACGAAATCCCGGAACGTGGAGAAAAGTGGGCAGAGGAACTTGGGGCGGATTTTGAACCGAATCTCGATACCCTGTTGGCCCGCACCGACGTGGATGCGGTTGTGGTGGACACTCCCACCAACCTGCACGGCATGGTCATGGAAAAGGCCGCACTCGCGGGAAAGCACATATTTACAGAGAAAGTCATGGCACTCACATTGGATGAATGCGATGCCATTGCGGAAGCGGTGAAGAAAACCGGTGTTCAGTTCTGCATCTCATTCCCGCATCGCATATTATCCATGAATCTGTATGTGAAGAAAGTCCTTGACGACGGATTGCTTGGCACACCTACCCTGCTCCGAATCCGAAACGCGCATGACGGCGCGGTGGCCGGCTGGCTGCCTGAACACTTTTATGACCCGGTCGCCTGCGGCGGCGGTGCCATGATGGACCTTGGCGCCCATCCGATGTATCTTTCACGCTGGCTGCTGGGAGCACCTGTTTCAGTTCAATCCACCTTCCATTCGGTGACGGGTCATGAAGTCGAAGACAACGCGGTATCCGTCATCAAGTTTGAAAGCGGGGCCATCGCCATTTCCGAGACGAGTCTGGTGTCTCCGAACTGCCCGTTTGCACTTGAACTGTACGGGACAAAGGGAAATGTGCTGATCGGCGGATCGGAAAACAGCGTCCGACTCTTCAGCAATCTTGCGGGTCATGAGACGAAGGGACATGTGGTCATTCCCGTCGAAGAACTGCCTGCAGCGCTTCCGATGCCGATGGAACAGTGGATCGAGGCAATTCGGGGAAAAGGCGGAATCGCCTTTGGACTTGAGGAAGGGCGCCAACTGACCGAAATGATGGTTGCAGCCTATCGTTGATTGGAAGGCGGTTCACTTGCGGGTGAACCGCCTTTTCGGTCTTGGAAGAAAATAACCTGTAATTCGAGGAGTTTGGTATTCTCCGGCTCTGACGGACCTTGCCAAGGGTCAGATGTGCTGGCTTCATGGCAAAGAACCCTTCTGCCAGTCGCTGATGTATGGAGAAGGAACGAATTATGCCCAGCAAGCGGTTCTGCCGGGGAAATGGTGGGGGAGATGCCCGTCGGCATACAGACACGCGGCAATGAGGATCTTCCGTTCTGGCCACAGGCAAACAATGCCACCTACAAGGAAGTCTGGACCTCCACGGTCATACATTGGCTGCGGATAATGGCCGACCTGATCCGGTGAATGAACGCATAAAGGCACATGCAGCTGAATACATGCCCATTTGTCGCCGAATGCTGAATGCGGATGAATGAACACATGGCCAATCCCATTGACCATGTCTTTTTCATGTTTTCTTTTCGGTCCATCCGTCCATTCTGTGCTATGCTTAGTTTGCTGGAAAGAAGGCAAGCATGAAAATCCTCATGAAATTCCCCGAGTTTTCAAAAGAAACCGACGCACTGCTCCTTCAGGAAGGTTGGGTTCCCCTGAAAGAACCCCGGAATATGGCAACGGCCATCCTGACTTCCATTCCTTTCATGATTATACTTGGCATTGGCTCCTTCCTCATCATCAGCCTGTTTGCCCCGTTTTCACTTCAGGAATTCGGTGTAAACCCGGTCAATGGGAATTTCTCTTTTGAAATCAATCTGCTATTCCTTCCTGTGGCAATTGCTGTCATCCTTCTTCACGAATTGATCCATGTTTTTTTTATCCCGGGATTTCTCCATGATGATCATGTTTATTTTGGGTTGACATGGTTTGGCGGGTTCGCATATACCGGGAATATCATATCCAGGGAACGGTTTATATTGGTGGCGGTCATGCCGTTTTTCTTCCTGTCCGTCATCCTTCCCGCCATATTGGGATTATCGGGGGCATTGTCTCTCCCTTTGAAACTTCTCATTCTGCTGAATGCAATGGCAAGCGCAGTCGATGTCCTGAATGTCGTGATCGTATTGATGCAAGTTCCCGGAAACGGCAAACTGATTATGAATGGTCAATTATCCTATTATAGAAAATGAAAGGGTTTCAGGCCGAACGTGATGTCGGATGGCATGGGCAGCCAAATTGCGGCAGGATGGCGGAATATGAGCGCGGAAACCAGAAAAAAAACGGCAACCCTCAAGGATATTGCTGTGGCGACAGGCTTCAGCATCAACACCATTTCGAGGGCTTTGCGGGACAAGGACGACATCTCGGCCGCAACGCGTGAAAAGATCAAACGCGTTGCCCGGGAAATGAACCATGCCACCAACATGCTTGCCAGTTCGCTCCGCCTCGGTTATACGAATACAATTGCCGTCATTCTCGGTGATGTCTCGAATCCGCACTTTGCCATCATGATGAAGGAGATCGAGGAATATGCGCGCAAATTCGGCTACATCACCTTTCTCGTCAACACGAACGAGGATGCGGAAGCGGAATTCCAAGCCATTCAGGCCGCGCAGAACAAGCATGTCGATGGCATCATCCTGTGCCCGACACAGGTGGATGGACGCAACATCGCCTATCTTCGGGAGACAGGGACGCCGTTTGTGCTCATCGGCCGGCACTTTCCGGAAGTGGAGACGGACTTTGTTGTCTGCAACGATCGCCTCGGCGGGTATCAGGCTGTTTCATACCTGATTGCCATGGGGCACCGTGACATCCTGATGTTGAACGGCCCCACCTTCATTTCCAGTGCCAGAGAGCGGTTCGAAGGATACAGGCAAGCATTGAAGGAGCACGGAATCCCTTTCCGTTCCCGCCTCGTAAAGGAAGTACCCGCTACGGCGGACGGCTGCGAACTTGTGCTTCAGGAGGCGCTCGCACAGAGGGAAAAGAGTCCGGAACATGGATTTACGGCCATCTTTGCCTTCAGTGACATGATTGCATGGACCGCCTGGACGTGTCTCGAAAAAAGAGGGCTGACCATAGGCCGCGATTATTCCCTGATCGGATTCGATCATATCCAATCCCGTTTGGCCATTCCTTACCAGCTTAGTACGATAAGCAGTTATAAGTCGCACATGTCAACGACAGCCGTTGATCTCCTCCTCAAGCGCATCAAAGGCGAGTATTCTGAAAACAAGTTCGGACAGGTGTTCATCGACACCGCGCTCGTGGAAGGTGAAACGGTTGCGCACCGGAAATGACAGAACTGAGTGTCTGGAATGTCTCTATCGATCACCTTATCTGTCCGATTTTTATGACGCGAATCCGACCGACATGTCAAATCGCCCATTCCATGCGCTTCAGGATGTGATCCTGATATTCCTCGTCCAGTTCCACAAAATGCCCGCTCCAGCCCCACACCCGGACAATCAGTTCGCGATGCTGTTCCGGGTGCTTCTTTGCCTCCAGCAGCGTATCCCGGTTCACGGCGTTGATCTGCATCTGCAGCCCGCCCAACTCGAAATAGGAACGAACAAACCGTGCGACTTTTCCGATGCTTTCCTCGGTGCGGAAGACCGAATCGTGCAATTCCATCGTCAGAGGACCGCCGTTTGCCACACGAACCAGGGGCGGTTTCGCAAAGGACTTCAGAATGGAAACCGGTCCTCTGCAGTGGCCGGTCAGACTCGGCGAGTAGTTGGCAGCAAGCGGATCCCCGGCGTATCTTCCATCCGGTGTGGCACCTATGGATTTCGCATGCCAGAGATAGTACATCGCGGATCCGGTGCCTGCCCGGAATATCCCGCCACGGTCGTTCTTCCGGTTCTGCAGGGAATCGGCGAACCATCCGAGAAGGCTTGATGCGATCGAATCGACCGATTCCTCGTCATTTCCGAATTTCGGACCATTCTCCCGCAGTTCACGAACCAAATCCTGATTGCCATCGAAATTGCCTTCCAGCAGATTCAGGAGTTCACGGCCCGTGAACCGTTTTTCCTCAAAAACATACTGACGGATGGCCGCAAGAGAATCGACAGCCGTGGAAAGTCCTGTACCGTGGATTCCGTAGTTGTTGTACCGACAGCCGTTCGAAACATCGCTTCCGCGGCTGATGCATGTGTCCATCATCAGAGAGATGAGCGGGGATGGTTCCAGGTACAGGTTCCCCAACACGCTTGTGATGCGGTTGGTCTGTGCATGAATGGCATCCCTCATGCGGTCCATCAGTGCGTCGAAGGAGGTTGTCAAAGGGAGTTCGGCCATCACCGCAACCAATGACTCCGGGAAAGAGAGTGCCGAAATATTTGGAACATCCATGGCGCAGCCCGGAATGATGACTTCCCAGCAGGCAGCCATAACATAATTGTAAGCATCTTCAGGTTCATAGCCCCAGAGAAGCAATGCAGGAATGGCGACATCATCGTTTGTGTACTGTGGGAACCCGAGCCCGAGTTTCGTCAGGTGCGTTGCCTGTTCATACATGGCCTGCGGTGTTTTCCCGTGAACACGCAGGTTGATTTTCGGATCGATCAGACGCAAGGCCATGCAGGCTTTCAGACACAAGTCCGAGAGGAGGTTGAATGAGTCGGTTCCATCCGGATTCAATCCGCCGAGAACCAGGCTCTGGCCGTTGTCTCCCTGCTGCATGCCGGGATACAGGTCGCTGTCCTTGTTGAAGGAGAGGAAAAACTCCTCCACAAGTTCCAGTGCCGTTTCAGGAGCAAGCGTACCGTTGTCCAGATCTGCCTGGAGATAAGGGAACATGAATTGGTCGAATCGACCGATGGTGTTGTGATAGTTTCCACTGCACCAAAGCCCGAAGTGCAGCAGCCTGAAAAATTGAAGGGCTTCCTGAAAAGTTCTCGGCCGGTTTTGTGGAATCCATGCGAAAACTTCTGTGAGTTGCGTGTTGCCTACTCGCTTTGCCTCTGCACCATAGCGTGCAGAAAATGATTCGAGCTGGTCGAGAACGGTCAGCGTGCAGTCCAGATATTCCATGGCTGCCTGATTGCCCGAGGATGCGAATTGCTTTTGTGCGGCTGCGATTTCCATCCTTTTTCCGGCAAATCCCCTATCAATCACACTGGCATAATCGGGGCAGATATTGCATATTTTTCCGGCTTCATGGATATGGTGGGCAGCACGGATGACCGCCCATTCCTCCTCGGTATGGAGCTCGGGTATTGTGACAAGCGTGCGGGTGATGGTGATGCGTTCTTCCGGCAGCACGATCGGCGTTTCATTCGCCAGCATATGGCCCAGCCGTTCGGTTGCCCGCCGCATGTCGGAAAATCCTTCCAATCCATAGCCTCGTGCGGCTGCATATTTGTCGAGGGGCGGTTTCCGGTTCGCATGATGCTTTTTTTCCACGATGAAATGATTCCGGAGGAATTCGATTCGAGTGTCCATGGAGTTCCCTTTCCCTATGCTGAATTCACGATTCATGCAATTCTTCCAAGCCCTAATGCAAACACCCTACATCGCCATGCAGGGAATCCCACGATTGGTGAAAATGGATACATCGGCGTTGGGTTTCTGCAGAATATCAAATTCAGGAGAATAGGTCATGCCGGTCATTTCGTATTTTGCGCCAGCCGTGTAGTGATAAGGAAGCAGTTCAACCCGAATCAGTCCTGTTGCATCTTCCAGAAATTTGGCTGCAGCTGTCAGATTCTCTGTAGTATCCGTAACGCCTGGGATCAGGGGGATCCTGATGATATAAGGAATGCGGCCGCTCTTCAGATAACGCAGATTTTCCAGAATCAGTCGATTGTCCCGACCTGTGAAGTGCCGGTGCTTTCCCGGATCCATCAGTTTCACGTCCATCAGGAGGAAATCGAGTTTATCGGCCACCTTCTGGAAAATATCCGGTTCACTGAACCCGGAGGTTTCGATGGCGACATTCATGCCGTCCAGTTTCGATAGGACATCAAGCAGAAAGGGAGCCTGGGCCAAGGGCTCGCCACCGGAAAACGTGACGCCTCCCTGGACGAGTGTCAGATAGTCGCGGTCTTTCAGCAGCAACTCAGCGAGTCGATTTGATTCCCAGAGTTCCCCGCACATCCTTCGAAGGCCCAATTGACAGGCTTTGAGGCATAATCCGCATTGGATGCAGTTGTCCGGCGATGGACAGACAGCTTCGCATGCACCGCATCGGGTACAGGCTTTCCGATTCACCAGGACGCTGGGCGTAAAGGCCAGTCCTTCCGGGTTGTGACACCATTGGCACTGAAGGGGACATCCTTTGAGGAAAACGGTCGTACGGATGCCATCCCCGTCGAAGACGGAGAATTGCCGGATGTCAAAAACCGTACCGGTGAATGTCGCCATGGGCTCCCTGCCTGTTCACCACAAAACACATTAACGATAATGTTCGGCTTATGGCAATCATATGCCGGAAAATCGCGTTTGTCAATCCGGAAGATACGCCGGCGCCTTACTCACAGAAATGGATTCCAAAACCGGTTTCCGTCAGCAAATGTGATGTAGAGACCTAGCCCGAATATTGCCGCGGCAGTTGCCAGCACGATGAAATCACGCTGCACGAAAGGCTTGCCCGAATACCAGGAGCGTCGTTTGTTCTTTCCGAAACCACGCAGTTCCATGGCGTGGCTGATGACATCGATGCGCTCCAGGGAGGAGAACACGAGCGGCATCAGGATGGCGGAACTGCCCTTCAACCGTTTCCAGGCGGATGTCTTTTTTGACAACTCGATGCCGCGGGCCTGCTGGGAGCGGGAGATATCCTGGTACTCCCGCTGGACATCGGGAATGTATCGCAGCGTCAGGCTGATCGCATAGGCAACCGCATAGGGCATGCCAATGCGGTTCAGGGATGAGGCGAACTCCGAGGGGTGCGTGGTCACCATCAGGACGATGGCCACCGGGGCCACGATGATGTATTTCAGGAAAACATTCAACTCGTAGAACAACTGCTCTGTCGTGAGGGTGAACCGCCCGATTCCTTCGATCAATATGTGCCGGGTACCATACAGCAGAACGCCCTGTTCCGGGGCGAATGCATAAATGGCGGCCAGATTCAGCGCCATGAAAGCCAGCAGCAGTTTGAAAATGAAGGCGACTTCCACCGTTTTTGTTCTGGAGACGAAAAAGAGCAGAAAGCCCCCCACCGCCATGCCTGCAAGGATTCTCGTATCAAAGGTCATCATGGCCAGAACGGACCACATCAGAAAAAAGAGGAATTTGGTCGCGCCACAGAGTTTATGTACAAAGGAATCCCGTTCGATGTAGGAAAGCATGAAACGGCTCATGACGGGAGTACCTCCTTCCGATTGGCGACTGGCTTGTCTTTGCGTTCGGACAGGGAAGCGGCCCGGGCAGCCCGGTCGAAATCGATGAAATGCTGTACAAAACCCCGTGGTTGAGGAATCTCCGCGCGCACCGCAAGGTCATAGAGCGAAGTGCGCTTGAGGCTGGCCGATTCTATCAGAAGGTCGTCCGTCAGCACGTTTGCCGGTGTGTCATCCGCAAGCAGGATGCCTTCCGATACTACGAGCGCCCGGGTTGTGTACTCAAGCATCAGGTGCATGTCATGGGTGATCATCAGCAGGCTCAGTCCTGTTTCCCGGTTCAATCCGCGCAGGAATTCCATGATCTCGGTGTAGTGGCGGAAGTCCTGTCCGGCCGTAGGTTCATCGAGAATCAGCAGCTGCGGCCTGAGAACCAGAATGGAGGCAATGGTCAGCCTCTTCTTCTGACCGAAGCTCAAGGCGGAAACCGGCCAATTTCTGAACGAATGAAGCCCGCATATGTTCAGGGTCTCCTCCACGCGGGACTTCACTTCAGCCTCGGGAACCTTGCGCGCGCGCAAGCCAAGGGCTACTTCGTCAAAGATCATGGGGAAGGATATCATCTGATTCGGATTCTGCATGACATATCCGATGTGTTCGGCCCGTTCCCTGATCGATTGGGATGCCAAATCCAGGCCGCCATAGGAAAGCGTACCGAATGTCGAAGCCTCGAAGCCGCAGATCAGCTTTGCAAGCGTGGATTTCCCGGCGCCGTTGCGGCCGACAAGGCTCACACATTCCCCTTTGTGCAGGGTGAAGGAAACGTGTTGGAGTATAGGCTTATTAGACTCATCTTCAGGATAATGAAATCCAAGATCCTTCACGGAAAGCAAGGGAACCGGCGGCGTTGTCGCGACTGGGAGCGGCTGACGGATGTCCCACTCGCGAAGCGCCTGCCCGGCTGTTCTGGTAGAATCAGAGGTCGTTTTTGAAACAGATGCCGTTGCCGTAAGAGGCATTTCATC
>JFJP01038173.1_pt1 | contig 19139 bp, 18 predicted proteins | sample 431651 | NCBI WGS metagenome assembly JFJP01 (sample SAMN02602958, study PRJNA72255) | Microbial mat metagenome, whole genome shotgun sequencing project. | biome: fresh water; feature: sink hole; material: water; isolation source: purple microbial (photo- and chemosynthetic) mats found in...
TGTCGAGTATGCAATGTGAATGGCCAGAGTACCGACTCGAACAGGCGCTACAGGAATGTGGCATCCCTGTAACGGAGAGTCTGTTGTCGAGCATAGCGGAACATGAGGGATCGGTACAACATCTGCTCACAAGCAATATATTGACGGAAAAGCAGAAAGACGCGTTCGACAAATACGCAAGTATGCTAAAAACAGCCACAGAAATCACAACAGTGTACGAAGTGTTGCATGCGTTGGTACGTCAGGTAAGTATTGACCAAGCAATGTCGACAGTGCTGCATATAGGCAGTGTTAAGGACGATATTTCGTACTTGGCGTCGCTTATATTGGAAGGGCACAAAGCAGGACTAAAGACAGTCTATTACGTAAAAACAACCGATGGAAAAAATTCATTTGAATACGCTAACGACCCAATTGCTGACAACCTGCCAGAAGAGATAGTCGAAGGGGCTGTGTGTAATATGGACCCGAACTGCGAGGCGTGCCAATAACAAATCAGCGTTGGGCGATTTAGTATCCGCTCAACGCAAACTCACTTATAGGGGGCAACAATGGTTACATCGAGATACGCTAATTTAGAACGGTCGCTGAACGCCACGTCCGGTGACATAATGGTCGCCGCATCCAATGGGGCCGGCGGTCGAAGTGGGGAAACTGTGAAAACGGCGATACAGCCGGGGCATCTCTGGTACAGAGAGTTAGCGCAAGCCCTGTTCGACGTGGCGCCGAGCTTCATATCAGGGGAACGTGTAGACGAGGCTAAATCAGTAGAATCGTGCAGATATTTATGTACAAATCTAGCCGAGGAAATCAGCGCCGCAGCATGTGCAAAAATACGAGAATTGTCCGAACAGTACGATACGAAGTATAAACCTACGGAGTTGTGGGCGTATTACTTTGACGACGTTGAGGAGGACCGTCGCAGACGAATACCATGTATCGACGTGGGTGACGACGATAATCCGATATTACCAGAATTCGTATTGGCCATGTTATTCGAGCAGATTGACACAGACGCACCTTTGCGCGGTTTAGGTGTTACAATCACAAACACAAAATCGGGCGCTGTGTCCAGAGTAACCGTATATCTCGACTTATGTGCCGAACTCGGAATGCCGTATACCGCGCAAGTGCAAAGCGTAGACGTATATTCAGTAGGAGGACCATCCGTTCGTCATGTCAACGAAGAAGCGGTAAGCCCCCTAGAGATGACGCAGTACGCAAGTCAGTTGACACTTCTCACAGCGGACACATCCGTAGCACTTCGCACATTGTCGGCGTCATTTCACGAAGGCGAATATGACAAGGTGGATTTTCCAGAAAACGGACGGCACCCGCTAGAGGTTAAAGCGGAAGTATATAAAATATTGGAAAAAGCCAAACAGCAAGCGAAGCCAGTGATCGTGACAACCATGAGTAGCGTTGTATGCGATTGCGTATGCAAGAACACAATCGGAACAGACATAGAGGTCACTAACCTGCATGCAGATGCAGACGGGGCGATCTACGTATCAGTAGCGGGGATCACCGGGGAGTTCGCCTACAGAGGTGTGTCAGATATAGACCAAGCCGTGGCAGTTTTGCGAAACGAACGCATGCACGCCTTTAACGGACTGCCAGACAACGTGGTGGCACAGCACAATGCGCTGCCTCTGATTTACAGAAAACTAACAATCATCAACAACGTCAACTAACAGAGGCCGTATGCAAATAAAAATGCCGAAAGCGCGCACACGCTATATCCGCCCAAACATTGATCTATCTTCAATGCTGGACATTCCAAGTTTGATAAAGTATATGGAACGAGCACCGCGCACAGTGCGATATCCAAACATCCCGCAAGCACCAGAGTCCGAGCTATTGTATCTGACATCGGCGCTTTCGATAGAAGTGCGCGAACTTATGGATACATTAGAAGAAGTAAATTACGGCGACCCGCAGATAACCAACAAGGTCGTTGTGAATGACATAGACGTGGCACTTGAGGAGGTGGGCGACATACTGTGGTACAGCGCGCTGATACTGCGATATATCGGATTAGACCATACAACTCCAGAAGACGATTTGCGGCGGTGCCTGGGCGGTATTGACGTAAGCGTTTGCTCTATATCAATGAGCGATGCGACACTGTTGACAGCGCTTCCGCAGGCGACTGCGAACATTCAGGAAATTGCTGTAAAAGCGTTTCGTGACATGCACCTGTTGGAAGATAAAACGGAATATGTCGAGAAGCTCAACGATCTGCTACGCCACGGAGTCATTGTAACCTTGGCATGGTGCAAATCGTTGGCAGATAGTGTCGACGTAGAGTTGTCAGACGTATGCGACTACAACACAGAAAAGCTGCAAGAGAGGGGCGCTTAGATGAGTACGATAGGGGTGCTAACAGAAATGACAGCCATCACTAATAGGTGCGTATTCCGCAAAGACATCGAACTCACAACCGAATTTGCCCCCAAAAAGTCATACGCTGCAAAAAAAGGTGAGGTGGCTATATTCTACGGGCGTTGCAAGGGACAAAGACTGGAGGGTAAATGTTGCGTAGTGATTCCTAATGTAGCCCAGTTCCTGGTGGCCGCGGAAGATATACAAACCCTAGCGGAGAGATGGGGTTCTCCAATTTTTTAACGCGCTAAGTATAATTGGCGGCCGGGCGTTATACCAGATACAAAGCACGGCCGCACAAATAGTAAAGGACGAGAATATGGCTGAACAGAAAAGAGACATAGTAACGCTTGTAGCTAAAAACAAATCCCGCCTAGTAGGATACATAGCAAAACGAACGGATCGCAAGTTCTTTCACCTAGATGGGCAGATAGCGTTATATAGCGATTATCTTCAAATATATCAAATCAAGGACTTGAAACTACCTTATGTACAACTATTACCGGAGGATATGCGGAATAGGGACGTTTGTGTTGTATTTGCCGAAGATGAGGCGCGCTACCGCCAAATAGTTCGAGATTTGGGAATATCAAACCTATGAACGTAAACGCCACTGAGATTCATACGAGAGCCGCAGTGAACTGCAACTCTGTAAGCAGTGAGGAACCCACAGAGGCACAACGAGCGCACATAGATGAATTCCTAACGCAGTATCTCGATGACGTGCGTAGCGTTAAACTCCCGTCGATAAACCTAACTCTCAATCTAACCCCAGTACCGGACGTAATAGGGGGTGAACATTTTGGGTGGGGCAGTCCAGAATTAATAGCTATCGGAAAGGAGCCCGGCGGCACCGATGCGCATCCTATCTTTGCGCAATGTGTGCTAACAACATCTAAGGATGATGGCAAGACGCACTGCGACATAATTATCTATTGCGTAGTGGCGCTAACAGCGTATATACTTACATCAGCTGACGGGGACGTGTCCACCAAAAAGGCGGCGAAGATAAAAGTGGATAGGGGTCTCATGAGTCCGATTACAGCGGATATCGTAGTGCCCTATTTAGTGAAAAAGTCACTGAACGGTGTAGATTTTTCGTCCATACCTGTAATACGCGCCGATTACAAGAGATCGTTGATTTTGCAGTATGTGCGATTAAAAAGAACTGAAGACGGACCGCAGTTTGTAAATTCAACAATCCAGACTGTAACAGAGAAATCGAAGAGATTCGCACATAAAGACGAAGTAGACGCTAAACGCAGCTTTCTGTGTCTCTACCCAAACACACCCGACGAATTGATTCATTCAGAGTTTATTTTCATAGCAGAAGGGGTAGCGACAGGACTTACAGTGTTGCTCGCGTTGCAAGAGGGCGGTTTCCCAATGTCATACGCGGCACTTTGCGCAGGGTCGTCAGGAAACATATCGTTGATGATAGAAGACATATTGACGCTATGTGACACATCAACAACATTTATACATTGCGGAGAGTATGATAAGAACAAGGCGAGCATCAAGGCAGAAGCCCGCACACGTAAAATAGCAAAAGCGGCAGGTTTTAATTACATAGGCGTGTATCCACCAGACACAACGCAATCGGATTTCAACGATATGTACACAGTAACATCATTATCAGGCGTTTACAGCACACTAATTTCCGGCATACTTTCATAACATGGCAAATACAATGGTTACATTACTCGACGTACGCAACGCAATAAAAGCAATACAAAGCCGCAACGAGCGGCTGACGCTATTCGCTGTGAAAAAAGAGGTAAAGTCAGGGTCAGAGAACGTGCGCGAATACACACGCATAGTCGAAAAAGAGCTCGGTATCACGATCATCGCAAGAAAAGGAAATAGGGCGGCGGTAGAGGATAGCATTAAATGGGCGAAAGAGACTCTAATTGACAGAGGTATGGAGGTAACACCGGAGTCCGTGCAAAAGTTCCTACACACGAGTACACCGCTTTTGACGATACGGAAAGTGTTGGACGGATATTCGCATGTAGTTACGCTGGAGCAGGTACGTAACGCCGTAGACGACATGCGCGAGAGAGGCGTACACCTGACGCTACGTGGCGTGCAAGACGCAGTGGGATCGCAAAGCGTACAGGTTCGCGAGCATGTGCGCGCCGTAGAACAAGAATTAGGGGTGAATATAATCAACAGACAGTTCACGTTCGTAGAATCGGTCAAATGGGCCGTTGAATTGCTGAAGGGGAAAGAGGAGATAGTGACACCGGCTGCCGTACGCCGTGCTCTCGGAGGCGATCCGCTTTACGATCCGTCGCTACTGCAAATACGCGCCATTCTCGATTCAATGCAGAAAGAGGCGCCGGAAGACAAGATCACCGTAAGTGCCGACAAGATCATAGACGCAATAATTGGCGTTGAAGAGACAGCGTCCGCGGTAGAGAAGCAGCAAGTAACGATGGATGTAACCGTCATGGACAGCGAAGAGTTATGGGCGTGGTTAGCGATAATCAGCGAAGAATTAAAACGTCGTAAAAACTAAGCAATCAATCAACCAACAAACAGTCTTTAATACAGAAAGGCGGCACTAACGTGCATCGCCTTTTTTGTGGCAATTTTAAATGAGCGAACGATTAGAAGCAGCGTTGAGAGAGCTTAACATTGATGCGTCGGATATACACACAACAACGATGAACATGTGCAAAGCAACGCTGATATTCACTGACAAAAAACGGGTCACAATGTTAGCAATGTCCCCGCTAAATTTTGGTGCTATGTCTTATGGAGAATTGTGTTCCTTATGTTTACACATACAGGCGTTCGGAAACCACATAGGGTTGTACACCGAAGAATTTATTGTGATGAGGGACGTCAAGATAGGTCCGGTAGCATGTATACCAGGCAGCACATCAGAAACACTCAAAGATATGCGCCGTGACATGTCAGCCAGTGTCGAAGGGATAGGCGTAAGATCGCAAATACTTCGTAAATCGGATGAAGTGTTTATCGGGTACGTAGGTGTAACATACACCGACCTCGATCCGACACGTCCGGCCACGTCGTACTCCGACGCCAAACGTAAAGATGTGCCGGTGATAGTATATCTAACAGATAAACCGTCGTCAGCTATATCCATCAAAGCGGCGCGCGAAGATATCCTGTATGCGCAGACACAGGGTGCGTACGATAAGAATTACTTAAACAAATTCCTTATATACGGTGCGACAGTAAGATCGTACATCTGGAACAAGTACCTAGCATCGACAATATGGTACAGAACGCTAATATGGTCGCTGTTCTACGGTAATGCGGCAATGCGCTCACGTATCATGCGCTCTATACCTTACGTGTCAGTTATTTATACGCACAAACATGAAGACGTTAAACAAATCAAACCATAACGAGAACCCAAATGAACGAAACACTACACGAGCTAGGTAAGACGTTTCCAGGCGAAACGCTCCCGCAATTGTTGCGCTCCGACTCCCACACCACACAATCATTAGAGGCAGACATTCGGTATGTAAAACATATCCTGTTAGTGATGAACTCGATTCTCCAGAGCGGGAGCGTGTCGAAGAGATACGGCGGGGCGGCGCCGGGCACCATGACAGCGACTGGGTCATTACGTGAGATGACAGAGACGTTATCTGAAGCCACACAGTTCTATGCTACCCTCAATGCCGCAACGCTGATACCGGACGCAAACGCTGTGACGCATCAGGTAATAGACAAAATACGACACGCCACCAGATTGCACATACGTTACTTTAAAGCGGCGCTGTGGTGCACAAAGGTGTCCGAAGCATTCGTAAGAATAGCGGGCGGGATGCGTTCATCGGCAGCGAAGCCCTCCGTGCCTTACATAACGGCAAATGATTACGAGTCTCGCATAACGGCGGACTTCATTATTTCAACGGCAGGCCCCGACCTCCTAGCCGGGCTATTGGTGCGCAAGACCCTTATCCCCGTGTTGCCGCATTTAACCGATGAGGAGTTGGACTTGGTAGCCGGCTTAATAGAGTTCACATCCAAAGGGCGTGAGTGGGTAGGGCCGCTGCTGTCAGTTATGAAGAAATTGAAAGAAATGTCCCCGTATATACGAATCTTTCGCGAATGTTTCCGTGAGGACGAGTTCAAATACTGGTCTCGCACTATGACCGGTATCATCGGCAAGATTCCTTCCGATCTAAGCAGTAGTCATTATCTGAGAAACATGTCACGTCTAGCCACACGAGCAGTGTTTGTAGAATGCGCACTAGCGCAGCAGCCGGACGGCGCGCCAGTTGTGGAGGTGGCAGAAGTCGAGCAGCCACAGGAGTCAAAACTTATACTGCATTCTGTGAACACGTTTGACAATCTGAATCGCACAGAGACAGTCACAGCCGCTATTACAACGGTAGGTGCGTTTATAGGGACTCGTCTGAACACGACGATTGCCGAAGATTACAGCCTGTCCGAAGCGTTTTTACAGCAAACCAACGATGCAATAGCCGCATCAAAACCAATGGGCGTGGCTCCAGACTTTGTACTGACGATTCTCAACGGGGCTGCGAAGATACCCCATCATGTGATTCAAGCCGTCCACGGGGTCATGATGGGCGAATCCGAATCTCTCGGCGTCATTACAGCTGCCGGTGTGCGTAAGTATCCATCGCTGGCATTCATCGTAGACGGTGCATTACGTCTGCGTTATGCAAAACACGTACTCACAACACGCACAATTTTTAACAGAGATGGTGTGGTGGTGGCCGGTACAGTTTCCGATGAACTGATCGAGAGATTATGGAGCGCTAAACTGGTAATCGTCGGGCACGGGGGGCTAACGTATTCGGAATTGTTAGACATGGCGCAAATGTACGCAAATGACGGATGTTCGTCATATATTCAACTGACGGCCGCTCGTAAGTTAGATATGGCGCGTACATTGAAGGACGGTGCGCATCGAATCGGGATAGGGAGCATGATAACCGCCAGCATGACCAGATCGAAGATTAACACCGCACTTATAAAAAGTATTGATACGGCAATAGCGGAACACAAAGGGGAAACAGCGGCGAAAGCAGCGCAACGTGCTGCGGAGTTGGCGAGAAGTTCTCAGGACGAGTACCGTGTGGCAGTAGCGGCTCTCGCCGACGGGCGCTTCTATCCGAGCGATGGGTATCAAAAAGGAGATCGCATAATTACAAGTTTTAACCCACTTGCACAGCATTTAGTCGTTAAGAAAAACACGCTACGCGCTGCGGACGGGACCTTAGTTTACGCCGTAAAGGTGCATGATAGCGACACATTGCGTCTTCTGATCATCGGCAAGTTGTTCTCGGCGAAGATATCGATTCGGCGGCTCACAAGCGGAATCAGCGAGGACGTCCTTACGAAAATCTGCGAAGCGCACATCGACCACATGCAGAGTTACGAAACCATCGATACGTTAGCAGGAGCAATTGTGCGCCTGATAAAAGAAAATGTAACAGAATAATACCATTGCTAACGATACTTATAATAAGGGGCATAACATGTGGGCTTACAGTAACCAGCGGGGGCATTTGGCTTTCATGCACTCGCACATAGTGCCGTCGGGTTCGCACGTATTCTTACGAACGATGACGTCACGCATGGCGTGGATGATCGCAGAGGTAGCGGCAGCACGAGGGTATGTTAATTTTAGTAAATTCGACGAAATGACGCATATGATGAATCTGGCAGTGCTGCACAAGGAGAGACGGAAATCAGATGGGTGTGCAAATTTAAGAAGCGAGACCCGTGTAAACGACAGTTGGTATACGTATCACCCAATATCGGCACAGATAACAGCGTCACTGTTCGACATCCTTGACATTGGGAACACAAACTGGATGGAGGACGAACGCAACGTCGAAAGAGTGCACCGCATACGGCATCAGATCATCGCAGCTTTCGACAGGGTGCGGGCCAATCTCGAAGAGGCGAAAACCAGAAGTAAGGACAAGGAGTTAAAACTGGAACGTGTGATTCAGCACTTGAACGTGTTGCGCCCACTAGAGGGCAACGGTTTACGTAGTAACACATCGGACATAATGCGGGCGGCTGTCGACTCCATAGTCGCAGACATAACTTCCCACTCACGTAGGGAGTTGTGGCACGAGGTGCATCAGTCCCTCTATCTACTGCGAGCATATGATGAGACATATGCACAACTGGATTCTGGGGAAGAACTCTACGAACCCGTCCTAGATACCGCAATAACGGCAATATTCGTATCACTGGTGTCGGATAGATTAATGCGATTGGCGCTATCCAAACGCAAAGACGACGCCATAGCCGCAGAATTCATAAGATCGGCGAACAACACCGCATACTCGCTGAACAGACTGCTAACGTGGAACGAGGCGGATTCAGATGTGGCCGAGTGTCGGACATATTATATGATCATGAAGTATTGCAAAAAGAACTATCCGTCAGTCAAACAGGGCATAGACGCATTGGTGGCCAGACTGTTGAGTTCAGATATACCGCAGAGTTGCGCTGACGAGTTGTCATTGGTGCAGCTTGCTGCGAAACATACGATTGAGTACAAACAATATCTGACCGACGTGGTGCGCATCCTGATTCGCATAAACAGCGAGAGAGAAGCCGAGACGTTACGCCCGTTATTGAACAGCGCTGTATTCATGCGAGCAATCACAATAAGTAGCAACAACGCCGGGAGCACGGAGGCTCTAACGTACATACTAACAGACGCAGCGAAAGCAGCCAACGCCGATGTTGATTCTATTATGCGGGTGTGGAAATCACATCTGGCAACTTGCACAGAAGGGCAGCCGTATGGAAACTACATGTGGACGGCCCCGGAGTGGTTACTGATCGCAGATAAATTCGATTTTTCTTTACTAATAGTTTAAGAGCAGGAGGGTATATTAAAAGATGTTCACGCCAATCGTAGTAATACAATCAGGGTACATCGCCGAAGCGTATCTACAGTGGGCAGCATACGCCCTACTACGAACGGCGCTAACCGAACATAAACGCCCATTACTTCTGCGCATGATTAAAGAGGACGCCGTAACAGCCGAACTACTACGCCTACTCGGAACAATGGGCGGAGTAAAACTTCAAACACTTAATGATGGGCAGTTCGATACTCGCAGACAATTAACGCAAGCAGTAATATGTCCACAACTCTTCTCACTTACCGAAACCAGCGACACCGTTCTATCTCTCGGCGCCATTTTGGACGATGAGGATAACTCGCAGCTTACAGAAATGCGAGAAGATAACGCTGAAGTGCTACAGCAAGCCGTCGGACGGTATTACGGAGACAAAGAATACGAAACTATAACAACCCTAGCGACAGCCATGCTCGTAGGCAACAGATTCACAAATCAGGCGAATACTGTAATATTCCTGCACGGAGACGATCCGATAGGTAACGCATGGCGCCGGGTAGGTATAGCATACGTAGACACAATGTTGCGGCACGTCTTGAACGTAACGGAGGGGTCTACGCACACGATAAATGTAGAACACGAAGTAAAAGACGAATTAAATGTCCGTAGGGTGAGCGGGAGTGTGCGAGTTATGGACATCACGAATGTGCACAAAATACTTCGCACCCCGAACACCGCAGCAAACCTCGGAGTGTTATCAGGCAGCGTGAAGTATCCACCGGAGAGACCGCCTGCGGCGACGATACGAGAAACACTACGAGCAGTACATTTACCAACATATTAGGACAAGGTATGTTTTATGAATCTGGGCATGATAACGCAAATGATAGCCTACAGGTTGGCCTACGTCCCGGCCTTCCTACAAACATACGGGCCGCAACTCGCTAAAGATCGCACATTGTCGGACAAGAAACTGACAGAGTTAGCCAGAATATTAGTAATAAAAAGGAAGAATGGACTTATTTCAACAAAGGAGACGTGGGGCGCTATAACAGACACAACGCTAACGACGCTGATAACTTCAATAGGCACAATAGACGATCAGACTCTAGGCGACGAGGTTCTAGTAACGCTATACAAGAGATTGCACGGACTGCACGTAATAAGAGACAAAACGTTGGCGGCTATAACTCACGGGGATGTGGGCGACGCTGCATGGGAGTCCTTAGTACGAGTATGGGACTCAGTAATACGTAATGGGAAGGTTGCAGACCCGAACAACCATTACGGCGGTGAATTGACATTGACAGACCCGCCGACATCTCTTTATGAGGAAATGCGCAAACTGACAACGGCGTCATTGAACGGCACCGCATTAACGACGGGGATATCTTTCTTAGACATAGTGGGGTGCGCCCCGGTGCGCCGGGACGTCATGCTGATAATTGGGCATTCGGGTACTGGCAAATCGTACTTGTTGGACGCAATGGCGCTGGCCAACGCCGCAAAAGGACTAAAAGTCGTAATCATATCGTTAGAAATGACGGTATACGACAGAATGGCTCGCATCGAGGGCTTACTGTTAGGAACTGTCACTCACCAGGACATGACTTTTGTGCGAGACAACGACAACCAATCAGGCATCGGGCTAGTGGCGGCGTCGGCTATAGAAGTGCAGCGTTTCGGCAACTGGCGGAATTACTCTAAAGAGGAAATGTGCACATGGGTTAAACACTCAGACGGAACTCCTCTCGCATTTCCAGTGAACAAGTACATAATCGGGAGAGACGGGCAGATAAACCAAGCCACACTATCGGATGCTGTGCGGGTTCGTGGTAGACTTAAAGAATGCGGAGGTGACGTTAAAGTAAGAGCATGGCCGGTAGACAGAGCCACCACCAACGACATAGAACTGTACCTCGACGACCTTGTGTCGGATGGGTATATACCCGACATTGTTATGGTTGACTATCCGTGGCTACTTGATTTAGGGGGCGGCAGTAGTGAGGACGATACGAATCACCGTCGTGAAGCGTTGCTAGGCGCAAGCAGACAGTTGAAGCGTCTGGCGCAGAAATACAATTCGGCGGTTATTTTCGTACACCAAGCTAAAGACACGTCGAATGGAAACTCACGTGAGAAACACATGGCTGGTGACATACAGCTTGCGAGACCGCCGATAACTAAGACCGATAGCTACGGCGCCAAAGGTCTGATATACGAAGCAGCCGTAGGTTTAGGTCTAAACGAATTGGCGATTAAAGGAACAGGCTCGGTGGCAAACATAATAAAAACCCGCAACTCACAGGAAGTGTCGGAGATGCTGTTTATCCAAACAGGATTCCCGGCTAGATATAGTCTAGCAACACACACAGTGGTGCATCAAGTGCATCAAAACCAAAGTTCAGCAAAATCGAAGGAGAAGAGTTGGAATGAGAAATAACGCAAATGCCATTGTGCCCCTTATCTTGGGGGCAGGGCATGCCACACGGAATGCGGCGAGTTGCGCCGGAGCGCTGATTACTAAAAATGTATTCATACCGAATAGGCGCATTGCATTCAGCAATACTAAAAGGACATGGGACGCAGAAAGTTTTATCAGCACCAGCGGCGCACATATGCAACGGCTCGACCGTGTATATGGACTTCTGCTGCAAGCGGCGCATGTCAACAGAAACAATTGCGAGATGGATATCAGTGACACGTTCGATGCGGCTGCGGATCATTACATCTACGTGAGAGACCCGAAATACTACAGAACGAAGGCATCAGAGGTTGCGCCAGATTTACACTCAGGCGAGGTGTGCTCTCTGATCTTGACTATGGCGTGCGTTCTGAGTGTAATACGATACACGGCGGCACAGGACGTGGAGGTATTATTCATACCCGAACGCGTGAACAACAAAACATTGGAATTTGTAGACACAGTCATAACGGCGCTCAACGGACGGGAGTGTACACAAGGCGCAGCCGTCAGCATGATAACGGCCAACGCCTTTTTCACACAGACACGAGTGACAAAAGGGCCGTCACGTTATACGGACGGGTGGTACGACAAATGACATTTAATGACATGGTAGCTGACGAATCAACACGAACGGCGCTGCTGAATAGCGTGACGCCGGTGTTCCAGCCAGCATATGAGATGCAACATCTGGCTATATCCTACATATGTTTAAATTATAGACTATACGGCAGAAGCTCCATGCTGGCCGTCACTATGGGGCAGGGCAAGACCTACGCCGCATTGATGGCATACATCGACCTAGTGGATAACGGAGACATTAAAGGAAAACTATTATTCTGCGTACCGACAGCCAACGCCGTGAAGAGTGTGGAAGCCAGCGTAGCCAAATTTACAGAGCTTCGTTCGGCGATACTCACACCTGAAGCGGGGTTGTCGTGCATATACGACAACTCGATAGATGTAGTAATAGTCACATACGCTTCGCTAACACGTTCAAAATACTTGCTAAAACTAAAAAATTCAGTTAGGGGATGCAGCATTCAGAACGATGCAACGGAGCGCGTTAGGTATCATATAGGAATGGTCGTAGCTGACGAGATTCACAACGCTAAAAACGAAGATACGATAACATTCAAAGTTATGAACGGGCTTATTAATGGGTCGGATCGCAGGGTGCTAACACTCGGCATGTCAGGAACAATGGTAAGCAGAGCGGCCGACCTTAGCACGCTGTGGGCGGAGATGATGCTTATAGATGGGGGAGAGACGCTGTCAACGTCGTTTCAGGCATTCGTGAACTCGCCCGGCATGTTTAGGACAGTCAAAACAGCTATGACGTGGGCACGCAAGGGCTCGTTTGTGCCAGAGAGCACTAAATACGTACCCACGGCTATTGCTAAGGGGAGGCTCGAAGAACTCATAGCACCATACTTGATAGCGTACGAACCACAGACCGACGGCGCTTCAGAGACATCGTTAGACATCCGCCGTGTAGAGACAGGTATGACACCGCTGCTGACTCAGTCATACGAATCGCTCTACGCACGCTACACGCAGCGTGGCGGAACCGACAACAAAGCAGTGCTGCACGCACAACTTCTACGACTGAGCTCCGGTGTCTACTACAGCGACGATGCCGACGCCAGCAGGAACTCAGTACCATATAGCGAATCCGCCAAAGCCCGCTCACTTAAAAATAGACTACCGACATACGTGGCCACCGGAAACAAGATTATCGTCTTCTACCACCACACAGGGGTACTGCCGCACATCAAACAAGCGTTCAGTGAGCAATCGATACCTCTACTGTCGCTAGTGTCAGGGCAAGACAGAGAAACGATGGCAGCGATTCGTGATAAGTTCGTCACCGATCCAAAACATCAGTTCTTGGCGATGCCGTACCAGATAGGTGCGGAGTCGTTAAACTTTGAACACGGCGGCGAGATCGTTGTGTCAGGTTTAGTCTGTTACGAACTGTCTCAGCGGGCTGCGTTGATGCGGCAGGCTTGGGGACGTGTCACACGTATTGGGCAAAGAAAGAAACCGTGGTGTGAGTTTTTAATAGGATCGCCGATGGAGTCGAAAACGCTGGACAAACTCTTACAATCCAAAGATTTCAATATGAAGTAACAACACAGGAGGTTATATGGATGCTGAAAAATTGCTAATCCTACCAGGAAGTTGGTGCGATGAAGACATAACTCTAACAGTAACAAAACTCATCGAAGTTCTTAGACGTATTGAGGGGATATGGGAAGAGAACGAACGCCAGGCAACGCTGTTGGGGATGGACGTCGGGGATTACCTCATCATGAAACGTGACGGTGACGACGTATGAAAGGGCGCATACCATTCAAAATTCGGCATCATAAAGATTTCACGGTTTCCGAGCTCATCAAAGTTCTAATAGAAATAGAACGTCGTGGCGCCGGGGACTGCGATATCTTTCTCAACTATGACGACGGCTCCTACTGCTCGACAGTAGAGATCGACGATGACAACTTCGAAGACGCAGCTGGCAACAAAGTGATCACAGTAAAGCTCGGCACATAATCAAATCAACAGGACTTTATGCGCGTAATAATACAATTCAGTCAGGAGGCGAAGGACGAAATATCAACGTCTTCCGCCTACTGGGCTCAATATATGCCGGCAGACGACGCCATGCTGTATCTGGCATGCGTAGTGGCCGTCGTTGTAGCAATAGGAATATACCAATGTTGGCGCTTCTAACAGACATTCTCAGAAAACACAATGTGGCATATTCGATGGATAGTCACACTACGCCATCGAACATCTACATCCAGTGCGAATCAGACACGTGCAGGGACTCCGGTCCTAGGCGTAAGCTGCATTTAGGTATTCTCGTAGCGCCCACGAAGAGAGCAAGTGCCGGAGCGTTCCATTGTTGGTCGTGCGGATTCAAAGGGCGGGACGTGCTGGCGTCTATAGATAAAGTGTTGCCGCAAAGCGACCCGCTTCAGCCACCGTCGCAGCTTTACGCCGAAGAAATAGCGGCGTACCTAAGCGGTAGGAACGTTCAACGCAAACGGGTCGACGATTTGCTGGATTGGATATTCGAAACGCCGCCAGGAGTGATAGACGAAGAAGTTCTTAATCACGAACTGTTTAGCGGCGTCAAAGATAAAAATGCGCTAAGGACGGCCATAGAGTTGTACGGAGTGGTATATCATGATAACGGACTGTATATGCGGGAGTATGATAAAACAGGTTCGTTTATGTCACACGTACACGGGAACAAGGCGAGGCTTATTCACGCGCCGCCACCGATACCGTTTGCATCCGCAGCGGAAAGATTCGGGGCGTCTCGCAGACGTGTTGTGAGCGGAGCGGCCGAGGCTCTCTTGCTCAATGTGGATAACGTGCGTACCAACGACACGGCCATTAGTTGCGAATGGAACGCCGACGTTGCAGGTGTAGAGATGGGACTGCCCCATCCATACGACGCAGTATCCGAGGGCTTAGTGCGCTTCGCCAGTTTTGAAACATACCAACGAGCGAAGGCGCACCTACTCAACATATACCCAGATTATTACTTTGAAACAGAAGAGGATGCCTTGCGAGAAATGCTGCTGTCCGTGAGTCTTGGCGTAATAGCTGTAGACGATCTCAAAACAGTAGACGATATTCTCGATGGGATAGTTGTAAAATCTTCACCAGTGCTACGTCCGTCGCTATGTATAGTAGGAGCCTCTTCCGATTTGGAAACATTCAATGGAAGCGGCGTTGTGATGGCGATGAATCTACACGAGGCTTTCAACACAACAGAAGTTTCTTGCGCCGAATCCTATAAGCATGTAGTGCGAGTCAGGGACTCTGTGAAAATAGTAACAGCCGTAACGAAACAAAGCGTAGACAGTTTTCTCCAGACGCTCCCGGACGAGGACAGTATGATTATAGCTGTAGGTTCCGGAGCCTTCGAGTTGATAAACGCATGTGCGGACACGTCACTTGAAATCGACACTACGAGCAAAGAGCGCAAACATCTTATGCGACAAGTGGGCTGGATGCGAACTGTACGCATAGCGGGACACGCTCGTAGATTACTTTGCGTTGCCACATCGCAGGTGGCGTCGCCGTATAGAAGTGCGGCGGGGAAAGATAACAAATTAACGATAGCAACGAACGCAGTGTTTACTCGTATGTATCGGAAACACATATGGGAATATGTGGGATTCTTTGTAAAAAATGTCAGGAGACTGTGGGCAGTTTTACCCACGGACGCTATGCACCCGGATCGTATGTTGGACGACATAGAATGTCATTTCGAACTTACGCCGTCTGCGATGGAAGAGATGTCGAATTTCGCGCACGATAACGTGCTGGGCGTCGACATAGAAACAACCGGGCTGACACCTTACAGAAAGGAGGCGCGATTCAAGGTATTGAGTTGGGCTATAAGTGACGGGGTACGTACACATTCAGTATGGCTTACGGATAGTAGTCTTACTGAGGCGCACATCCTAGACGTGTTCACCAAATGTAAGCGCGCCGTACTTCATAACGCCGGATTCGATTTAAAAATCCTAATGTGGTGCTATCCGTCGGTCAGAGAGTATATAATACGCCATCCAGAGAAATTTGAAGATACGGCAGGTTTAGCGCATAAGTTCCGCATATTCGGCAAAACAGACAGGTACGCGGAGTATCGCATGACCAGCTTGAACTTGCTCACACTGCTACTGTTTGGGGTAGCCATAAAGCAGTCTGCGGCAGCGGTAGATAGAAGTAGAATGTTTGAATATCTGCGCAAGGGTGCTGCCGATAAGAAGACTTTACTGTTGTACAACGGCGGTGACTCTAAATGGACGGTGCTTGCGTACAAACGTTTGCACCACGCCGCCGGTACATCGGACGGTGTGGAATCGGCAGAGTATCGGTACTACAAACATACTATGCGAGTTCTCATAGCGTGCTGCGAAATCGCCAACAACGGGATGCCGCTAGACCTCGACGCAGTAATAGACCTCGGTAACGAATTGCAGGACGAGTGCGACGAGTTATACGCACAAATCCAAAACTTTCCGCTGGTGCAGCAGTTCCTACAGCAGTCCAACGGTAAGTACACAGTGCTGAACCCGAGGTCGGGGCCGGCACGCAAAGCGTTTGCAGTAGATTTTATCGGACTACCGGACCCAGAACCGCGCGAAGTTAAGGCGCACAAAAATTCAAAAGCCCAAGTGTGGAAAACGTATACGGACGTAAACGGCAGATGCGAGAATCCAGACGCGTTTTCGGTATTCGATACGTTGATTCGATACTCTCAATGTGCCGGGCTACTCGGCGGAAGCATTCTATCTCTACGAAACGTGTTACTTGTAGCTCTCAGAGACAAACCCGAGAAATTGGAGACAGCGCGTTTCTTGACAGACGGCGGCGCCATAGATGCAGAGAAGTACGCAGAATACACCAACACAGAAGATACAGAATGGATCGTTGAAGAAGAGGATGCGTATGAGGATGACGCATACGACTTCGGAACAAGCTCCAAGACGGATCACTTTCTGAATACGTCAGTCGACGAGGATGGTGTTATACGACTGCACACAACCTTCTACGTAGACGGAACTAAATCAGGGCGCATCGCATCGCGCTCTCCAAATGTGCAGAACGTCACACCACGCGCCAGACGGATGTTCGCAGCGCCGCCGGGCAAGATTCTGATAGCGTGCGACCTTGGTGGTGCTGACATTACAGGTGCGGCGCTGGAGTTCTTCGATACAACGTTGATTGAGAACTTATGGGAGGGTATCGATACGCACGGCGTTATAGCGACGAAGTTGTTCAAGATAACGAAGGATACAGAGGACGATTTCTACAGACGCATGCAGCGTGAGCATCCAGAGTATTCTGAGAAAGAAATCTTCAAAGAAGTGCGTCGTCTGAACAAATCATTGGTGGTGTTCGCCTTCCTGTACGGAAGCGTGAAGATGCAAATACAGGAATCTCTGGGCATCCGCAATTCAACGTTCGAGCCATTCTTCGAATTCGTCGTGGAGTATTTGGGCGGAATTGATGAAGGGCACCGTAATCTTATAAACGAGTTCAAGGCCAAAGGATACTACACATGGAAGATCACAGGGACACGCATTTACGGAGACAACACGATAACAGAGATGTTCAATCTACCAATTCAGGGCGCTACAGCGCTGACAACGAACTCGGCTGCATTGCAACTAATTCAGTCTGGAGCACGTTTATGTAACCACATCCACGATGAGTTGTTGTTGGAGGAGTCGATAACGGTAACACGGAACGGCGTAGAGTACGATAACGTGACGCCGATGGTGCACCTAGTGTCGAAGACTATGGTGACAGAAGTATTTAAGTGGTGGGGCAACCGTATACAAGGCATCGTACCACTACAAGCAGAGGTCAGCATAGGCAAGAAATGGAGCGAACTGAAATCTAACAACGTGTGGGAGGACTCATCGACTAATCATGGACACCAACGAACGGTTCTTGCAAAACCTAAATATTACAACGGATAACTGCGAGATAGCTTCGACCCTCGTTACTAAAAATACGACAGTGCTGACCCTCCCATACACACTGCCGTATTACACAACAGACGGCACGGCGGTAGACAAGGAGTTGCCGGCGCGATTCTCCTCACTGTATCTGCCGTTGGCTTTGGGGCGAGTGGATGCGCTTGGAGATAAATGGCTTCTACAGAACAAGCGGTTTCACGAAAAAACACTCTACGTGCCGGAGCGCATAGTAGAGCGCCACAGGGATGCGGCGATCTTCACGTATCAGCCCGGAGACCCGTATCACGCCGAATCTTTAACGTCGCCGACTTCTTGGATGGAATGGACGCCGTGCAACATAACGATATTCGCAGGAATAGAAGTAGCACTCAGACGGGGCTTCCCGTGTCCAGTACAAGACGGCGTACCCAAGCTGTTCATTGTGAGAGGGATAGACGCCGACAACAGACTACGTTCGCTCATAAGTGGACGCCTGGCACGTGGCGGCGTACGTTTTAGCGGATTCACAGGAATAGCGCAGCAATATTTAGTGACACTGGCAGTAAGACGCACGGCGCGCAGTAGCAAGAAGGATGTGCTAACGCACGATTTTCTAGGCATAGACATAACCGAGGCACACGGCCCAGAGGACGCCGAAATGTCGCAGATATGTAGAGAGATTTACCTGAACGGAATCGAACACATCCAAAAAGTAGATTTGATAGAAAACCTTAATATTTACACAGCAGAAGACGTACACGATCTCGTAGCACTAACCCTAGCGGAGTAGAACAAATGGCATTCGATTTAACAGAATTAATGAGCGACTTCAACGCAGCAGATGCGCTGAAAGTATTCACACTCGTTGACGGAACAGATGCGCCCTCAGTGCCGCACACCTCGTACATTCTAGGACTGACACAGGAGGCTGCCGTGGCTGTGACCACCCTA
>JFJP01038174.1_pt1 | contig 19137 bp, 21 predicted proteins | sample 431651 | NCBI WGS metagenome assembly JFJP01 (sample SAMN02602958, study PRJNA72255) | Microbial mat metagenome, whole genome shotgun sequencing project. | biome: fresh water; feature: sink hole; material: water; isolation source: purple microbial (photo- and chemosynthetic) mats found in...
TGTCTAAGATTTGTATAGGCCATTTCGTACCATTCTCTTTCTTTTGGGATTCGCTTAAGTTCAAGATGTATTAAACTCACCTCATAGAGCGTAAACTGACAGCTGTTTAAGACTTTTTAAACAGGCAACGGCTCCTGAGGAACCATGAAAAACAAGAATCTTCCAGAAATAGAGTACTTAGCCGAGCTAGTTGGTGAGTTTATTGAGTATTGGGGTTTCAAAAAAATTCATGGCAGAATCTGGCTTCATCTCTACTTAGGGCAGATTCCGCTTGATGCATCTGACTTAATGACAAAACTCTCAGTTTCCAAGGCATTAATAAGTATCTCTATAAAAGACCTTCTAGACTATGAAGTAGTTATCGAAAAGGGTTTAAGCGAAACGGGAACTAGACTCTATGTTGCAAATCCTGACCTCCAAAGTGTCATCACGAAAGTTTTAAGACAAAGAGAAAAAATTATGATGGGCAAGATTCAAGCTGCGTTCTCTCAGCTAAAGAAAATGCCCAAACAAGATTTCACAAATCACAAAATAGAAGTAGGCCGGATTAAAGATTTGGAACGTTTTATTAAAACGGGTGAAAAAGGCCTAGATACCCTAATGGCAATTTTATAAATTATGACTACACTTAATTTAGTTATATCTTCAATGCTAGCTATGCTCATCTGGATCATTCAGGTTGTTCATTACCCTAGTTTTCGGTTTGTGGATGGAAACCGGTTTTCTTCCTTTCACTCATTTCATTCAAGATCAATCTCTTACTTAGTCATGCCTCTAATGCTTATAGAATTAATTGTAGCCGCTACCCTTATCTCAAAGTTCCCGACAAATTTTTTAGTTGTGGCTTCCTTGCTACTACTGGCGGGTATATGGGCCTTAACTTTCTTCGTAAGTGTTCCATGTCACAATATTTTAAGTAAAAAACATGATCCCAAAACAATTGAAAAACTAATTAAGACCAACTGGTTCAGGACCTTGTTATGGACCAGCAAAATGGTCCTAGCAGTCAATCTATACATAGAGGTTACATATGAATGACTTTAACATACAAGCTGCTTCCATGATGAGTGGTGTAAGTGTGCATCAAATCAGAGCTTGGGAAAAGAGATATCACGCTTTAAACCCAAGGAGATTGGGCAACAATTTCCGCTCATACACTCACGAAAACATTGAAAGGCTCAGACTCCTGGGTGAACTAACCCGAAGCGGAATTGCGATTAGTAAAATTGCAGGTCTCGAAACCGAGGAACTTAAAAAGCAATCCGGTATTCTTAATGTTCAGTTGTCCTCTAATGTGGAGGTAGAAAAAACATCCGACACTAAAGAAAAACTTGAGCTTCTCCTTAACTTTCTAATGGCAAAAAGATTTGATCTCGTTAAGCACGAAGTCTTAAAACTCAAAACGCTTGGAAGTATTACGGGTGTGCTCATTCCAATCATGAAATTCCTCATGAATGAAACATCCTCTCTTAGTGATCAGGAGTCAAAAAAGATGCTGTCAGTTTTACTCGAAGAGACGAATAGAATCTCAGAAAACGTTCAGAAAGGGGCATAAGAAAAGGCGCTATCGCGCCTTTAGAGAATTTACTTTTTGGCCACCACTTCTTCTTTCATAATCTTCTTGGCAAAGATAAAGACGACAAAGGCTACAACCATAAAATCAATAAGCGCACCAACTACTTTACCGTACATAATTCCGTTGTAGGCCAGTTCGGCAATATTATTAACACCGGCAGCTTTAAGAGCAGGCTGAAAAATAAGCGGTGTTAGAAGATCATTCACGAGACTTGTGACAAGCAGATTCAGCTTCCCACCAATAATAACAGCTATCGCCAATCCAATTACGCCATAAGCTTTCAAAAAATCCATAAACTCTTTAATCATCTGACTCTCCTTTGAGGTTTCAGATGATCATATGTTTTTCAAAATGGATTGGACAATAGAATTGAGAATTTAGCGCAGAGGGTAATCTAAGAACCTGTAGAATGCAAAATTTTCAAGAAGTCATCTTTCTCTTCATCCAGAGATTCGTCCAGAGCGGCATCAATATTCTTCAGAGTTTCGATCTGTTTAATTGTCTTTTGCACAACCTTAATCATATTGTTAATTTGTGTTTTGGGCAATAATTCAAACGCACCAAGTCCCATCATCTCTACGTCATGAGTTGAATCAGAATTACCCGAAAAAAAGATAAATGGAGTGAAATCTTTCTGCGCTCTCACCTTTTTCAGCAGCTCAATTCCATTCATTTTTGGCATTAAATAATCGCAGATCACAATATCAAATTTTTGTTGGTTTATTTTTTCAAGAGCAGCAAAACCATTTTCAGCCACGGCTATCTCAAAGCCTGCACGCTTAAGCATGTGCTGCAAGACGGCCAGTATTTCGGGTTCATCATCAATCAATAAAACAGTTTGTTTTGCAATCATTAGCGAATCATAGCATAAGTCTAAAAACTTCAAAGACCCAAACGTAGATCTGATAAGTTATGCCGATCTTAAGCCCCTTTCCCTGTCAAAAAACACAATAAATTGGCTAAGTTGAAAGTAATTTTCTTAATATTTATTAAGAAGCAGCTGCGCGGCCTGAGGGGGAGTGAGGTCTTGAGTGAGGACTTTGGATTCAGTCTGTGTAAACTCTTGGGCGGTGATTTTTGATAAAAACTTTTCTTTCAGGCCATCATTGATGAGCTGCCACATCCAGTCCAATCCCTGTTGATCGCGTTTGGTTTTAATCAACTCTTTTTGATCTTGAAAATAGGCTTCAATGACATTTTGAATTTCATTCAGCCCAGATTTAGTTACAGCAGAACAGGATAAGACAGGTGGGATCCATCCTTCATGTCTCAGAATATGAAGTGCCCTTTCATAGTCATGCTTGGCCTTCTGAATAATCGGATGATTATCCCCGTCGTCTTTAGTAACGACAACCATGTCTACCATCTCTAAAATACCGCGTTTAATGCCCTGTAGATCATCCCCTGCCCCAGGCTGAAGGAGCATGACGAAGAGATCCACCATCTGCGCAACGGTAGTCTCAGACTGGCCAACTCCCACCGTCTCAACCAACACATAATCAAAACCAAATGCCTCACACAAGAGAAGTGATTCCCTGGTACGTTTGGCCACGCCACCCAAAGTGACGCCAGAGGGACTGGGACGAATGTAGGCCAGAGCATCAATGGCCAGCTCATTCATTCTGGTTTTGTCCCCCAGAATACTGCCGCCACTCACCTGTGAAGTGGGATCAACAGCAAGCACAGCGAGAGTTTTATTTTGAGAGGTAAGAAGTTTTCCAAAAGATTCTATAAATGTACTTTTACCAACTCCCGGCGTTCCAGAAATACCAATACGTTTGCTCTTGCCCGTTTGAGGCAGAAGAGTTTGGAGGAGCTCCTGGGCCAATTTTTGATGATCTTGATTCTGACTTTCAACCAGTGTGATCGCTCGGGATAGAATCGTTCGATCCTTATTTTTAAATCCCTCTAGATAATCATTCAAAGTCAGAATTTTTCTCATTTTACTCCCAAAGAAGCATTGAGCTTGGCCACAAGATCTAGGGCGGCATCCGCAATGACTGTGCCTGGACCAAAAATTCCGGCGACACCCATCTGATAAAGTTTATCGTAGTCTTGCGGAGGTATCACTCCTCCGATGGTCACAAGAATATCTTCTCGATTCAATTTTTTTAATTCTGCTTTAAGCTCTGGCACTAGAGTTAAATGTCCGGCGGCAAGGGAGGAAACTCCAATAATGTGCACGTCATTTTCTGCAGCTTGCTTGGCCGTTTCTTCCGGCGTCTGAAAAAGTGGTCCAACATCCACGTCAAATCCCAAATCAGCAAAAGCGGTTGAGATCACTTTTTGCCCGCGATCATGACCGTCTTGTCCCATCTTTGCAATGAGGATTCGAGGCCGGCGCCCTTCTGCTTTTTGAAATTTTTCCATGAGGGCGTTTAATGCTTTCACGTCGACTTTCCCTTGTTGAATTTCTTTAATGTAGACTCCTTGAATGGTGTGAATCTCGGCCTGATGGCGACCGTAGACCTTTTCCATGGCAAGACTCATCTCACCTACAGTCGCCATGGCACGGGCAGCTTCAACTGCCAAGGCCAGGATATTGCCTTCTCCCGTCTCACAGGCACGGGTGATAGCATTCAATTTTTCTTCAACGACTTTATTATCTCGCTGCTCTTTTAATTGCTTGATTCGACTAATCTGGGCCTCTCTCACAATTGAATTCTCTACCTGAAGAATATTGGGAGCATCATCTTTTTTTCTTTTATAAAGATTAACTCCAATAATTGGCTGAACTCCAGAATCAATCCGCCCTTGAGTTCTGGCCGCTGCTTCTTCAATGCGCATTTTAGGAATGCCTTTAGCGATCGCCGTACTCATTCCCCCCAGGGATTCTACTTCCTGAATGTGACCCCAAGCTTTTTCCGCAAGCTCTTGAGTGAGAGACTCGACAAAATAACTTCCACCCCACGGATCCACAACTTCGCAAGTATCAGTTTCCTGCTGTATGAAGAGTTGAGTATTACGGGCAATCCTCGCAGAAAATTCGCTCGGCAGGGCCAGAGCTTCATCCAAAGAATTTGTATGCAAACTTTGAGTATGGCCATGAGTCGCCGCCATCGCCTCGATACAAGTTCGAGTGACGTTATTAAAAACATCCTGAGCTGTTAAACTCCACCCTGAAGTTTGTGAGTGGGTTCTAAGGGCCAGAGACTTCTGACTCTTGGGTTTAAAGTCTGAAACAATTTTTGACCACAACAGACGCGCGGCCCGCATTTTTGCCACTTCCATAAAATAATTCATGCCTATCGCCCAGAAGAATGAGAGCCTCGGTGCAAAGTGATCAATGTCTAGACCTGAATTAACACCTGTTCTCAAATACTCCAGACCATCGGCCAGCGTGTAAGCAAGCTCAAGGTCAGCAGTGGCACCGGCCTCCTGCATGTGGTAGCCAGAAATTGAAATGGAGTTAAATTTCGGCATATGTTGAGAGGTGTACTTAAAAATATCTGCGATAAGTCTCATGGAAGACTTAGGAGGATAGATATAAGTGTTTCTCACCATGAATTCTTTTAAAATATCATTTTGGATGGTGCCAGTGAGCTTCTCTGGAGGAACTCCCTGCTCTTCCCCAGCAATGATAAACAAGGCCAAAATAGGAACAACGGCCCCATTCATAGTCATGGAAACTGACATCTGATCCAGAGGAATCCCCTGAAAAAGGATGCGCATATCTAAAATAGAATCAATCGCGACACCCGCCATTCCAACGTCACCTCTTACACGGGGATGATCAGAATCATACCCGCGGTGAGTAGCAAGATCAAAAGCAATGGAGAGACCTTTTTGTCCCTTGGTCAAATTATCACGGTAGAAGCGATTTGATTCCTCTGCCGTTGAGAATCCAGCGTATTGCCTGATCGTCCAGGGTCTAACGGTGTACATCGAAGCATAAGGACCACGAATGAACGGCTTGAGTCCTGGTAGCGTATGACATAATTTGGTGAACTTAATATCCAGAGCTGAATAAGACGTTTTAAGCTCAATCCCCTCTGGGAACGTCATAACGACTTTTGCCGGGGCTTCTTTGTTCTCAACTGCTTCCCAAGGAATCTTGGTAAAATCATTTTTCATATTTGACCCACAAGCTTATTAACCAGTTGGGAGAGAACTTTATGGACGTCCTGCCCGGCATGAATCATTTCAAATCCCGGGATGTCGACTTTGCCCGCGATGTATTTTGCCAAACAATCCTGTTTCAAAGCTTCCTGCGCAAGGTTTGGGTAATCTTCGTCCTTGGCACATAAAACAAGAATTTTGTTGGCAGGTTTTTCTTTCGACTGAATGGGATCAATAACTTCTAAACCAATCAATTCAAAATAATTTTTAATGAAACTAATACGGTTATTGAGTTCGCCGGCGTCTCCGTGAAGAAGGATCTCTACCTTGGGTTTATTCTTCACCCCTTCAACTTTAAGCCTCGCCTCTTCAAATGTGCGCGAAACTCGAAAGACCTTGCTCTCTTTAAGAGCGATTCCGAGATGCTCTCTGCCGTCAGGATAATCATTTATTCCTGTGAGAACATCTTTTCTCGTTTTGACTCTCTCAAGACGCACATTACGAACTTTTGTGACTTCTGTTTGCAAAAACTCTTCGCGTTTGGCCGGATCGTATGAAAGGAGAACTTGCATGAGTTTCCATGCCGCTTCGGCATATTCATGAGCCAGATTTTCGAAATGATAACTTCCATAGGCCGGGTCATCCACCATGCCTAACATACTTTCAAGACTCAGGATGTGAGATGTATTTCTTGCCATTCTCAGGGACCGCTCATTGTGCTCTATATCTTTCACCTGTGTCTCAAGATCAAAAATAAGCTGATATCCGGAGGACTGAACAACATCTGCCCCGGCAATGTAGCCAGAAGCTACCTGAACGTTATTTCGAAGCATATTGGAATAGCGCTCAAACAGCGTCCATTCACGGTAGGAATTAAGACTTATGACTTTTGGTAATTCGCTGAGGCCCTCTTCTTTATAAACTTTCTGCATCAAAAGCTTGAGAGCTCTGACCTTAGAAATATTTTTAAAAAAGTGTGAGTCCATAAAAAGGCCCACATGTGTTGGTTTCTTATCCAGGCCTTCAATCAGATTGCAAGTCAGAAGAGCGAGCTCATGCACATTGTGTCCACCCAGGTCATGCACTTCGCGGGCGATGATCATCTGGTTCTCATCAAAGCATTTAAGACCCGTGCATGGTGTGATTTTCTTTGGGCCTAAGAGGTATACTTCAATCTCATGGGCAAGTGGATAGGATTTAAAAGTTTGCTGAATTAAGGCCCAATCAACCTCGTTAAGAAAATCTTTGTGGAAAAAGAAACTCCGGGCCCCGCCCTCTAAATCTTCCAATATGGAAGCAGCAATTTTTCCTGCATCAATGTTATAATAGGTTTGTGCAGCTTTTTTCCAACTCGTATTACTACTCTGCTGATGAGTGTGTTTTGCTTTCAGGGACAGTGTTGGCCAGCTCCCGAGATCTAAGTGTTTTTTGGTGGCCTTACTGGCGACCTCTTCCAGCTTGAGCTCCGCCTTAAGGGCTTTTTCCCACTGTTCTCGTTGGGTATTATATTCTTCTGCAAAAAGATCCGAAAAGGCTTTCACAATTAGACTCCAGGAAGGGAATAAAGGTCTCTTTTATACTAACAAAAAAATCTCTCCCCTTCTAAAAATTTCGGTCTAAAATAGCAGGATAAGGAACCCATTTTGAAATTAACGCTTTTAGTAGAAAATAATCCCAAGATTGAGAGCTTCTATAAGCTCAATCTGTTCACTTGGCTGGGTTTGGAAACGAGCTGTGTAAAGAGCGGGGCCCTTGCCCTGGAGCATCTCACGTCCCACTCAGATTCGGTCAATCTCATCATCGTTAGATGCCGCATCGGAAAAGAAGAGGCCGCCCAAGTAATCATTGATTTCTTGAAGCTCAAAAGCTTAGAGATCCCTGTCATAGTTATCGGTCCCGGTGAAGTTCCCGACGTGACCTGTGTAGCTAATTCTCTGGATCTGAAACTTCTGATTAAAAAGGCAGCAGTCGCTTTAAATATCACCGCTAAAGACATGAGTAACAAAGTGGTAGCAGATTATTTCCCAATTCCTATTGGCTATTTTAACTCCATCAAGCGTTCAGTCTGCTCAGTCTATATTCAAGATACCCAAATGCCCCAGCTGTATAATCTTAAAATTGATAAGCTCAAAGATTTTGATGCCAATCTCATCTCAGGATTGATTCAAGAAGGGGTCAACTGTCTGTATGTCGACAAGATGGATAGACTCGACTTTGTGAACAATGTCACTTCAGAGCTAATCTCAGACCTGAAGGCCGAAGAAATATCTGAAGATGAACTTATAACGGCAGTTGATAAGAGTGTCGAACTTCTATCTAAAAAACTACTCACGATTGGCATTACTGAAGAAACGATTGCTTTGTCTAAGAAGAATATAGCGATCATTACCGCCAACGCCAGAAAAAGTACTAAACTCTCCAAACTGCTTGACCGCTTGTTAAGTAACAAGACCAGCTACCTCTATAAGCATACTCAAATTTTGACCTACGTTGGAATTCACATTGTTCATAACATTGACTGGGGAAATGCAGACCAGGAAGAGAAAATCAGCTTTATCGCCTTTTTCCACGACATCGTTTTGGAAAACGATTTACAGTGCCAAATCAGTTCTATGAATGAACTGAAGAAATCTAAGCTGTCTGAAGCTGAAAAAACCTTGGTTGAAAAACATGCTCAACTTGCGGCCGAATATGTTGCGAAATTTCCTCATGCTCCAATGGGGTCTGATCAGATTATTCGCCAACATCACGGGCAGCTTCACGGTCTTGGCTTCTCCGACCACTACGGCGCCAATATCTCGCCTATGGCGATGGTATTTATTGTGGCCGAAGAATTTACAAAAATTATTCTGAAACAAGAAAGTGGTAAAATGAACCGTGAGGAAATGCTCAGGGAACTTCGCGAAGAATTTACCACCAGCCGTTTCTTAAAAATCGTCGATAAGCTTGAAACGCTTATTCTCTAAGTCAGAGCAGCGATATACGAAACCCAGGCATCACAGTTCTCAGCGTCTTCTGCCGGAACAAAAATACCATCCCCGTTACCTTTGGCGTCTTCGCCTTCCCAGTAAACAACAGTTTTAGAAAATCCGGCCTCAGCGAGAATATCTCTGATTTCTGGCATGGTCCAAAAGCGCCAATTATAAGTGAAAACGTTGTTATGCTTTTTACCTTTGGCATCTCTAAAATGAATGGCAAAAGTGCATTCGTGAGTGAACGGATTAAAATGCTGGCATTCCCAGTAATAAGTGAGGTTTTTAAGTTTCTTTGTATCAGTAATCAATTTCTGACTTTCTGGCCCAGCAAAGATATCAAGAAAGAAGACTCCTTGTTTATTCACTGACTTTCTTACGGCCTTAAAATACTGCAACAATTGTTTGCGTGATTTAAAGATGAAATAAGAGAAGTTAAAAGCGCAAACAACATCAGCTTTAGGAGTCTTAACAGACATCACATTTTTTTGCATGTAGTGAACACGACTCTGTTGTGATTTATTTAGTTTTGATAAATGACGAATTTTACCCATTGCTATAGGTTCAGGATCAAGATCGACCCCATAAGCTTCGCAATTCTTATCCTGCTCTACCCACTTGCATGACATAGCACCGGTTCCACAAAAGTCTTCTCTGAAAATGAAAGGAGAATGCCCATAGAAGCGTTTATATTCATCGTGCATGAACGATACTTCGCCCTCAGCATTTTGTACTGATCGCTCGTAATAGTCATACTTCTGTTCCAGAGTGAGTTGAGATTTCAAGCTACTTCCTTTTCAATAAAAATTCGCATTGGGTGTTTATTTGAGACAAGATTCATAAGAACCTGTTTTACTACTCTTTTTTTAATTTCATCAATGTCCCATATTAGCTGCGCTTCGGGACCATTAATATTAGATAACTCGATGACTTCTCGACCTCTCAATACGACCTTTTTGACCTCATTGATCTCATCCCATTTCATCTTAACCCGAAGATGCTTATGGAAAGGAGGGACATCAAGTGTTTTAACAGCATGAATGCCCTGAAATGTAATTTCAAAGTAATCGTCTGTTGAACGCCTCAGTCTGAAAAGAACTGGTATAAGGATGGCCAACACCAGCGGGTGTTTCATCAAAAACTCAACTTCAGGATTATCAAAAACTAAGGCGCCAATGCGATCACTTGGTTTCTCTACCTTAATCTTCTTGGCATGAAAATCGCTCAGTACTTTGCTTTTCTCTAAAGCGAATAGTGCTAAAAGAAAGAGTAACCAGGTCCATCGAGGCTTTTTCTGATCAAAATGCCAAACTTGCGCCAAGGCTTCCGCCTTCTCTGAATCAGTAAGCTTCTTAAGATTTTCAAGCCGAGGCTCCGGGGATTTTTTTACTTTCTTCGGAGGAAGCACCATTATCTCTGGTTCGCTCCCCGAATCGGGGAGCTCATCCAGTTTTATTTTCTTTTCATTATCCATGAAAGCGTTGAGTTATTTTTTTGCCATTTTCAGCATATCATTCAGGATATGTACTGATTCTTCGATCACAGCATCTTTACGAAGAGTCTTAGCGAACTCTTCAAATTTTTCTTGATTCGCCTTCTCTTTGCTTGCGCTCAGATCTGTAACGACAAGTTTCTCGTTCTCAAGTTCTTTTTTGAAAATGTCTGTTTTTTCACGAATCTCTTTTCTTTCTTTTTCAAAATCGACCAGGGTCAAAGAGCGTTTTGTTCTGTCTTTCTGCTCTTTGTACCATTTCATCGCATCGTTTAGATGAGCGAATTTAGGGTCTTTTTTTACACGAACAACACTGTTTGCTCGAAGGGATTTTAAATCAAACTTGCTCTTCCATTTCTGGAATGGAACCGCCTTCACTTCTCCCCAAGGAATTGAGTAATCAAGGAATTTTTCTCCAGACTCAAGATGTGAAAACTGATCTGGTAAAATAATATCAGGAGTCACACCCTTGTACTGGGTAGAACTTCCATTCACTCGGTAGAATTTTTGAATAGTAATTTTCAGAGCTCCCAGTGGTGAATAAGATTTCGCCATCGGTGAAACGTATCCATCAAGGTCAACCACCGCTTGAACAGTACCTTTACCATGAGAGAATTCGCCACCCACGATCACGGCGCGGCCGTAGTCCTGAAGAGCTGCCGCCACAATTTCTGAAGCAGAAGCTGAAAAGCGGTTAATCAAAACGATTGTTGGTTTTTGAAAATCAATGGTTGAGTCTGTATCTGAGAGGATATCAACAGCACCTGTATGAGCTTTGACCTGAACGATTGGACCTTTCTCAATGAAGAGACCCGAGATCATACGTGCATCTTCAAGTGCCCCACCACCGTTATTACGTAAATCAACGATAAGACCTTCAACGCCTTCTTTATTAAGGCGCACGATTTCTTTTCTCGTATCATCAGTCACGTTTCTTCCAGCGCGGTCATTGAAGTCACGGTAGAATTTAGGAATATTGATGTAGCCTATTTTGGTTTTAACAGGACCAAGCTCAAGGACAGTGCCTTTTACATATGATTCATCGATTTCAACCACATCACGAATGATAGGGACGACTTTAACCAGACCATTTGGTTTTTTGATAGTGAGTCGTACTTCAGAACCTTTTTTACCACGGATCAGTTTAACAGCATCACGCAGACTCATATCTACAACATCAACTGGCTCTTCTTTGCCCTGGCCGACTTTCAAAATAATATCTTCGGCTTCAACTTCTTTGGTTTTCCAAGAAGCAGAACCAAGAACAATTTTTTCTACTTTGATGTAAGCATTATCTTCGCGAAGAATTGCCCCAATCCCTTCAAGCTTCCCTGACATGTCGATGTCGAAGTCTTCTTTTTCTTCAGGAACGAGGTAATTCGTATGAGGATCAAAAACTTTTGTGATCGCATTGTAAAACTTATCGAGCTTATCCGAATGCTTTTCGTTCACAAGGCGAGCGAAAATCTTTTTATAACTCTTGAGCACCTTAGCGCGAGCTTCTTTTTCTATTTCAACGTCCGATAGTTTTTTCTCCATCGTAGGTTTTTTCTTATTGCCCTTGGCGTCTGTTGCCAAGCCGTTCTGCTCTTCCTTCATATCGACAATTCGGCTCATGACTTCATACTTCATGAGTTTGCTCCAATGAGCATAGAGTTCTTTTTCGCTCGCCGGAAAATTTCTCTTCTTCGGATCAGTTTCGATTGATTCCGCAGTTTTGTAATCAATGGCCTTTGTTAATACACCTTCAATGTGCTTTTCGATCTGGCCAATGCGTTTATTAATCAATTCAGAACTACTATTCAAAATCGCAAGATCTCCCGACATCAACATGTCATCGAATTCACGTTTTGATTTCTCTAGTAGTTTAACATCTGACTGAAGAAGAAATTGTTTTCCGAAATCCAGTCTTTCTAAATAAACTTTGAAAGCATTTTCAGAAAGAGCATTATCAATCTGTTTATTTGAAAGATGCATATTCTCTAAAGCACCTTTCAAAATATTTCCAAGAACCACTTCTCTTGTGAAGCGTGGTTTAGTGGAGATCAAACTTCCAAGTACTGAAGGTTCAGGAAGCTCAGAAGTCTTCTTATCCTTTTGGGCATAAGCAGACTGAGCGAGTAACAACATACTTAACATTAGAACAGGGGATTTCATGAAACCTCGATTTAGACTCAAGATAATAGATTCATCTATTTTCTACTCATGAGGCTTGAGAGGCAATCTTTTTAGAGCAAGAATTTTTGAAATATGACTCAGAATCTTTTGGACAACTCATCAAGGAAAACAGTGATCTCCTGACTCTTCTTATCATCTTTCTCACAGATCTCCTGCCACTCACCTTTCATTTTAAGGCGAAGCGTTACCGTACACTCTCCGTCCTTACTTGGGATCTCATATTGGCAGCGCAAGAAGCGTGAAGCAAACTCACGATCGAGTCTTGCCGCTTCCCGTCCGGCTATCTTTTTGATGGACTCATCATCCTTGTATTTTAGACGCAGGAAGAAATCTTGATTCGCGGTTCTCTCTAACAAGTAGGTCTTCTTATCGCTGGGAATTTCGACACTGAAAAGTACGGTCTGTGATCTGAGATCTGCATTGCTTTCAGGCAATGGCTGCTCAGAATATTGGGCCATCACATGAGATGAAAGGGTCAAAAATAATATGAAGGCAAATGGCATAATTTCCTCAAATGTTAGCGCCATCATCTCATGGCCTTAATGACTTTCAAAGAAAAGCTTAATACTATCAATCCATGCTTTACTCCCTAATCAGACCCCTACTTTTCACCCTGGCACCGGAAACGGCCCATGACCTGACGCTTTCAGTAGCACGCTTGAGTCCTGCCCTAGGAAGGTTGTCGGGAACTGAAACCTCCAGTCGGCTGTCGCTCAATGTGGGATCAAATACCTGGAAGTCACCCATCGGACTGGCCGCTGGTCTGGATAAAAATGCAGAAGCTCTCGCTTTTTTTGCCCTTCAGGGCTTTGGTTCTTTGGAGTGCGGAACTATAACCCTTCGTCCCCAACTGGGGAACGCCAAGCCGCGAATGTTTCGCTACCCTCAGGAACAAAGCCTAAGAAATGCCATGGGCTTTCCCAATGAAGGTCTGTTGCACATAGCTCCACGACTTGAAGCTTTCGAGCGAACTTTGCCGGTTGGTGCCAATATCGGAAAAAATAAGGAATCCACACCTGAAGAAAGTATTGAAGAGCTGAGTATCATGATGGCAACTCTGGAAGACGATGTTGATTATTTTGCCATCAACGTCTCCTCACCTAATACTCCAGGACTGCGGGCGCTTCAAGAAAAGTCATACCTGACTGAGCTTTTCACTGAATTAAAATCCGTTTCCAAAAAAGATCTTTTTCTTAAAATTGCTCCTGATCTGGATGATTCGAAGGTTATCGAACTGACCCAGCTTGCGGCTTCCCATAAGTTAACCGGCCTCATCGCCACCAACACCACCATCATGCCTGAGCGAGGTATCGGTGGAGTTTCAGGTGTTCTTTTGAGAGAGAGGGCCAGAAAAATCAGGAAGCTCATTCTGGATCAACAAACGCCACTGGAACTAATCGGTGTCGGCGGAATGACAAATTTTCAGGATATAAAAGATTTCTGGATGGATGGAGGCAAAGCGGTTCAGCTCTATACCGCTTATGTTTATCAGGGGCCTGAGCTGCTAAAAAATCTTAACCGTGAGATGCTGAATATTTTAGATCAAAATAAACTCAAAGATCTCACCGGATTTTTTGCTCTTGATTTGAAAGATCGTCAGAAAATCTTGAGTTAACCAGCGTAGTGTTCGCAGTTTTTATCCACATTCTTTTCAATGTAATCAATAATCATGTCTGCAATATCCAGACCCGTTGAATTTTCTATTCCCTGAAGACCAGGAGAAGAATTCACTTCTAAAACTAATGGGCCTCTTGCTGAACGCAGAAGATCCACACCCGCGACATTCAATCCTAGCGCCTTGGCGGCATTGACTGCAACTCGCCCCTCTTCCTCTGAAATCTCTACTTGTATTGCCGTTCCACCTCGATGAAGATTCGAGCGAAACTCTCCGTCCTTGGCCTTTCTCATCATACTTGCCACGACTTTATCACCAATCACAAATGCACGAATGTCACATCCATTACTTTCTTTAATAAATTCCTGAACAAGAAAATGCGCCTTCATCTGACGAAGTCCATCGATCACTGATTCAGCTGCTTTCGGTGTTTCGGCCAGAATCACGCCCTTACCTTGAGTTCCCTCAATGAGTTTAATCACGCAAGGAGCACCACCTACCATCTCAATTAATTTCCCGGTCATCTTAGTTGAGTGTGCGTAACTTGTAGTGGGAAGACCAATTCCTGATCTTGAGAGAATCTGCAGACAACGAAGTTTATCTCGCGAACGAGTAATGGAAGTTGATTCATTCAATGAATAGCTGCCCATCATTTCAAACTGCCTTAAGATAGCAGTCCCATAAAAAGTAATACTGGCCCCAATTCGGGGAATGATGGCATCAAATTGATTTAAGGATTGATCTCGTAAATGAACCATCGGTTTTGCCGAAGTGATGTTCATGTAACAACTCAGTGGATTCACCACTTGAACTTCATGTCCGCGAGCAAGTGCTGCCTTCACTAAACGATGAGTGGAGTAAATGCGTGGGTTACGCGAAAGAATACCTATCTTCAAGCCAGACCATCCTTGATCGGAAATTTCTTATATTTTACTCTTTAAGTTTATTTTTTAACACTTTTATGAGCTCGCTTAGCCATTCTGGATATTGTTCTTCGTAATAAAGATCACAATCCAAGCGTGGAACCATAGGATTCCCGCCAGATCTGGACAAGTACTCGTCAAAATCTTTTCCGCACTGGCAAAAATGCGGATAGTAATTATCTCCCAACCCCAGAACCGCATAATTCACATGAGACAGTTCAAGCTCATCATTGAATTTTAAATAACTCGCCCATTCTGAGGCATTATCGGGTGGCTCACCATCACCGTAAGTACTGGTGACGATAATCACATAATCCATATCATGAATACTTTCTGGATCAACGCTTCCCATATCTCTTACGGACGAATCAAATCCAGCACTGGAAAGACTCTCACCGATAACGTTGGCCAGATTCTGGGCATTTCCTGTTTGGGAGCCAAACAGGATATTTATTTGTGCCATCGTTATCTGCGGTAAATTTTCACTGCTTCATAACCAGCTTTTTTAATCGCTGCTTTTATTTCAGCATCTGAAAGTTTTTTTCCTTTCACTTCCACAAACTGCGCCTTCTTGTTTTCAACACTCACCAGAATGTTCTCTGCTTTTTCAGTCGCAGTGAGCTCCTTAGTAATGGCTTCTACGCACATCCCGCACGTCATACCAACCACATCCACCTCTACCTTAGCTGCAAAAGCGCTAAGACTCAGGGCCAGGGCCGCAATAATGAATGAAATTCTCATGGGTTATCTCCTAAATAAAGGACGTAGTTTTTACAAGTTTACTGGTTTATCGAGTCCGTATTATAGACGATGAGTTACGCTTCGTGTATACCCTGCAGTATGAAAAAAGTCGTTTGGGACCGTCTTGGTATCGCTTTTTCTTCGGCGTGCGTTGTTCACTGTATTATAGTGGCATTCGTGCCGCTTTTTTTACCGGTCCTCTCTCAGTATACCCACTCATCTTGGGTACACGTATTTGTTCTAGCAACCATGCTGATCACAACCCCCTTCGCCTTTGTTCCAGGTTATAAAAAACATGGCCTTACATGGATTCTCACCACTGCCTTAACCGGCCTGCTGCTCGTTTTTCTGGGGCTTATAATTGAAGACAAAGTTTCTGATCAAATTAGCCACGGGATTTCGATCATGGGAAGTCTGTTATTAGTGATTGCTCACGCTAAAAATATTCAACATTCTCGTCGCCATCGTCATGCTCATGGACACAGTCACCATCAGTGCTGCTAACTTCTATCTCTTAAAAACCTGACCAGTATCATGTTCTCCGCAACCCGCTGTGGGCTATAAAACCGCCATATCTTAACGGGGGCCTTTCATGAATCTATTACTTCTTCCTCTTATTGGTCTTTTATCTGCTCACGCTGCAGTCCCAACGGAGCTGATGGAAGTTGTGAGGAAAAATTGTCGTCAAGGCATTATCGAAAGCTCCCCTCGCTCACATTTGAAGTCAGGATTTTCAGAACAAGATCGTGCTGAATTTTTGGTAGAAACTCCTTCCAAGATGATCCGAAATATTAAAGTCATGGAAGAAAAAAAATTAAACTCCGCCAATTTAGCGGTTGCACCTTGGTCAGATTCTTATTGGCCACTTTATCAAGGTGCTATTGGGAACAGATATAATGACCCCCAATTTGCTTTTGAAACCTGGAAAGATTCATTTGACTACATTACCAAAAACTCCGCTTCAAAGTTGATCAAAAAAAAGCAATTTGCTTTACTCTCTCCAGCTGAAAAATATGATTTCTTACTGCACTTACCGACTGGCGGGTTGACTCAAAGCAACTGGAGTGAAGGTAAATACTATTTTGATGAAAGTGGAAGTGTTGAAACTTGGATGGGTCTCTGTCACGGTTGGGCCGCGGCCAGCATTATGATGCCTGAACCAAAAAAAATAGTTGAAGTCCGTACAGCTGAAGGAAGCATCCCTTTTTTCCCGTCGGATATCAAGGCCCTAGCGACTCTGATTTGGGCCAAAGGTCAATTTAATAACCGCTTTGTGGGCGGGCGTTGTAACCAAAAAGATCCTTCAACTGATCCAATGGGAAGACCAAACGATCAAGAATGTTTAGACAATAATCCTGGAACTTGGCACATGGCAATTGTGAATCAGATTGGCCAATTTAAGCGCTCGTTTGTGATGGATGCCACTTATGACTACGAAGTCTGGAATCAACCCATCAGTGGTTATAGTATTCAGTATTACAACCCACTGACAAAAACGAACGCTGCTAACCTGACCGGAGCAATCGTCACAAGAAAAGAATTCAAAAACGATCCGAGATCAAAAGTCAGAGCGCCAAAATCCACTCACGTTGTAGGTGTGAAGATGAGTGTTCGGTACGTGGTTGAAACTTCGCCCTCAACTGAAGAGAATCAAACAACGGCAATCAAAACCGTTAAATACGAATATGACCTCGAGCTGGATAAAGATCTTAATATCATCGGTGGCGAATGGTATTCGGATAACCATCCTGATTTTTTATGGGTTCCGGATAAAACTTCTTTCCCAGGAACCGATGGCGACAGCGATATTTTTGATAAAACCATTAACTTAGGTGCCGTTAATAGCGAAGTTATTGAGTATGCGAAAATAAATGCCCAGAATGAAATTCCATTTGGCCCGATCGTAAGAATTTTGGTCGATCAGTCCCAAGGAAACTAGAAGGCTCCTGCTGGTCTTTCTGGCGAATATATCGGAAAATTAAATTTCTTAATATAATCGCCAGGGACCTCAATTGTCGAAGTTGTTACTTTTCTTAATCGTCCTCTCTTCGTCTGTTTACGGTGAAGAGGTGAAAAAGCCACTCCCACTCTGGGAAGTGGGTCTTGGTCTTCTTCCCTTCAGAGCAGATCACTATCGAGGCTCCCCCCAACACAAATGGTACTCCCTGCCTTTTCCTGCCTTCATTGTCCGCGGAAAAAACGTGGAAGCAGAAAATGGTTATATTCGAAAACATATAGCCCGAATTTCAAGTGATCTAGTTCTGGATTTAAGCTTCAATCTGGGGCTTAACGTAAATAGTGATGCCGATGATTTAAGAAAAGACATGCGGGATCTGGATCCCACTTTTGAGCTTGGCCCCATTCTTCGCTACTATTGGTGGAAATCCAAAGACGAAAAACATTTCCTTAACCTTGAAATGCCCTTTCGCGCGGTCTACGCCACCGATCTAACCTATATTGAACATGTTGGTTATTATTCCATTCCTTATCTCAATCTTCTTTCCAAAGGCACTGACAGCACTTGGGGCTGGGGTTCAGAAATTTCGGTTGGCCCTCAGTACGGCTCTACAGGCTTTCATAATCGTTTTTATGCTGTTGATACCCAAGACACTACCGAAGAAAGAAACTACTACCATTCTCGAAGGGGCTATTCCGGTGTTCAACTAGTGGCAACAGTTAACAAACGAATTGGTGATGTTGTGATCTTGCCATTCATCAGATACGACTTTCTAGACGGTGCCGTTTACAACGACAGCCCCCTTTATAAAAATGCGCACTATACTTTTTTTGGCGTGGGACTTGTTTGGTACTTCTCTCACTCTAAAGACGTGCAGACTGCTCCGACCATGGTGAGATAAGGTAAAAAAAAAGCCACCCGAAGGTGGCTTTCAAATAACAAATGTAATTTTTGATTACGCTTTTTTGCCGTATTTTTTGTTGAAACGATCAACACGACCTTCAGTATCCATAACACGCTGAGTACCAGTGTAGAATGGGTGAGATCCAGAAGAAATATCTACTTTAAATAGTGGATACTCTTTTCCAGCAACAGTGATTTTATCTGTTGTCTTGATTGTTGATTTAGTGATGATTTCGAAGTCACAAGAAACGTCTTTGAAAACAACATCTCTATAGTCAGGGTGAATACCTTTTTTCATATGCATATCCTTATAGTGAACAAATAGTACTAAAATTAAGTTCCAGCAATTTACCTAGGGGTGCGCTCACTGTCAACGAAGAAAATTATTTCTTCCCTGCGGCAAGAACAATACTAGCGAGCTCAGCCTCGGTCATCTTTTCAATGACTTTGGGGTCACGTTTATCCTCTGGAAGGTTAATGTTCTTGGTTCCAACCTTGATGTAAGGACCATATTTTCCGTCCAAAACCTGGGCTTTTTTCTTCAATTTGGCCACCAGACCAAAGTCTTTAAGGACTTTTCCGCCTCTGCGAGAAGCATTTTTCTCTTCGTTCAAAAGCTCTAGCCCACGTTTGAGATCGATGGCAAAAAGATCGTCCTCTTTTTTGAGTGAACGAAAATTGCCGTCATGCATCACATAAGGTCCAAAGCGGCCATTATTGG
>JFJP01027491.1_pt1 | contig 19135 bp, 22 predicted proteins | sample 431651 | NCBI WGS metagenome assembly JFJP01 (sample SAMN02602958, study PRJNA72255) | Microbial mat metagenome, whole genome shotgun sequencing project. | biome: fresh water; feature: sink hole; material: water; isolation source: purple microbial (photo- and chemosynthetic) mats found in...
AACAGATAATGCCAAGAATTGAGGATCTCTTGGATTTTCCATCAAAATAAATAACAATGGGAACCCGGAATAGATCGAAGGAAGATAAAAATTTTAAAATCATTTATTTTAATTTGGCTTAGAATGAAATTTGAAAAATGCAATGAAGTTTTTAAAAAAAAAATGAAGTCCAAAAAAAAAACATTGATTTTTCCTTTTTTTTTTATTCAAAATAAATAAAATTGAATTCCAAAAACTTTCTCTACTTAAATTTAATTATAAACTGTCAGACGAAAAAATCGTTTATATTGAGCATTGTGCGCATTGCAATTCTCATCGATGGTGCACCAACCACGACGAGAAAAAATACCAATATTTTTTTCAAAGAGTCAAAGAAGCCATTATTCAAAAATATCCCAATTTTCTCATTCTCGAAAATCAATTGAAGCTTTCTTCAGACCTGACAATTAATTGTGATGACCCAAATAACCCTCTTAAATGTCAATTTTTCATAATATTAAAGAGAAATATATATTTTTAGATAAAAATTCACAAGGAAATTATGTGACTTTCCCTCAAATGGGTTCCTTTGAAGTGATTTTTATGAATAATGTGTAAAAACCCCTTTTTTTCTTTAACAATCGACTTTTTTTGAATAAGTAAAAGGTTTTCAGTAAATTAACGTTTGGAATCTGGCCGAATTCACAAAAAATTGTACTTAAAATACAGGATATTCTTTCAGGAATTGAAACATTAGATTACAGTTTTATTACAACTGAGGAGAAATCAAGTATTATAAACTGATTTTTTTATTTTATCATTTTTTTTTCGATAAGAACTTTTAGAAAAATCGTTTTATTTTTCACGATCGAAATCACGAGGATATTCAAAAGGTCAAAATCTCAATAATTCAAGCGAAAAAACAAAAGAAAAACCTCTTACTGCTCAAAAGAAAAAGCGAAAATTGATGAATATCACTGAACATATAGGAAAATTCCCAGCTTATTTAGCTGATGGTTTTTTTCTGGAAAAAGGCTTTTTAAGAAAATTTAACAATGGGACAGATAGTTCTTTTGTGAAAGGTGCTGAAAAAAATCAGAAAATGCCGTTAAGAATCAATAATTATGCAGTTTTAGAGCAAAATATAGGGAAACCAATTGAAAAAATTGGCGTTGAAAAGATCAAAATTGATAATTCTGCGTTTATGAAGCAAAATCTCGAAAAATTAAATGAAAAATTTGAAAATAAAAATGAGAATAATTTTGAGAAAAAAGAAAGTTTTATAGAAAAAAAAGAAAGAAAAATTTCAGCATTTATTAATAAATCAGAAAGAAAAGAGAGAAAAAATTCAGATTTTTTCATTAGAAAAACGGAGAAAAGCTTCATAGGAAAAGAAGATCAGCAGATGAAATCAGATAATGAAATTGAGAAAAAAAAATCGGGGGTTTTTCAAAATGAAAATCCTAAAGAGGTTGAAGAAAAGAAGAAAATCGAACAGAAAAGCTCTGAAAACCTTGAAAAAATAGAAAAAAAAATCGAAAATTTCGAAAAAACAGAAAACCCACCTAAAAATCTAGAAAAAATTCCTAAAACCTTTGAAAAAACTCAGAAAAGCTTTGAAAAAATTCAAGAAAAAGCTTCTGAAAAATATGAAAAAGTTGTTGAAAAGCTCGAAAAACATTCAGAAAGTTTTGAAATCTTCGATAAATCTTCTGAAAACCATGAAAAAACTCCTCAAAATAAAGAAGATTTCGAGCGAAATAATAAAAAAAAATCATCTGAGAAATTGACAAAGCCTATAGTGGTAGAAACCTATGTAGTGAATTTTAATGATGAAGAGAACTATTTTGATGATTCCTTCGAAGAACAAAGTCAAAAACATAAGTTTTCAAAAGAAATCTCCCAACTTAATGAAATCAAAGAAAAACCTGGAGAATTCTTCGAGAAAAACAAAGAATCCAATGAAATTGCTCAAGAAATTCCCAAAAATATTAAAAAAAATAAGAAAAAACCACAAAAAGAGCTTACAAAAACACAAATCATCACTTCTAAACAACAAGAAAAGTCTTTAGAATTAGAAAATTCGCAATTAAGTGCTCAAAGCCCCAAAAAAAACCGACAAATAAACATAGAAATGAGCTCTTTTAGTGGAAGTCCAAAGAAAATCTATGAATATAACGTTGATTTCGAGAATAGCCCAGAAATTTCTCAAGAAATTCACCAGAAAAAACCACAGAAACTCATCGTTATGAACAAATCGCTGAATAAATCACGAGAAATTTCCCCTTTAAGCTTAGAGTCTCCGAGTAAAATGAGCATTAAACTTGTTCCTTTGAGAGAATTGCCTAAAAAAACTGATTCTTTACAAGAAATGCCTAGAAAACAAACGAAATTAGTCCCTGTAAAAGGAGCTTCTTCTTTAGAAAGACCTATTACACAAGAAGGAAATCACAGAAAAAAACCAGGTCCTTTATCAGAAATTCCCAAAGGCGTTCTGAAATTCGAAACTGAGAAATTCTGCAATTTGAACATTCCCATAAAGAAAACTGTAAAAAAGGTTGATTTATTTCATGAATTTATCGATTTTACAATAAACTTATGTTTTATTAGAAAATTACTCTAGATAATGAAGAAGATAATGAAATAAAGGTGAAAGTCGAATCAAGTGATCCGGAGAGATTAGAGATTGTGAATCCAGAAAATGTGATAGAAAGCATGGGAAGCATAAAGATCTCTTTGCTGTTCAGAGAATACCCCGTAATTGATCAAGTTCTCTATAAGATTTTCATTACAAAAGATCAAAAATCCTGGCAGAAAATTATGCTTACTGCAATTTATTTCAATGAATAAATAATTTAAAAGCATTTTTTTTACGATTTTTCAAGTTTTTCTCAAGAAAAAAGGCTTTTTTTTCTTTTTTTCTCAGATTTTTTTCAGAATTTACAAGTTTTTTTTTATAAAATGTGTCTTTATATACATAAAAGTTTTTTTTTTAGATTTTTTTCTTTAAATTTATAAAAGCTTTTTTCAATAAAAGCTTTTTTATTCAGTTTTTTAAAAAACGACTAATGAAATCGCTTTTTTCCTTGATTTTTTTCCTTTGCCTTTCCTCAGGTTTTTCTCTCAAGAACCAGACTATCGTCAATAAAGGCGATCTTTATGTTTCAAATGATTTGCAAGCCGAATTTCTGCATATAATAGGGCTGAATTCCTTTTTAACATGTGAGAATTTACAATCAAGTTCTCTAATTTCAAATGAATTCGATACTGCTTTTGTCAAAGGAAATAACCTTTATGTGAAAAATATCTATCCAAATACTGGGAATGCCACTTATGTAAAAAAGCATTTTCTTCAAAAAAACCCCATTTTTAAATAGTTATTGGGCCTTGTTAATGTAAAAGGCGAGTTTTCTTTGATTTCGGACTCGAAAAATAACAATAAAAGCTTTTTGCAAACAAGAATTATTATTGTAAATGGCAAAAAACAATGGTTTTGTGATTTTTAAAGAAATTTCTTTTAAAATCATGGTTTTTATTTGTAAAAAGGACGCTTTTAGAACATGAGGAAGTGATCATAGAGAAATCGTGGAGCAAGAATTTTTTTAATAATAGCTTAGAGCTTCTCAAAAATTTTTCTGATGTCCCCCAACATGACTATTTGAGAATAGAAGCAAATTTCAGGTTTTTTTCGAATTTTTGGAAAGGACAAGCTGTAATTCTTAAATATGATGAGGAAATACTTTGGCTAGACCATCATGAATGGCAAGGTTTTCTTTATAGTTTTTAATTGATTTTTGAGTGTTTTTTTTATTTTTTGTGTTTTTTTAATTGATTTTCATAATTTTTGAGGTTTTAATGTCTTTCATTCATAGTTTTATTGTTTTTATAAGTTTTTAATTAATATTTTTTCAAAAACAGATGATTGTGAGAATTGTATTTTGGAGGATCAAATTTGGCTTTCACCAATTAATCTTGTTATAAAACAAAGCGATAAAGACTTTAGACTCAGCTTCCACTGTTTTGGAGCGAAAGAAAATGAAAAAGAAGCCTTTATGATTGAAAATTTTAACTTATATATTAAATAAATAAAAAAAGCTTTTATTTGTATAAAAAGCTCTAACTTAAAACGAAATTCTCTGGTGTTTTTTTCCTTAAAAATCAGAAAAATCGCTATTCGGGACATCAAAACTCGAAGAAAAAGAGGTTTTTTTCTTGAAAATTGGGTATTCCTTTTGTATAATTTGCGATTTTTGTGGACTTTCCTTTTGTTTTTTCTGTTTGCTATAGGAAAAAAGATTATAATATTGATTCCAGCCATTATTTGAGGAAATAAAAGGTTTGCTGTGTGTTTTTTTGGAAAGAAAAATGTCTGCACGGTTTTTTTTCTCCTTTTCTAACAAGGGAATCAGATTGAATTTTATATAAAGAGTGTCATTTGAGTTATTTTGTGAAATAGATCGAGATTTCATTGGCCTTTTAATATTTAGCGGAGGTTTTTTTTGAGAAATCGGTTTTTTTCTGTTAGAATTATTCAGAACTTTCAAGTTTTTATCGTTTTTAGCTGGACTTTTCTGTATTTTCAGCGGATTCTTCAAAGAATTCGTTCTTTTTAATCCAGGCTTTTTATTCAAAACAGGAACATTTTCTTTAGAAATCTTACTTTTTAAGCTATTTCGAGCCATTTTCTCTAAAATATCCTTGTTAAAAACCTGGAAAAGCTTTTTTTTCTGAAGCAATCCGCTTTCAAAGCTCGCAAACCCTCCCAAATAAGAGAAATTTCTGATAAAACTTCCTTCATATTCAGAAGAAAAAAGTTCTGGTAGAAACTTAGAAGCTCTTTTATTGATTTTCAATTGTATGGGCTTCACTAATAGTTCATTTATAAGAATTTTTTGTTTTTCGTGCATGAAATTCGTTAAAAACCCCATTGTATCATTGAATTCTTCAGAAGAAAAAACCTCTTTTTTTCTAAAAATTTCATTTTTTTCTGTAAAAAGCAACTTCTCTGAAATTTTCACAAGAGGCGATTTCTCTTGTTTTTCTATTGAACTCACAAATAAATCTCCTTTTATCGAATAGTTTTGAAAAAGAAGCTTTTTTTCTATATTTTTTTCAGGCTTTTCGGAATTACAAACATTGCCCATTAGAAAAATTTATTAAGTTTTTTTTGTCTGTTAACAAATATTTCTTATGTTTTATTATACACAGCGAAATTCTTTTTCCCCTTTGAAATATTCAACAAAGCCTTTGTTTCTAAAAGAGCAAGGCTTTACGCCGATAATGAAAACTATAGTCTCAAAACCAGTTTTATTGAAGAAAGTCGAGAATTTCACTGAAGAAAAACACGAGAAAAACCATCGAAAAAGCCTTTCTTCAACTCATAGAGGCTATTTCGAAGAATCCTTGGAAAAAAGAGAAAAAAACTTCGAAAAACTTGAAAAAACGATTGAAAATGTGTTGGAACAGAGTCGTAGGACTAAAGCCTTGATAAAGGAGTTTATGACTCCTTATAAAGAGAAAAAATACAAAGGAGATGCCTGCGAAAGAGAGAAAGAGACATTTGAAAAGGAAATTTCAGCCACAGCCACATTCAATGAAGAAAAGGAGTATTCTTTTAGGACGCCTGGGAAAGAGGGAGAAAAAGAAAAAGAAAAAGAAGAGGATTTCTTAGGATTTTTGGATAATCTCGAGGATTTGCAGGAGGAAAAAGATGAGAAAATAGGGTTCTTTGGAGTAGAAAAAATGGGGTTTAAAGAAGACAAAATTGGAAAGAAGGAAGAAAAAATGGGATTTAAAGAGGAAAAAACGGGTTTCAAGAAAGAAAGATTGTGCTTTCAAGAAGGAAAAAAGGAATTGAACAGCTCTAAAATGTGCTTATTAGAGGAAAATCAAGAAATATTGAAGCAGAAATTTCAATTTTTTGATATTCAGAAGCATTTAAAGGATTCAATAAAAATAGAAGTTGGAGATATTCTCGAAAAAATCGATGCAATTGAGAAAGGATCTGGACTGGATTTTAAAAAATTTATTAAAGAACTCTATGACTCTATTAAAAAAGAAAAAGACGAAAATGTTTTTCAAGAGAAAACACTAGGAATTCTGAACGAGAAAGCCCAGATTTCTCAAAGAAAAAAACCCGAAAAAACTTCTTTTTCTCATGAAAATGACGAGAATTGCATAGAAAATGCTGTCATTGAGAAGAAACCCTTGATAAAAAGCAAGGTCTCTTTCATGGATTTCGTGAAAACTCATAAAGACAAAGAAAGCCTCATCTAACTACCCTAAAATAATCTAAATTTCTATAAAATTAGCTAAATTGGTTTGTTTTTATTATTGTTTAGGCCAATATTTATTGAAAAAAATCCTTTATTTTCCTCACATAAATGGCAAACTTCTCGAATAAGCCATAACCGGTATATTGGGATGTTCCTACAAAAGCACCAATAAAAAAACCTATAAAAACCCTTTTATTCTATTAAATTTTTACCACTGAATCGAAAGTCTTAATCATAGGCTTCATATCCTTCCCTTTGAATCTAATAAAAGCTCCTTTATTCTTCATTTGATCACAATAGTTAGGAGCACTAAAGACCGTTATCACTCTTCCATCAGCTTCTATCTCATAACCCTCCATCTTCATTTCATGTGATCTTACCAATAATTCTGAAGAAAATCAAATTTTATTAATATTTATGAGAAAATTAGATAAAAACCGAGTTTGTTTTGATCAAGGAATTTCTTCGCAATATCTGGGCCAAAACCTATAGAAATACCCCTTTTACTGGGCTGTCTCCCTAATTCTTTGCAAGGGTCTGCCCATAACATATCAGTCATTAAACCTGAATCTGGTGGTTCTCTAAAACGATCGATTTTCCGAAGATCGTCCAGGGTTACGTTATCTTGTGCGAAAAGCCCGCCGTGAACAATCATAACTTTACGGTTCAGTACATAGCCTAAAGGAAGATGACAAAACACTTTCGAAAACAGATCATAGGTTTTTGTGTCATATTTATGTGTAACTTCTCCTTCAAAACTTAAGAAAAATTAAAAAAAATTAAAAAATGTCGAAAATAAATGTTAAAAATTAAGGGTTTTATATGAAAATTAGTAAAAATAAAATAAAATATTGAACCCGTATAATTTGTTCATATTTTTAGCTTCATGATTTCCTCTGGTTAAATGCATGCATTTTGGGTTGCAGACTTTCCATCCGAAAAATGTAAGGATAACTTCTACAGAGAAAGAGCCTCTATCAACGAAATCCCCATTGAAAAGATAGGGGTTGTCTTCAGAAGGAATGCCATTTAGCTTGAAAATGTTCATTAGATCATAAAATTGTCCATGAGTATCTCCACAAACAGTTATTTCTTTCTCTCTTTTCATCAAAAACCCCTTATTTTAAAAAATAAAAACTGGGAAACAATAATAGCATAAGAACGTATTTCTTATGTAATTTCTTTTGATCTCTGAAATAATCCATCAATTGAACCATCCATTTCTCGTTGATTTCAACACCTTCTTCTATTTTTGGTCCATCATAAGTAACTTCAACCTTTTTTGGTAAAAAACGAAAATTCAATAAAATTATATGAGCTTTTGTTTACAAGCATATCATTGACCTCAGTTATATCAATCTTATCCTCATCATTTTCTTTCTTTATCGCTTCTAAAAAAGCTCTTTCTTTTAATACTTTCTTCACGAATTTGAATTTTTCCTGAGCATCAACATCCTGAACTTTCAACTTTAAAATCACCTAAAAACAAATGAAATTCTCTTTTTAAATAGATAAAAATTGTGAAAATCTCAACCGTTTTCAGACAATTTAAGGCTAAATCATATTTATCAATGGCGATATTCGCATCAGCTTTTCGATAGTAGGCTTTAGCATAATTAGGGTCTAATTTGATCGCTTCATCGCTATCAGCTATGCAAAGACCGTAATTTTCCATTTTCATCTGTGCGAAAGCTCGATTGGCGAAATAAACTGCGGATTTCGGCGAATTTAGCTTTAAAGCGATGGCTTTTGTGTATTCGTCAATCGCTGCATCGTATTTGCAATCTAAAGGACGAAATAAAGTAAATTCAAAAGAGTTTTATTAGATTTACTTTTAAAGAAATCATTTCCTTTGGATTTGTATTCCTCAGCTTGACGAATTGAATCGTAGTCTTCAGCGACTTCCATTTTTTGATAGAAAGATCTTCGGATTTTTGTTTTTTTGGTTAAATATCTAATTTTTAATCAGGAAATTCAAAGGAAAATCTGGGCATATTTAATAAAAGATAAAATTCTTAATTTTTCTATTTTTTTTAATGAGGTTTCTTTAAATTTTGAGATGAAAACTGTTAAATTCATTTTGTTTTTGTTGATATTTTTAATCTTTTTAAGGAAAATTCTTTTTAATTTCAGAATGAAAAAATCACTGTTTTAAGGGCTTTTTCCCTTCAACAACAGAAAAACAAAGAAAAAGAATTACGTTCTTTAATTTTTTTATTTGATTTGTTTTATAGATAATTTTTTCTTTTAAAAATAGGCCTTCCAATTATTAGAAAAACCCTATAAAGTCTCGCCCTTTTATTTTATCAATCATAAATAATTTTTCCTTTAAATGATAAAAGGATCCTTTCGAAGCGAGAAAAATAGCTGAGGAGAGAAAATATGAACAAAATAGGATAAAATAAATGAAAACTCTTAAAGAAACTGATAAGAAAACTTTGAATTCACAAAATAAACTCTCAGAAAATTTCAGAAACTGTAAAGAATCTGGCATATCGTGATAAATCGAGTATTTTCTCAAAGGCCTATCCCCAACCTTAATATAGACAATCGATAGTAGGAGGAAATTCAATAAATTAATTCTTTTAATAAATGATAAATTAAACTTTTTTTGAAATTGTCAGACAAAAAGCTTTGTGAAAAATTTATGAAAAAGAAAGAAAATTTGATTTATTTATCTGAAGAAAATTCGTTTTATTTATCTGAAGAAGAAAATTGGGTGTTTTCTGAAGAAATGTTGATTATTTTGGAATTTTATTAAAAAAAGTTTGTGTGGAAAAGCCTCTTATAAAATTTAAAACTTTTCTGAAAGGCTCTAAACAAAATATAAAATATAATTTTTCTTGTATTGGTTAGAGAAGAAGGTCTGTGAAAATTAGAATATCCTTCATTTCTGAAAGTCAAATATCCTTCTCCTCCCTCCACAATGAAAAATAATTTAAAAATTTATGAGAACATTTCTTTAAAAATATTTTGAGAAGTGTTCCCATTAGAACCACAGGGCATTTTTCTCATTTCCGTTCGAATTCTATGCAGATACTCGAAATTTGTCTTAAATTTTCCTAGGATTTTCTCACTTAAATAGGCATTTTTCGTTATATTCTTGTTGAAAGTCACAGGATCGTAAATGATAAATTTTCCTTTTTCGTTCTCAATTTTATTGGTTATTTGAAAAAAAGGTCTAAAAAAATAAAAAATTATGAGAAATTTAAAAAAATTATCGAAGAAATTGATTAAAATTTTATATTATTGTTTTTTACATTGGTTCCATGCATAATGAGATGCCAATTTCATTCAAATTGAAGAAAACCCCATAGAAAGCGAAGAAATTATATAGCAATGCAGCATAATTCTCATGATGCCCTGTGCTTTTGGCTTTGAAGAATGCAACGATCATTATAAGGAGACAATAAGAACTAATTCCACCTAAATTTCCCAATAAAAAAAGTTCTTTAATTTTTTATTTAATTTAAAAGATTTACCATTATATGTATTATTAAATTGTTTTAAATAAAGGAAATATTTCAAAATAAGAGTCATTTTAAAAAGACTCGAATAAAAAGAAAGCCATTTATTTGTGAGGTCAGTTGAAAGCAAACCAGTGAATTCGCTATTTGGCATGAAATAATTATTATTTGGACAATTGTAATTCGTCGTTTCAATTGTTATATCAAGTTTTATGGTGAAAGATTTCAGCTTCTCAGCGATGCTGTTGCGGGTCACGTTAAAATCACGATAATCCTCGTCCTTTGAGATAAAGTCAATCGGAGGATTCGGGTATGTGAATTCGTTAAATGCAATAAATGGATCTACTTCCTAAATTCAAAAACATTAAAAGAGAAAAATTAAAAATAAAATAAAAAAAATAATCAAAGAAAAATTAAATAAAAAAATGGAAAATTTAAAAAGAAAATAAAAAAAACAAAAAATCTTTGAAATTTCTCACCATTTTAATAACAGGTATGGAAGCTGTGAAAATGGGCTTATAAGTCTTGACCCATTTCAAATAAGTCAATTTGCTTAACAAAATCTGCAAGATCTCTGTAGCATCATAAGTGTTGAAAGTTTCAAAGCCTGCGATCCCTATATCCATATCACTCATCGGCAAAGCCAACCCAGTGGCACATGATCCATATAATCTAAGATTCGGTTGATATTCCGAGAAAATATGTGATACAATAAATTGCAATCTATTAAAGACCAAAGATCGATAATTCATGATATGTGGTGCATTTTCTTGCAATTCATTGAGGAAATCATTCATATCTCCATTGAATTTCTTCACAAAGCCCGCATCTTCTGGTTCTTCGAAGTTTTCATATTTGAAATCTTCGATATTCACGAGGTTTATATCCAAAAAAAGCTCGTCAGATAAATAAGGAGCAGTTAAGCTTGAAGAATTCTTGGTCTTTTGTGAAGGAGACGAAATTTCACTGGGATCCAATCCCTTTGTGGAGATCGTATTCGAAGAATTATCTTCCTTTTTCTGTTTATTGCTCTTAGATAAATGGATTTTCGGAGGGTTTTTCAGTTCTTTTTCCAGTTCACTATCAAGAAAATGATGGTCTGAATCTAAACACTTGTTTTCGGCGATAAAACAAGGAGTTTTCGCTTGTTTACTGTCTGATAAGGAAAGGTTCTGGGTTTTTGAGGCTTGATTTTGTGGAGTTTTTGACTGTTTAATCAACTTTTCATCAATAGAACTCTTTTTCTTTGAAGATAAAGAACTTGTTGAATTATTTCCATTGATTTCTAGCCTATTTTTCTCCTTATTTAAGCCTTTTTCCTTCTTATTATCAAAGTTCCTATTGAATTTTGATTGGTTTTTTTCATTTTTCTCAAGATTTTTCGGGAATTTCACTTGGTATTTCAGAGGTTTATTGGTAGAGTTCGTTTTTTTTTTCTTGACTTCGATGAAATCTTCACCAATATCAGATTTATTTAATGGTAGGAATTGCGTGGCATCACAACTTTGTGATTTCTTTAAATCAATGTTTATATCCTCATTGGTTTTCTCATTGCTATTTGAAGTTTCTTCCGGGCTTTGCAATTTCTCGAAACTTTGTCTCAATTCATCAGAATTGCAGGAGTTATGAGTGATTGATGGGGAATTTAAAACAATCGTTTCATTTTTTATCGTCGGTTTTTTCTTAAATTTTTTACGTTTAGCTAAACTTTTTTTCTTTGATGATTCTAAGACTACATTTTTTACGACGTTCGATAAAAGGGATTTTGTTAAAAGCTCGATATAAGGCTTGATTTCACATTTGTGGGGGGATTCGCAAGAACATTCGTTTTCTGCGTGATTTTTTCCGTTTTTGCGATGTTTTTTTTGGGGTTTTTTCTTCTTCTTTTTCTTTTGCTCGTTTTCTTCTATTGAAATTAACTCTTTTGCCATAAATTCTGTGTAAATATTATTGATCTCTTTGAAGATATAACGGTCTATCAGTCCATTGATTTTATCTTTTAAATAATTGATAATTAAAGGCAATTTTTAAAAAAGAAACCTGTTTTATTCAATTCTGTGAAAACAATTGATTCAAAGAAAAAATCAACTTTTTTATCATCAATTAAAGCATGATAATAGGTTAGAAGCTCTTCTGAAGAGAAATTACTGCCTAAACTCTTTAAATTGGTTTTCAAATCATTATAGAAAGTTATCAAAGGATTGCTCGCTTTCGAAGACCCCTCATGAACTAATTTAAGAAATTCATCAGCTTTTGACAAAATCTAAATAGAAAATGCTAATTAAATATTTCAAAAAGGCAAATAAATATGCCTTTTTCTTCTTATGCTTGTCAAGTTTTAACCAAAAACCCTTTAAGTTTTCAATTCGAAGCATTAGATTCTCTTTGTGAATTACCCCATATCGAACCAGATTTTTTGGTGGTGGTCGAAGTTTGTTTTCATAGAAGAATCTAAATCAAATTTATTTGGGATTTTTCAAAGAAATTTATTTACTTGATCCAAATGGATTTTTCGAAATGAGCAACCACCCAGCTTGAAATGCTTTGGAAACTGTTAGGTTTAAACCAAAAAGGAGCTTCCCAAATCCAATCTTTGAGGTTTTCATCAAAAACCACCCTAAAAAAAAAAATTGAGAAAAAAAGAAAAAGGTTTTATTTCTATTTTAATAGTAAAATAAATTGAGTAAAGACGTTATTTTTGTGTTTTTTTAATTATCTCTTTAAAATACTTTGAAAGAAAAATTAATTAATTAATTAATTTTTTTTTTTTTACTATTCCAATTATTTGTTTTTATTATTTTTTTTATTACTGGCATGGACTTGAAAAGGAATTCTTATCAGAGGCTTCCTCGAAAAGATGAAGCAATTTATCGAGATTTTTGATAAGCGAAGTTGCAAAGGTTAAAGTATCGAATGTTTGACCTGAATCTATGATTCTGAGATTTTTGAGGATTTCCTAAGAAAGAAATATTTAAAATGAATGAAACATATGACTATTTGATAATAAAAACCTCACAATGATTTTCCTCTGTTTTGTTTTTATCTAAAAACACATTTTCACAATATTTTTGGCAATAGAAGAAGTTTTCAAAATCTTTGTTATTGAGAAAATTTCTAAAAAACAAAATAAATTAAAATTTAATTCAAAGCCCAAATTTCCCGAAAAATTTAAGTAATAATAAAGGTTTTTTTACATATCTTTGCCAATTTTATCTTGGTGTTGATATTGTGCGAAGCTTTTTTCTCCATTAATGATGTTCTTCCAATACATCTTAATTATGATCATACAAAGACATTGGTCTTCGATCGTGAACAAATCGAATCTTTCTTCGAAACTCAATGAATTAATCCTAAATAAACACAAAAAGAATCAAATAAACAAAAAAAAGACCTTATTAATATAAAAACGCCAGTTTTATGTAAGGCTATCATATTCTCTATATATAAATATAAATAAATACCAGTCTAATAATTCGGCTTTGTTGGATTCCGGCAAAACCAATTTGACTTTCTCATTTTTATCTAAAGGAGGTGTTGGATAAAAAAAATTATCTGCAGGTTTTCTGGGTTTGTTTTTACCCCCATAGCCTTGTGGAGGGTACATAAGATTGAAAGGATAGAGGAAATTCATGCTGTAATTGTAAGGGTTCAACACCAGATTATTATAATCTTCGTTGGCGTTGGCTAAAGAATAATTCATGTCTTTGTTCATGAAGGAGACCATAAAGTTTTTAGCAATAGATCCAAAATTAAGGGGATGATTTTTTATGAGAAAGATAAAAGTTTAGCTTGAAAATTATTATTTTTTTTATGAGGATTCAGATTTTTTTTATTTATGACAAAGACGACGTTTTTTATCTTAAAATTATTATTTTCACTTGCTTTTAAAACATTGCAATAACAAATATGATATCTTTTTTTCAAATTTTTAATTTTTAATGCATTTATATCAAAATTTCTGAACTATATTTCCAACGTTTTTAAGCTATTTATGAGACGAATTTCTCATATCGAGCAAAATTTCGCTTCAAAATCTCTTCTAAAGGACCTAACAAACGCTTAAAGCTTTGACGGTCAAGAGCTGCTAATTGAACAATCTCAGTCTATTCGTTTTTTTAAAAAAATTTAAGGTTTCAAAGTTTTTTTTTTATTTAAATTTTAAAAGTAATTTTGTGGGAAACAATTTTGAATTTTATTTCATTTTCATATTTAAATTTAAAACCAAAAAAACCAATCAAAAACTCGGAAAATTCCCAAAATCAGCAGGTTTTAAATAATTATCAAAAAAAATTAAAAAAAAAATTAAAAAAAAATAAAAAACAACGAAAAACTCAAAAATCTAAAAAACCCAAAAATAGAAAAGACTCAAAAAAAAAAAAAGGTTATAAAACCTTCAAAAATCCAACAAAAACTAAAAAAATATTAAAAACTAAAAAAACCTGAGCAACAATACTTGCAGCTCTTGGACTATCCCTCAAAAGTGCCAACTCTCCAAAATAATCTCCTTTTTTATATTTGAGCACCACTTGAGGTTCTTTTCCTTTTGCAAACACCTTTTCTGCAAAACATTCTCCCTCTTCCAGAAAGAAAAACGTGTCTCCTTTATCTCCCTTTCAAATTTATTATTCACTATTAACGAAAACCTTCATTTCAAAATACTTCCTTCACAATGTACTCTCCCATTTTGAATTTCATTGGCTTCAATGCATCCGCAATTTTTGCTCTTTCATACACATCAACACTATGTAAAACTTCAACTTTGCTTAGAAAATCCTCATATTTTTCTCTTTTCTTCATAGCTGATTCCTTCACGATATGATTAAAGCATTCTCTTTCCAAAGCGAACAAAATACAGTTATTTTTCGCTATAATTGTCGCAGCTCTTGGAGCATTATACAATAAAGCCAATTCTCCGAAAGCTTCTCCAGGCTGATAAACTTTCAAATGAACAGGTTTACTTTCTTGAGAGAATCTTCGAAAGCAATCTAAATCTCCTGAATCTACGACATAAAGATCATCGCCATCATCTCCCTGGTTTATAATAACATCATCTTTCCTAAGAAATCTTTCACAAAAGAAATTTATTGTGAAAAATACTTGTATTTTTTCTCTTCAAAAGCATTCAGAACTGTTTCGAGATCTTCGGTTCCCAAATCAGCAAATAAAAAGCTTTGTCTAATTCTTTCTTTTATTTTATTGGTTTGTTCCTTCGATTTAGCTATTATTTTGGGCTTATAATCAGATTTCTTATTGAACAAGCCGTAAACTTCAGCAGAAACAGAATTCCGACCTGTTTTTTTATCGATTTTCTTTGATTTTTTCTCATTAATTTCTTCAATTTTCTCTTCTTCAGCCGAATCTTCAGAAAGTTCACCATAAGAATTTCTGTTAGTTATTGGAGAATTTATCTTTTGCTGAATGAATTCCTCATAGATTTTCTCTTAAAGTATTGTTTTTTCGAGAAAAATATTAAAAAGAAAATAAGCTACTTCCTTCAGTTTGAAGCCAATTTATCATGAAAATTAGCTAAAAACTTATGATTATTAGAGAAAATCTCAAAAGGAAATACGCTGTTTTGAGGCTTTTCTTTAAGAAGATCTATGAGCATTTTTTCGATAAGTGGGTTGACTTTATCAGAAATATAAGCTCGATTTTCTTGTTCTTTTGAAAGAAATCGGCTTTTTGATTCAGCCATTTATTACTTTTTTGGGATAAAAAATATATTAAAAACTTAAGTTTTATTTGAGATTTCTCTTAAAAAATAAATAAATAACAAATGATGGATTTTTCAGGTCAATTTTTCTATTAAATCCAACAAATGAAGAATCAATTGTTTTTCTTCTTTTAAATTTGTCAGAAATTTCTGATTCGAATCCCTTTTAGCTGAACATTCTTCATAAATTTCTTTTCCTTTTTTGCAATCTTGCAGTTTCTTGAGTAAATCATTGATTTTTTTCAAATTCAATGAAATTTTCGTCTGTAATTTAATGATTTCTTCCTTTTTTTTTTCGATTTCTTCTTTAATTTCAGATAAAAAATCGGTAAGTTCATTGTTTTCTTGCTTGATATCTGCTCTCAAACGCTTTATCTCCTCCAAAAGATTTTCTTTTAATTTTTTCAAAAGTTTTGTAACATTTCTGTGTATTCTTTTCTGTTTTATAGATATTTCTTTAACAGTTTCATTCATTTCTTGAGGACTAGAGGTTTGCAGCAGATTTTCCAAAAGATTTTGTAAGTTTTTTGATCCGAAATTCTCATTAATCGTTCTATTTTTCAGACAAAACTTCAAGAATTTCTCTTTTATCATCTTTAATGAATTTATATCGTTTTTGATGGAATGGATTTTCAAACAAATTTCTTTGATTTGATTCAAAGTTTGGTTTTTTGTCCTGTTTTTGCTTTCGGTTAAATTTCCGAGTTGATTTTGTAAAATGGTCATATTTTCTTGAATCCTTTTATTGGTATTCTGTTCGATTTCTATTGAATCATTCCAATACGAAGAATAATTACAATTTAAAGATTCATATGAAATTTGGCAATCATCCCATTCTAAAGAAAAACTATGGATTTTTTATTACTATTATTTTTATGAAGAAAAAATTAGAACTTCGATGATTTTTTCGAGATTTCTTCACTAATATCAGTCAGCATTTCGTTCAGAATATCAAAAGCTTTGGAAGCTTCTTCATAGTTATTAGTTGAAATCAAATGATTTTGAGACTTTAATAAAGAAGAGTTCAGGCAAGTAAGGCTGAAAATTAGAAGAAAAAAGGCTTTAGGATTAAAAAATAACATTGGTTTACAAGGGGTTTTTTTTATTGGAAATGAAAAGATGGTTTTTGTAGAAACAAAGAATTATCCGTTTTTTTGAAGGAATCCGTTTTTCGAATATTTTTCTTTGGAATAATAAAAAAATTGGAAATTTTTTCTTGGTTTTAATTTTTAAAAAAGTGAAATTTCAGATTTTGTTCAAAAAAAATCTGAATTTTATTATTAAATTTTTTTATGCTTTATGATCAGATTTTTCTTATAAAATAACTGCCATTTTGCATTTACTTTATATATTTTTCTTGAAAAATTCATTGAATTCCTGAAAAGTCATTTTATCTTCAATGCACCCTATGAATTTCAACACATCTTTCAAAAAAACAAATTCCATTAAACTAAAAAAAAACTCAAAAACTAACTCTGAATCTCTTCTAACGAGGTTTTATCCTTAAAAACTTCAAAAATCTCTTTTATTTTCTTTGAATTAACGAACCCCTGACTAAATTAGATATAAAATATCAAAAATTTTGTTATTTTTTTTACTTGCTATAATCAAAAACGCTAAAACAATTCAAAAGCAGCTCATCCTGCAGTTCTTTTGAATTCAAAGCCTCATTGAAAATACTGGTGAATTCATTGAAATTTATTGAAGTTTTTTTATTGGGGAAAACTTTCAAATCAATGGCATTTTCATTTTTTTCAATATTCATGAGATTTTCATCTAATTCAGTGTTGTTAAAAGTGACTCCCATACTCCCATTAATATCTTTTTCCTCAAAATTATCAAGAGTATCCTTGCTTTTATAAAATTCAATATCATTACTATTCAAATTTTCATTAGATTCCGAATTCTTCAGCTTTTTCTTCTCATTTATCGATGTGACTTTCAAACTATCTATCAATTTAAGTATTTGGTTTATTTGTTTAATATCGATTTCCCCGCTGTTGTTCTGATCAAATAAATTGAAAATAGACTTCAATTCAACAGCATTCGTGTGGCTATTGGCTCCTGACATTTTAAATCCAGAACGAGTTTTTAATAGTAAGAATTTTTTTTATTTATTTTCTATTCAAATTTAGTTAATTTTTTTTGTTTTTATGTATGATGAACTTTTTATTGTTATTTAATTTTTCCTTCTTCAATTTTAATATTTTAATATTGATGATTCCCGTAAAAAAAGAGCTATTCTCGAAAGAACAACTCTCACTTCTTGAATATTTGCATTCACGCTATAAAAGTTCTTGTTATTTCTAAATAAAACCCCTAAAGAAAGAGTCTTATAGCTCAGGAAATTGTTAATCTTTCTTTTTACGATATCAGAGATCTTGGCAGAAAATTTCATTGCGAACTTGAGGCTTTTTTCCATAAATGCTAAAAAAAATAACTAAATTTCATAGAATAGAAAGCGGAAGAAATCTATCGTTATCGTTTGCAAGAAAACATGGAGAAACTTACAAATTGCAATGATTTGATCCAGGAATACATGGAATCATTGCATTTGATCCCAACAGGAATAACTGAGTTTTTTAATTAAAATGATTCGAATAAAACATTTTAAATAAAGAATTGATAAACTATTGAATGGTGGGTTCTATTCCTCACAATTATTCGAGATAATTGGGGCTGCAGGCTCAGGCAAAACTGAATTATGTCTTAATCTTCTTAAAAACGGCTTCAAGACCACACAAGATAGGTTTCTTTATCTAGATTCCGGCCAGTCTTTTTCTTATTCTCGCTTCTTAAAACTTGTAATTTTTCAATAAAATAATTATTTTATTTATTTCTTTAAAAGGTAAATCTGGAAGAAAATCCGAAAAATCTCTCAATTATTCAACAGAAAATCATCCACAAAAAGTATTTCTCAAAAAAAGCTCTTTTTCTGGAGCTGATCAGCCTGATAAGTGAGTTGGAAAAACTGTCAAATCCCCTTCAAAACTCTTTAAGATATATAATAATCGACAATTTTTCATCAGCATGGGTCCCTATCAGTGATTTCATGGAATACGATCTTTGGCTTTCAGAAATCTCGAAAATTTTCAAGCTTCTTAACAACAAATTCTACATAGGAGTCCTAGTATTTCCAAGAAAACACTCTAATTTTATAAGAAATTCTTTTTATTTAGGTAACTTCTTTCGCGAAAACAGAAAAAAAAGAGTTTTTTGGTTCCAGAAAAAAACGGATTTTGCCAGCTCCTTGGCAATTTTATCCAAATATTTCGCTTTTTCTGGAGAAATCAAAGATTATGAACCCAGAAAAAAATCAAATGACTATAACTACGAAATATAGTCTCTTGCAAAACGAATATAACGATCCTTTAAGGACTGTGAAAATCATAGAAACCAATATAATTAAATAAAATTTATTTGAACTCGATTTCTTCTTCAGAAATATTCGAATTTGTTATAAATGAGGAATTCGTTGAAGAAAACGTTTTTTCCATGTTTTTTTCTTCAGTATTTTCTGAATTCGTCATCTTTTTCTAAATTAAAAAAATTTAAAAAATAAGAAAAATCAACAAAATTCAAAAGAAAAAACTTTATTAGTTTCATCTCTTTGTTTCTTCTTCTCTTTATCTTCATTCCTTTGTTTTTTGCTTTTCTCAATGAATTCCAGATACCCTTCTAACATCCTTAATTTCTCATTA
>JFJP01038175.1_pt1 | contig 19134 bp, 15 predicted proteins | sample 431651 | NCBI WGS metagenome assembly JFJP01 (sample SAMN02602958, study PRJNA72255) | Microbial mat metagenome, whole genome shotgun sequencing project. | biome: fresh water; feature: sink hole; material: water; isolation source: purple microbial (photo- and chemosynthetic) mats found in...
TAAAAGGGATTGCTGCAATTCAAATGCTTCGTCTTGTAATCTGCCTTTTGATTTATAATCGCACGAATTAAAAATAAAAATGCCGGATATTATTAGTATAAAAATATTTTTTTTCATAATACTCAGTTTAGTTTCTTTGTATAAATAAAATTATTTTATCATTTTAAATAACTCATCTACAATTAATTCGTCTGAATTTGGCAACGCCATTTTCAGAGCATTAGTTGCTATTTGTTCTAATTCTGTATTATTTAGTACTGCATCAATTGCCTGCTGAATTAATTTTGCATTTGCTTCTGAGTCTTTGAGCAAAATAGCTGCTTTCTTTTGAGTCAAAGCCAACGCATTTTTAGTTTGGTGGTCTTCTGCCACATTGGGTGAAGGCACTAAAATAGAAGCTTTTCCGAGTACACAAAGCTCAGAAATAGTTCCTGCTCCGGCACGCGAAACAACCAAATCGGCAGCTTTGTAAGCTAAATCCATGCGCGAAATAAAGTCATGTACCTGCAAATTAGGGATTTGCTCGCTAGCAAGTGTGTTTTTTACTTTCTCGCTATAATATTTTCCTGTTTGCAAAATCCACTGTATTTCTGTATGTTCCTTTATTGTGTTCAAATTTGCTAAAACACTGTTATTGAGCGTTGCAGCTCCTAAACTTCCGCCTACAATTAAGATTGTTTTTTTCGTTTTGTCTAAATTGAAAAAAAGTTGTGCTTCTTCGATTGAAATGTTATTAATCAGATTGTTACGTATAGGGTTTCCTGTAATTACAATTTTTTCGACAGGAAAAAAACGTTCCATATTTTCGTAAGCAACACAAATTTTTTGTACTTTTTTCGATAAAAGTTTATTGGTAATTCCAGCATACGAATTTTGTTCTTGTATGAGAGTTGGAATACCAAAATTACTAGCAATTCTAAGTAAAGGAGCGCTTGCATATCCGCCAACACCTACGGCAGCATCGGGCTTAAATTCCTTTATTATTTTACGAGCCAGCCGTAAGCTTTTGAATAATTTAATAAAGAATGAGAAGCTTTGAAGGCTTATTTTGCGAGGGAAACCCGCAATGGGTAATCCTACAATTTTGTAGCCGGCAGCGGGCACTCTTTCCATTTCCATGCGACCCAATGCGCCTACAAAAAGAATTTCGGCTTCCGAATTTCTTCTTTTTAAGGCATTTGCAATGGATATTGCAGGAAAAATATGTCCGCCGGTTCCTCCGCCGCTTATAATTATTTTCATTTTACCAATTAATTTAATTCTTTATTTTAAAATATCTTGCTTTTTTAAATTATTTTTACACAGTTACATTTGCCGTATTATTTTTAATTTCTGCCTGCGCATTAGCACTTACACTTAAAATAATTCCCAAAGCAAGACTCGAAAACATAATTGATGTTCCTCCCATGCTCAAAAAGGGCAAGGTTTGTCCGGTTACTGGAATTAAATTTACAGCTACCATCATGTTTATCAAAGCTTGAAATACAAGCAATAACGTAAGTCCTACTGCCAAAAATGCAGCAAAAGTTCCTGTACTTTTCTGAACAATAACTCCCGAACGATACAAAAGCCACATATACAAAGCCATAACTATTATTGCACCTATTGCGCCATATTCTTCTATAATAATAGCAAAAATAAAATCGGAATAGGGGTGAGGCAAAAAATTTCGCTGCGTACTGTTTCCTGGACCTTTTCCGAAAAATCCTCCGGTAGCAATGGCTATTTTTGATTGCTCGGCTTGATAATTATCGCCACCTTCGCCTTTTATAAAATTCTCAACACGGTTTGTCCACGTGCTCAAACGTCCAATATTAGGTGCAACTGCACCCAAAAGTAACAAAATAATTACAATTCCGACTAAAATCCCAACAGTTCTATATAAATATTGAATATTTACACGTCCAATATACATCAAAATCAAACTTGTGCCAAACAAAAGTGCCGCAGTAGAAAAGTTTGCCGGCAAAATTAAACCACAAATACCTCCGATTGCAAAAATTAAAGGCTTAAAAACATCGCTTCGCTGTTGCAAATTTTCTTGGTTTTTAGACAGTAATCGTGCAATATACATAATTAAAGCAATTTTAGCTAAATCGGAGGTTTGAAATTGAATACCCAAACCCGGAACTTCGAGCCACCTAGAAGCACTATTTAATGTTACTCCGAATATTAAAGTAATGATTAAGAGCGCTGCTGAGACATAAAGCAAATGTTGCGAAATTTTAGAAAAAACAATGTATGGCACACGGTGTACGAAAAAAATAATACCTATCCCAACCAGCAAAAATATAATATGTTTTATTATATAGCTGCTAGTATTTCCTTGAGCCTCTTTCATATACGCCAAACTTCCGGTAGAGCTAAACACTGCTAATACCGAAAAAATGAACAAGATAAAAATGATTACCCAAATTATTTTATCGCCTTTTAATACGCCTTTCATTTATAATTATTTAAGAGTTTATTTCAACTAAACTATAATTAAATGTTTTATTTAATTATAAATTACGTACTCCTTGTTTAAATTTATCGCCTCTATCTTCGTAATTTTCAAACAAATCGAAACTTGCACAAGCAGGCGAAAGTAAAACGGTATCTCCTTTTTCGGCATAATAATAAGCCGCTTCGAGTGCTTTTTCCATTGACCTTACATTTACAATTTCGGTCATATCTTTAAATTCCTGATTTAGTTTAGTATTGTCCACACCCATACAAATCAAAAGCTTCACTTTTTCTTGTACAAGAGCATGCAACATGCTGTAATCGTTTCCCTTATCTACTCCGCCTGCTATCCAAATTACAGGAGTTTTCATGCTTTCGAGTGCATACCAAGCCGAGTTTACATTGGTCGATTTAGAATCATTGATATATAATACCTCTTTAATTTTTAAAACTTCTTCCAAACGATGTGGAACTCCCGCAAAGCGAGTCATGCTTTCACGAATAATTTGCTTACTTATACCATCGGCTAAGCCTGTAGCGGCTGCAGCCATTGAGTTGTAAGTATTATGTCGTCCTTTCAAAGCTAAATCATTTTTTAACATGCTAAATTCCGTGTTTAGATATTTAATAACTATATTTTCATTTTCGAGAAATGCACCTATTTCAAAGCTACTTTCATCTGAAAATGGCAACAAAAGAGGTGAATTTTTACTTTTCAAGTCTCTTTTTTTAATTTCTTCTTGAATTATAGGGTCTTCATTCCAATAAATAAAAACCCCATTTTTATCCATGTTTTGTATTATTCTCATTTTAGAATCAATATAATTTTGAAAATTGTATTGATATCTATCTAAGTGGTCGGGAGTTATGTTCATTAAAATGGCTACATCGGCTTTAAATTGATACATTCCATCGAGCTGAAAACTGCTGAGTTCGAGCACGTAGTAATCGTATTGTTTTTCAGCTACTTGCCAAGCAAAGCTTTTTCCTATATTTCCACCTAATCCTACATTTAAACCGGCATTTTTGAACATTTCGTAAATAATGCTAGTTGTAGTTGTTTTTCCGTTAGACCCCGAAATGCAAATTTTCTTTGCATTTGTATATCTTCCGGCAAATTCTATTTCGGATATTACCGGAATATTTTTATTTTTTAGAAGCTTAATTATTTCAACTTTGTCTGGAATGCCCGGACTTTTTATTACTTCGTCAGCATTTTCTATTTTGCTTACGGTATGCCCATTTTCTTCCCACTCAATAGTATATTTATTTAGAACTTCTTTGTATTTTTCTTTTATAATTCCATTGTCGGAAACAAAAACATCAAAGCCCTTTTTTTGTGCTAAAATAGCACTGCCAACTCCACTTTCGCCTGCTCCAAGTATTACTATTCTCATTGAAATTATTTTATTTAAAATTGTTAGTTTGTTTAAACAATTGTTAATTATAAAAAATTATCTTATTTTTAGTGTTATTACGGATACAACTGCTAAAATAATAGCAACAATCCAAAATCGTGTTACTATTTTTGGCTCTGGAATACCCATTTTTTGATAATGATGATGCAAAGGAGCCATTTTAAATATGCGTCTTCCTTCGCCATATTTTTTCTTAGTATATTTAAAATAACCAACTTGCAGTATTACCGAAAGATTTTCAATAAAAAAGATTCCACATAAAACAGGAATTAAAAGCTCCTTGCGAATGATTACTGCAAAAACGGCTATAATTCCTCCAAGAGTCAAACTGCCGGTGTCGCCCATAAACACTTGGGCTGGAAACGAATTGTACCACAAAAAGCCAATGGTAGCCCCAATAAATGCACTTGCAAAAACTGCTAGCTCGCCAGTGTGTGGTAAATACATAATATTCAGATAATCAGATATAATCACATTGCCCGAAAAATAAGCTAAAAGAGCCAGAGTAATTACAATGATAGCTGAAGTGCCTGTGGCTAAGCCATCTAAACCATCTGTCATATTTGCTCCGTTAGAAACGGCTGTTACAATAATAATTACTGCCAAAACAAATACTATCCAAGCCCATTTGTATTTGTCTTTCCCCATAAACCATAGTATATCAGCATAATCAAATTCATTTTCCTTGAAAAAAGGAATGGTTGTCTTTGTTGATTTTATGTCTTCATTTACAATGGTTACTGTTGTATTTTCGGCTGAAAGCTCTGTTTTTGTTGGGCTTTCGACTACTCTACTTTCTCTAATTACGGCAGTGTCGCTAAAGTATAAAACAACGCCAACAATTAATCCCAAGCCAACTTGTCCGATAATCTTAAATCTGCCTTTTAATCCGTCTTTATTTTTTTTGAATACTTTAATATAATCATCTAAAAAACCAATAACTCCCATCCATAAAGTACTGATAAGCATCAAAATAATATAAATATTCTCAAGTTTTGCAAACAGAAGCGTTGGAATAACAATCGACATAATGATAATAATTCCGCCCATAGTTGGCGTGCCTTTTTTTGCATATTGACCTTCCAAGCCTAAATCGCGAATTGTTTCGCCAATTTGCTTTTTTTGCAACCAGCCAATTACTTTTTTTCCATAAATTGCCGAAATTATTAAGGCAAATATAATTGCCATAGCACTTCTGAACGAAATGTATTGGAATAATCTCCAGCCTGGAAAATCAAATTCGCCTAAATATTGAAATAAATAATAAAACACTTTGTTTATTTATTATGTTAATTTTACTAATTACTGTTTTGTTAATCAAGAATTTAATACAATTTCTTTGTCGTCGAAATGATGCCGAATTCCTTTTATTTCTTGATAGGTTTCGTGTCCTTTGCCTGCCACTAAAATAATGTCGTTTGCTTTTGCCATAAAAACCGCAGTTTCAATGGCTTCGCGTCTGTTTTCGATGATTGAATATTTATTTTTATGTTCGTATAAAATACCAGTTTCCATATCGCTTAGAATTGCACTTGGCTCTTCGTTTCTGGGGTTATCCGAAGTAAGAATTACTTTGTTGCTGTACTGTCCGGCAATTCGAGCCATAATGGGGCGTTTCGTTTTGTCGCGGTTGCCGCCTGCTCCTACTACTGTGATAACGTTTTGTTGGCTAGTGCGCAGCTTATCAATGGTTTGCAATACATTTTCGAGAGCATCGGGCGTGTGTGCATAGTCAATAATTGCCACACTTCCATTTTTTAGTTTTAGCGTTTCAAACCGCCCACGAACAGGCGTAAGCGAGCTTATTTCGCGCAAAACTTGTTCTTTCGGCACTTCGCCTAGCAAGGTTGCTGCAGCATAAACTGCCAATAAATTGGAAGCATTGAAGTCGCCTAAAAATTGTATCCAAACTTCGAGATTTTCAATTTCGAGTAAAGTTCCGTCAATTCTTTTTTCGAGTATTTTTGCCTTAAAATTTGAAAATGAAGTTAAGCCAAAAGTATATTTATTTGCTTTGGTGTTTTGAAGCATAAATTTTCCGTTTTTATCGTCGGAATTGACCAAAGCAAATGCTTTTCCTTTTAAATTGTCAAATAAAAGTTTTTTAGCATCTCTATAATGAGCAAAATCAGTGTGATAATCTAAATGGTCGTGTGTTAAGTTTGTGAAAATTGCTCCTGCAAAATCTAAACCTGTAACTCTCTCTTGCACAAGGGCATGAGAGCTAACTTCCATAAAGCAATATTTGCAACCTTCGTGTATCATTTCCGAAAGTAACTTATTGATAGTAAGTACATCGGGAGTTGTATGCGAAGAGTCTGTTTCTTTTTCGTGCACAATATAGTTAATGGTAGAAATTAATCCACATTTGTAATTAAATTTTCGGGTTAAATTATAGAGCAATGTTGCAATGGTTGTTTTTCCATTTGTGCCAGTAACGCCTACTAGTTTTATCTTTTTTGTTGGTTGTTCGTAATATTCGGCAGCAAAAAATGCCAAAGCTTTAGCCGTGTTTTCTACTTTTAAGAAAACCACATCAGAAGGTTGATTGCTAGGTAATTCGCTACAAATTATTGCAGCTGCGCCTTGCTCAATAACCGAGTCGATAAATTCGTGTCCATCAGTTTGAGTTCCTTTTAGTGCAAAGAAAATATCTTTTGCTCCCACTTTTCTGGAATCAAATTGTAGTTCGTTGAAATCCAAATCGATACTTCCAATTATCTTATCAATTCGAATTTCTGAAATGATATTTTTTAATATTTTCTTTAAGTTTTTCATTAAAAATTGATAAATTTTATTGAATTGACCGCTTTTATAAGGTTAAATTAATTCAATGATAATTTTTTGTCCTTTTGTGAAATTACCACCTGCTTCGAGCGATTGTTTTGCAACCGTTCCTCTGCCTTTCAATTCTACCGTTAAGCCAGCATTTTCGAGTATATACAAAGCATCTTTTGCACACATTCCTCTTACTGAGGGAACTTTGTTTTTTGAAACTTTTACTGTTTGATATTCAACATATTCGTTGTTATTTCGAGTCATAATCCAATGTGCATTGCTCGACGAATTGTTTTGAATTGCAGAATTGATGTTTCTAAAAACAAAGTCAATTTCTTTTTTGTATCCATTTTTAGAAAATGGAATATTGTCTTTTCGTCGGTAGCCAAATTCTCTACTGTTCACGGCTTTGTGAATATCTAAAGCCGTAGCATACACATTTTCAGCTATTTCGCCAAAAACGGGAGCGGCGGCACCGCTTCCGTAATACGAAATTTTTTGAGGTGCATAAATAACTACTATGCACGAATATTTTGGTTTCTCGGCAGGAAAATAACCCGCAAAAGAAGCTTGATACGATTTTCCAAGCTCGGTTTCGTAACCAAATTTAGCGTTTGCCATTTGTGCCGTACCTGTTTTTCCGGCTATTCTAAATTTGCTGTTGCGTATATTTGTAGCAGTTCCTCTATCTACAACGCCTTCCAAGCAAAGTTTTACTTTTTCTATTGTTTTTTGAGAGCAAATAGATGAATTTAAAACTTCAGGATTTACTTTTTTGTCGGCATGGCTAAATTCTCTGATTTCTTTTACAAAACGAGGTTTCATCATTTTTCCGTTGTTTGCTATTGCATTGTAGAGCATTAGCGTTTGCAAAGGAGTAATTCGTAACTCGTAACCTATCGACATTTGTGGCAAACTCACTTTGTACCAATGCTTTTCGCCCGGATATTTTATGTAAGGAAGCCCTTCGCCTCTAATTTCAATACCTGCTTTTTTATTGAGACCTATATTATAAAGTCTATCCACAAATTCTTCGGGATTGTCTTTGTAATATTTCCACATCAATTTGGCAAAAGCCACGTTTGAAGAATGTTCAAAAGCTTGCTTTACGGTAATGTTTCCGTAACCTCCTTTTTGTGAGTCTTTTATGGTGAAATCGCCAAATTTTATTTCGCCACCTTGTGTATTTACTACATCGTTTAGGCTTACTTTTTCATCTTCAAGCAAACTAATTAAGGTTGCTAATTTAATAGTAGAACCAGGCTCGCTGCTTTGCCCGATGGCAAAGTTGTAACTTTCTTGGTATTTTCCATCTTCGGTACGGCTCAAATTTGCCATTGCTTTAATGTCGCCAGTTTCTACTTCCATCAAAATAGCTGTACCATGCTTAGCCTCAAGGTATTTCAACTGTTTGAGCAAAGCAGTTTCGGTTATTTCCATCATATTCACATTCAATGTAGAGATAACGTCTTTGCCATCAACAGGTTCCACTTCATTGTCGTAATTTAAAGGCATCCACATGTCGTTTCCAGGCAATTTTTGCATCAAGCGCATTCCGTTAACACCTTTTAAATCTGAATTATACGCACCTTCAATTCCTACGGTATTTACATTTTCGCTTGCCGAAATATAACCTATAATACGAGCCGAGAGGTGATTGTGTGGTTTTACTCTTTTGCTGTAAGGTTCTGTTATTAAACCACTTGAAAACCTTCCTTCTTTGAAAAAAGGAAAATCTTTTAGTTTTTTTAATTGATTGTATGTTACTTTTGAATGCAATAAATGATAAGCTTTTCTTTTTTGTTCGGCAGTTCTAAGCTCAAGCGCGTAGTCGGCAGCCGATTTGTCGCCAAACATTTCGGAAAGACTAATTGCCAATGAATCAACCGATTTGTTAAATAGTTCGCGCTTAAATGCGCTACTTGCAAAATCCATTAGCACTCGATAATAAGGAACCGAAACGGCTAAAACTTTTCCATCTTCGCTGTAAATATTTCCTCTTGTAGCTTCAATCTCTTTGTAATCAATGGTTTTCTCTTTCGCTTCCCATTTGTCTTTTTCAATGATTTGAATATATAACATTCTCACCACGATAGCAACTGCTATCAGTGCAACTAAAAAATAAATTGATGTTATGCGCGTAATAATTTCTTGCTTCATAATAAATCAATCTTCTTTTTCTCTGATAACCACTTTTTTAGGTGGCTCAGTTGTAAATTTTATACTCAGATTATTTTTTCTAATCAAATTTGAGACTTCTTGCTTATTGCTCAAAAATATCAATTCAGAAGAAATGCTCATTGATTCAGCTTTCAATGTTTTAATTTCTCTTTCGAGTTTTGCTGCTTTTATTGCAGTATTTTCTGCCGAAAGCCTATTTGCTATATAAATGAAAGCTAGAAATGTAAGAAAAATAATAAACGGAAATTGCTTTACTACTTTTCTTTTTATCAAAATAGAGCCATCTACCAAATTCATCAATGGATTTCTTGTTTTTGACATCTTTTTTAGCTTTTAATTGTTTATATTTTCAAAAATTCCCCCTTCAAATAAATTAAGTGAAGGGGGTTTGCCAAACTATTAGACTAATTAGCAAAATATTTTGTGTTAAATTTTTTCTACAATTCTTAATTTTGCACTTCTTGCTCTCGAATTTTTTTCTAATTCCTCTTTTTGAGCTTCGAGTGGTTTTTTTGTTACCATTTTAAAAGGCGTTTGAAGGTTGCCATAAAAATCTTTTTCTATTTCACCAGAAATTTTGCCGGTTTTGAAAAAGTTTTTCACCATTCTATCTTCCAATGAGTGAAATGTAATAATAGCAAGCCGTCCGCCTGTTTTCAACAGTTTTGAAGCTTGCACCAAAAATTGTTCGAGCACTTCCAATTCCTTGTTTACTTCTATTCTAAGTGCCTGAAAAAGTTTTGCATACAACTTGTATTCATTATTTTGCGGTGTTGCTTCTTTGATTGCTTCAAACAAATCGCTAGTTGTATTTATTTGGTTTTCAGTTCTATGCAAAATTATCAATTGCGCTAATTTGTAAGCATTAGAAAGCTCGCCGTATTCTTTGAAAACTCGCGTTAATTCCTTGAGCTCGTATTTATTAAGAACATCTTTTGCCGAAAATGGATTTTCGCGGTTCATTCGCATATCAAGTTCACTATCAAATCGATATGAAAAGCCACGTTCTTCTTCATCGAAGTGGTGCGACGAAACTCCCAAATCGGCTAAAATTCCATCAACTTGCTCGTAACCATGATATTTGATGAAATTTTTCAAATATTTAAAATTGTGATGCACAAAAATAAAACGCTCGTCGTCAATTATATTTGCCTGAGCATCTGAATCTTGGTCGAAAGCAATGAGTTTTCCACTTGTCAAATGGTCTATGATTCCGCGCGAATGCCCGCCACCTCCAAAAGTAGCGTCAACATAAATGCCATTGGGCTTAATATTAAGACCTTCAATGCATTCGCTAAACATTATCGGAACGTGATATTCCATTTGATATATTTTTTTTTAATTACTGTCCTAAAATTTTTTCAGCCAACGATGCAAAATCATTTTCGTTGGTTTCCATTTTATCAAAAACATCTTTGCTCCAAATTTCAATTTTAGTTTCCAATCCTGCCAAAACTAAATCGGAGCTGTCGCCTATGATTTCGAGCAAACGCTTGGGAATAAGTATTCTACCAGCAGTATCGATACTCAATTCGGCTTTGCCTCTATGAAATTCGCGCACAAATTTATTGTGCTCTCTGTTGTATGGATTTATTTTTTTATTGAGAAGCTCTACTTGTTCTTGCCACTCATTTATAGGGTAAAGCACCAGACAATTTTCAAAAATGTCTTTCTTTACTACAAAATCTTCCTGTCCCACTGCTTGCATTTGTTTTTTGAATGCAGCGGGTAAACTTAAACGCCCTTTAGCGTCTAATTTACAAGGAAAATCGCCTATAAAATTAATCATAAAACTTTCGAAAAAAAGCTATTGTTTTATAAAATTGTAGCTTATTGCTTACAATAAATTTGATGCAATTGAAAGTGTAAAATTATAAAATTTTCTCCCACTTTCAACCACTATATCCCACTTTTTTACACTAAATATTTTTTTTAACTAAAAAAAAGCTTAATAATTATAGGTTACGTGCCATCTTAGTTGTTGCTAATGAAATGATTTATAAATAATTATTTAAAAATAAGTTCTGCTTTAAATTGTTAATAAAATTTTTAGAAAAAATTATTTTTGATAGTAAAAAATGGAGATTTGTTATTCAATTAGAAGTGTGAATTAATTTTAATAGCAATTTTAAGCAACATCTATTTTTTTTTGATAAATTTGTTTAGCTTTGGAAAATTTTTTTTAGTAATTTGAGTGTCTATTTTTGTATTTAAGGAGGCTTTTGGGTGTTTAAATTCATCGAAGTAGCTAAAATTTTAAGTCGCAATTTATGGTTGTAAATGAGGATTTTAAACTCCAAGATACTAAAATAATTTATGAAATTTTCAGTAAAACCCCAAAACAGTTAGTTCCAATGGAAGGCAAAAAATTTATTGACGTAGAGAATGTTATAAAAAATAAGAATCCGAGATTATTAAAAGTATTACCTCGCTTTGTTTTAAATTACATAAAAAAAATCCTACACGAAGATGAATTTAACCAATTAATGATTGATTTAAAGGATTATAAATCAATGGATTTTGTTCATAAATTACTCGAAAGATATAGTATTAGGATAGACTCGAAAGGAACTGAAAATATTGAAAAAAATAAGCGATATATTTTTGCAGCAAATCATACAATAGGTGGTTTTGATGCTTTGGTTTTTATGAACGAAGTAGATAAATATGCTGGTAGTTTGCGTTTTATTGTGAATGATATTTTGTTGAGTTTTACAAATTACGAACCTCTTTTTGTAGGTGTAAACAAACACGGCTCTACACCACGCGAAAACATCAAACGTATAGATGAAATTTACGAATCGGAACATCAAGTGCTTATTTTTCCTGCCGGATTAGTTTCGCGGCGCATAAACGGGGTAGTGAGAGATTTGAGGTGGTACAAGTCATTTATTGCAAAGTCGATTCAATGCAAGCGCGATGTTATTCCTGTGCGAATTTCGGGCGAAATGGGCGGTTTTTTCTATAATTTAGCCAATTTTCGCAAAGCTTTGGGTATAAAAGCCAACATAGAGATGTTTTATCTTGCCGATGAAGCTTTCAAACATAGAAACACCGAAATTAAGATACGTTTTGGCGAATCTATTCCATATACACATTTCGACAAATCGAAGTCGATTGAGCAATGGGCTGAGTGGGTGCAAAATAAAGTTTACGAAATGGATTTGTAAAATTGTTTTATTTGTATTTATCTTTGCAAACATTTTTTTTTGAATTTTAGAATTGTTTTTGGCTTTAAGCAATCAGAAATTGAATTGATTTATAAAAAGAACATTCTAGTTCGATAAATTGTGTTTTTAACTTGTATTTTAATCTTTTTTTTGAATATAAATGAATTCAACGAAACTGATGAGAAGAATTTTACGAGTGAACGATTACATTTTGAAAAATCAATCCAAATAATACTCCAAGCTAAATTTATGAAGCAAATCATTCCTCCTGTTGACATTCAAAAAATTGAAGAAGAGTTAACGAACGATAAATTTGTGCGCAAAACAAATTTTTCAGACAACGAAATTTACATTCTTACTGCTCAAAACTCGCCCAATACCATGCTCGAAATTGGTAGATTGCGCGAAGAAGCATTCAGACTTGCCGGTGGTGGAACAGGAAAAGAAGTAGATATAGATAAATACGATACCGCAGAGTATCCTTATAAACAGATGATTGTGTGGAATCCACGCGAAAAAGAAATTATTGGTGGTTACAGATATTACAATGCAAATGAACATTTTCCGATAACCGACGAAAATGGTGATTTGAATCTTGCAACAGCTCGCTTGCTTAGCTTTTCCGAAACTTTTAAAAAGGAGTTTTTGCCCAAAACAATAGAACTCGGAAGAAGCTTTGTAAGAGCTTCTTACCAAAGCAAAAATGCTGGGCGCAAAGGCATTTTTGCCCTCGACAATTTGTGGGACGGATTAGGAGCTATTATTCAGGGCATTCCGAATGTTAAATATTTTTTCGGAAAAGTAACAATGTACACTACTTACAATCAAAAAGCACGCGATTTAATCTTGTATTTTATGAGTAAACAATTTCCAGATAAACTTAATTTAATAAAACCCAAAAAGGCATTAAAACTTTACACAAAAATAGAAGATTTAAAACATTTTTTTAATCATTTAGATTACAAAGAAAATCACAAAGAACTTTCAAAAGAAGTTCGCACTTTGGGAGAAACCATTCCGCCGCTTATCAATACATATATGAATATTTCTGACACTATGATGTCGTTTGGAACTTCTCTAAATGAGCACTTTGGAGGTGTTGAAGAGACTGGAATTTTGATTACTATCAACGATATTCATTTGGCAAAAAAAGAAAGACATATAGAGAGTTTTAAAACACAAGGCAATCTCAATTTCAAAGCGTATTAATCTTAATTTTTTATAATTTTAAGTCTTTTAATTTGAAAAAAAGTTAAAAATAATATAATTTTTGTCGTTTGCATTTAAAGAATGTTAAGAGTATTTGAATCCATTTTAATTAATTTATAACTTTGCTATAACAATAAAAAATATTTTTTTTAGAATTAAAATCGAATACAGAAAAACAATTTTAGGTATTTTGATTAAAAGCGTTTTAATTAAAGTAATAAATTTTTAATAAAATAGAGGAGGAAATACGATGAAAAATTTTATTAATTTATTAGTAGCAGCTATTTTAGGTAGTGCCTTAACTTTTGGAGTTTTTTATGCAATAGAAAGCAACAAACCCTTTAGAGTAAAGGAATTAGAAAAATCGCCATTTCAGCTTGTAGCCAATAATGCTGCAGGTGTTGATTTTACTGTGGCTGCTGAAAAGGTAATGGAAGGCGTGGTGCACATTACTTCTATTACAACTACACAAACTCGAAATTATTTTAACCCTTTTCAATACAGCGACCAAAGTAACAAAGTAGGTGCTGGCTCGGGAGTAATTATCAGCCAAGACGGCTACATAGTTACAAACAACCACGTTGTAAATAACGCCGACGAATTGGAAGTTACTTTGCACGATAATAGAGTTTTCAAAGCTAAAATTGTAGGCAAAGACCCTTCGACCGACTTGGCGGTAATTAAAATAGATGCCGACGATTTAAAAATAATTCCGTTTTCTAATTCCGACCAAACAAAAGTGGGCGAATGGGTTTTGGCAGTTGGCAATCCGTTCAATTTAACATCGACAGTTACTGCCGGAATTATAAGTGCTAAAGGTAGAAATATCAAGATATTAGAAGACCGTTCGGCTATCGAATCGTTCATTCAGACCGATGCGGCTATCAATCCAGGAAACAGTGGAGGTGCTTTGGTAAATCTCGATGGCGGATTGGTAGGTATTAACACTGCAATTGCAAGTCCAACAGGCTCTTATACGGGTTATGCTTTTTCTATTCCTTCTAACTTAGTGAAAAAAGTAGTGGAGGATTTATTGGAATTTGGAATTGTGCAACGTGCTTATATTGGCGTAGTTATACGCAATGTGGACGCTAAAATAGCCAAAGAACTCAATTTGAATGTAAACGAAGGAGTTATTGTAGATGAACTACTTGATGGTGGTTCGGCAAAAGAAGCGGGCGTAGAAATAGGCGACGTGATTATTAAAATAGACGATGTAAACGTAAAAACGGCTGCTGAATTGCAAGAAGTGATTGGAAGACAACGCCCTGGCAACAAAATTAATGTAGAAGTTTTACGAAAAGGCAAAAAGAAAAACATTTCGGTAACGCTCAAAAACTTGAATGGGAACACCGAAATAGTTAAAAAAGACGATGCAAGTGTTTTGTCTGTTTTAGGTCTCGAACTAGAAGAGTTGAGCGAAGAACAGCTAAAAAAATATAGAATAAGTTCTGGAATTAAAGTAAAAACTATTGGTGCTGGTAAAATTAAAAACAATACCAATATGGAAGAAGGCTACGTAATTTTAAAAATTGATGGAACTAAAGTAAAAACAGTGCAAGATGTTGTAGATAAGCTTGCCAACAAAACCGGCGGCGTGCTTTTTGAAGGCATTTATCCTGGATACCCCAATTTATATTACTATGCAGTAGGACTTTAAAAATAAAAGAGAAAATAATAATCAACAATTCACTGTTGCCAAAGTTAAGCTTATTTGTGAAACAGCCCCTTCAAGGGTTCAAAACCCTTGGAGGGCTTAACTTTGGCGGCATTGATTAACAATTAACAAAAAAAAGGGTGGAGCTAATAGGAAAATATTTTGAATTAAGTGAGTTGCAGAAAAAGCAATTTTCGATGCTTACGGCTCTTTATACGGAATGGAATGAAAAAATCAATCTGATTTCGCGCAAAGATATTGAAAACTTGGAAGTTAAGCATGTATTGCATTCTCTGCTCATTGGTGCTTCAATGAATTTCAAAAGTGGGACAAAGATTTTAGATGTGGGCACTGGCGGCGGCTTTCCTGGAATTCCTCTGGCAATTCTTTTGCCTGAAGTGCATTTTACACTAATTGACTCCATAGGCAAAAAAATAAAAGTGGTAGAAGCTATTAGTAAAGCTCTTGAACTAAAGAATGTTACGGTTCAAAATATAAATGTAAAATTGCTGAACGAGCAATTTGATTTTGTGGTAAGCCGTGCAGTTACTAACCTTCCCGAGTTTGTGCAACTTGTGCGCAAAAATGTGGCTAAGAAAGATAAAAATTCGATACCCAACGGCATCGTTTATCTCAAAGGGGGCGATTTGACTGAAGAAATTAAGCCTTTTAAAAAGATAGTTCAAGTACTCGACGGGTCTAGTTTTTTTGAAGAAGACTTTTTTGAAACAAAAAAAATTCTATATCTTCCTATATAACAAATATTTATACTCGATAGTTGTTTTTTTTATACAATTATTCAATAAATGTTTTTGTGAAATAAAAAAAAGCATTACTTTTGCGAGCTGATTTGAGCAAGTAGAGATTATAAAAAGCGATACGAAAACAATCAAAAAAAACAAAACAGAATTTCAAACATAAGAGCAGAGCAATCTGTTGTTAAAATCATAAAATAAATAACATGAAAAGGACTTTTCAACCATCTAATAGAAAAAGAAGGAACAAGCACGGATTTAGAGCAAAAATGCAAACCGCAGGCGGTAGAAACGTTTTAGCTGCTCGCAGAAAAAGAGGCAGAAAAAAATTATGTGTTTCTTCCGAACCAAGACACAAAGCATAAGATTTTTAAAAATAAAAATCTATTCTTTGTAGGACTTGAGGTTCATTTTTTTCTGAAAAGTGAATTGGTGTAAGTTTTCAATGAAATAAAAAGATTTACACAAATTCATTTTCTCGGGGTTTTGCCCTTATTTTTGGTTTTTACCAAGAGTAAGGGTTTCTTTATTTACATATTTTAAATTCTAAAACAATGGAAACAATCTTAAAATCAGATATTTCGGACGATTTAAAACAAATAGCTCAAAAAGTATTTGAGGGCAAGCGCATTTCGGTAGCCGAAGGTATTTTGCTTTACGAAAAGGCTGAACTTGGCTATTTGGCTGTGTTGGCTAATTTTGTACGCGAGAAATTGCATGGCAAAAAAACGTATTTCAATCGCAATTTTCACATCGAACCTACCAATATTTGTATTTATAGCTGCAAATTTTGCTCGTATGTGCGCAAAATAGGTCAAGAAGGTGCGTGGGAATACGATTTGGCTGGCATCGAAGAGCTTGCACACAAACACAAGGCTGCTAACCCAACGGAAGTGCACATTGTGGGCGGCGTGCACCCCAAGCGCGATTTGCATTATTACGGCGAAATGATTCAGCGCATCAAAGCCATTTTGCCCGATGTGCATGTAAAAGCATTTACGGCTGTGGAGCTGGAATTTATGATTAAAAAAGCCAAAATGACCTTAGCCGATGGCTTGAAAAAGCTCAAAGAATATGGTTTGGATTCGATTCCGGGTGGAGGTGCCGAAATATTTGCTCCCGAAATACGAACTCAGGTGTGCGACGAAAAATCGACCGCCGAAATGTGGCTCGAAATTCACCAAACGGCGCACGAGGTGGGTTTACCTTCCAATGCTACAATTCTTTACGGACATATTGAGAGTTATGCTCACCGCATAGACCACTTGCAACGCTTGCGAGAGTTACAAGATAAAACTGGCGGATTTAATACCTTTATTCCTTTGAAATACAGAAACCAAAATAATAGTTTGTCCGAACTTGGCGAAGTTTCTACGCTCGAAGATTTGCGCAACTTTGCGGTTTCGCGTATTTTTCTCGACAATATTTCTCATCTAAAAGCCTACTGGCCTATGCTTGGCAAGGAAAAAGCGCAACTTTCGCTTTCCTTTGGCGTAGATGATATTGATGGAACAATCGACGATTCTACCAAAATTTATTCAATGGCAGGCGTGGAAGACGAAAAACCGCAAATGACTACCAATGAGTTGGTTGATTTAATCAAATCGGCAAATTTTGAAGCCGTAGAGCGGGATACGCTTTACAATGTTATCAAAAAATATTGATGGTGTAAGTGGTTGTTTGAAATTTTTTAAAGAATAAATTAATGTAACCACAGCAAAAATATAAATACTTGTAAATCAGTAGCCCCGACTTTTAGGTCGGGGGAAGTAAAAAAAACATAGCTGCGGGCTTTAGCTCAAATTAGGGTGTTGGCATTTTGGGGTAAAGCCCTATTTTCGGTTTAATTTTAAAAAATGAAACAACTCTAAACGAGATTGGGTTGCGAATTTAGATTTTATCGAATCCATTTTAAGTAAATATAGTTTTATTTTGCTATTTTAGATACTCAAGTGAATAGAATTAGCCAAGAAAAGTTACTTTATCGTTGTCTTTATTTTAGGATTTTAACATTTGTGTAAATATTATATAATTGATTGATTGTATATTATGAAAATGTAAAAAAAAAGTTTAAAATAAAAGATAAAAACATCTTAAAATATTTGTTTTATTAAAAGAAAGAAATTATTTTTGTTTAGAATTAATCTAAATAGATAATTCAAATTAAAATAATAATAATTCTTGAAAGCATAAAAGTTCTTATTATTTTCAAAAAAAAAAGAAATGATAAAATCGCAGTTTGATTTATCAAATCAAAAAAGAAACGAAATGTTTCAGCAAGAAGATTTCTCCATAGAAAGGAGAACAAAGAGGCGAGGGGAATAAAAAAGAAAAGCTTTCAATTAAAAAACTCAAAGACAAATGAAAAAAATAGGTATATTTTACGGCTCTACTACAGGAAATACTGAAAGTATAGCAAAAAAAATTCACGCACAATTGCCCGAATCGGAACTAAAAGACGTGGCACGTGTAAAAGTAGATGAATTAGCAAACTACGAAAATATTATTTTCGGAACTTCGACTTGGAACACAGGCGAAATTCAAGACGATTGGTCAGATTTTCTTGGCAAAGTAGCCGATGCCGACCTTTCGGGCAAAGTAATTTCTCTTTTTGGCTTAGGCGACAGCTCATCGTATGCCGATACTTTTGTAAATGGAATAGGTGAAATTTACCATACCATCAAAGACAAAGGTTGCAAAATTGTAGGACAAGTAGAAACCGCTGGTTACGATTTTAGTGAATCAGAAGCAGTTATCGACGGAAAATTTGTTGGTTTAGCCATTGACGAAGATAACGAAGACGAAAAAACAGACAGTAGAATACAAGCATGGGTGAAGAAAATAAAACCAGAGTTTGTATAAGAATTGTAAATAAACGACTAGACGATAAAGTGTAAATTCCATAGTGCCAAAATTAGATGCGTGAAATATTATGCGGAAGGTATTTTTTAAAATTTGCTTTTGAGCATAATATTTCTTTACAATATAATACAAAGTATTAAAAATAAATGTTTAGATTTTGAATTTTTGACAAATGTTGCGGCTGTGAAGCTCCAATGTTTAATTTAAACTGAATATTTTGATACAATGTAGAAAGAATAATGTTTAGATTTTGAATTTTTGTTGAAATTTGCGGCTGTGAAGCTCCGATTTTCTTTAATTTTTTCAAAAATCTGTAAGAAATAATGTTTAGATTTTGAATTTTTGATGAAATTTGCGGCTGTGAAGCTCCGATTTTCTTTAATTTTTCTAAAAAATCTGTAAGAAATAATGTTTAGATTTTGAATTTTTGATGAAATTTGCGGCTGTGAAGCTCCGATTTTCTTAATTTTTTCAAGAAAATCTGTAAGAAATAATGTTTAGATTTTGAATTTTTGATGAAATTTGCGGCTGTGAAGCTCCGATTTTCTTTATTTTTCAAACAATCTATAAAAAATAATGTTTAGATTTTGAATTTTTGATAAAGGTTGCGGCTGTGAAGCCTCAACCTTTTACTTTTTAGCAAAATGGCATCGTTTTTT
>JFJP01038176.1_pt1 | contig 19134 bp, 25 predicted proteins | sample 431651 | NCBI WGS metagenome assembly JFJP01 (sample SAMN02602958, study PRJNA72255) | Microbial mat metagenome, whole genome shotgun sequencing project. | biome: fresh water; feature: sink hole; material: water; isolation source: purple microbial (photo- and chemosynthetic) mats found in...
AGTCTGCGCAAGATGCCCGCCGCAGCGTTGCGGGGGTTAGCGTAGATTCTTTCTCCGTTCTTGACGTTGTGCGCATTTATTAACTCGAAATTTCTTTTAGGCATATACACTTCGCCGCGCACTTCAAGCACTTCCGGCACGTCCGGCCCTCCCAACATGCGCGGTATTGAATGTATATTGCTTACTGCGCGTGTTACATCTTCCCCAACTTCACCATCTCCACGAGTTGAGGCTTGTACTAGAAAGCCTTTCTCATACCTGATTGACACGGCCAATCCGTCCATCTTTGGCTCGGCTGTATAGCTGCAATCGGCCTGATTGTGGGGGGCTCGCGCTTTGTCGTCGAAGGCGCACACCTCTGCGTCAGTTGTAGCCTTTGACAACGACAGTAGCGGCGATGAGTGTTTAACCTTGGTGTGACCTTCTGCCGGCGGCGCGCCAACCCATCGTGAGTCCTTGTAGAAGTGCCCATGCTGCTGTCCGAAACCCTCCCACAACTCAAGTTGTCTAAACATCTCGTCGTACTCTGCGTCCGAAATAAGCGGCTCGTTCAGTACGAAATATTGATGGTTATGGCGGGCAATTTCTTCACGTAAGCGGGATATTTCTGCAAGTTTTTGTGTTTCTTCTTCGTTTGTCATGCGTCCTCTTGTTCTGTGTTGCGCCGACCGCTGCCGGCGCTTTGTGAATTACACTGGTTTGGTTAAATCTAACACGTAGGTACCTAACTCGCGTGGGAGTTCGCAGCGTTCATCTGGTTCGTCGTATTCTCTGCGTTCATAGCTATCATATCCATCATCACCGTCGTCTTCATCTTCTTGTTCGTAGTCCTCATCGTCATCGAAGACATCGGCGTCATCGTACTCGTCGTCGAAATCTTCATCGTCATCTTCGTCATACTGTTCGAACGACCACCCGACTTTTCTAGGATTCGGCATATTAAACCCGCAATCCATGTCGGAAATGAATACAGCGTCTGCCACATACGCATCGTCAACACGTATCAGTTTGAACTCCTCGTACTCCTGCGCTTTTTCCACTACTGTACGCAGCGCGTACAAATCATCCGTGTTGTCTACTATGTCTTCGATACTTACAGCGATGACAACTGTGGCGGTGTTTCCGTCTACGCTAATAGCGTCTGGCGGATACAAAACGTTCGGTTTGAGCTTCTCCATGATACATGTGAAGTTTATGTCCTCCGCTTCTGGTTGGTATCGATGCTGGTACTCCGCCATGAGAGTGATTCGCTGCGCGACGCCCAGTAACCCAATTATGGTGTCCCCGAACACCGACATTTTCGCCACTGCTCTTCGTATAGCTTCCGGTGTCATGACACCTGTTGGTGCGGCTATTGCTTCCATCGTTGTTCTCCTTGCACTGTTATGATTTGGTTTTGTCGTTTTTGTATTTCGATTTCAACGTCATACGTACTGGCGGTGTCCCTTCCGGACTTCCTTTCTTGACGAACCAAACTTTTATCGAATCCTCTGTTTGATTTTCCAGGAAGTACACATCGAGCCCCTCAGATAACATATTCGCAAGTTCTGCCGTGGGCGCTCCTACCGGATGTCCCATGTGTGTAGCAAACGTGGCATATTGAGTTGTTAGTATTACTTCAACTTTCGGATGGTAATCAACCTGGTCGTGATGCGGATGCGGTGTGTTCTTCGCTTTAACGTTGCATCTGGCTTCCAGTATCAACTGACCAGTGCCGTCTATGAACAATCGCACGTTCGATATACTGGTCAGCTGTATAGTTTCGATACCGGTCACGAGACGTGCGATGCAACCCGATATCTCTTCCGGACTCAAATCAACGGACTCAGATGCACTTCTTACGAACGACTCAATCGTATCGGCGCGTAGATGTACCGGCGGCACAATTGCCAATATCTTTAGCGGGGTCCCATGCACCATAACGTGATACGTTATGTGAGCACTGCTTTCTATGTTGCATGCGGCATTCCGCAGATATTCAACTTCTTCCCAGCACCACTCGGTGCTATCTGGTAAATCCGACAGAATTTCATCTATGTCACCGAACTCGCCTTTGCTGTTGAACATCTTCACCGTCTTTGTGCTTTTGATGCCGGGCACGCCGAACAATGATTTCGGCGGGGTTTTGTCGCACACAAGAATAATATCGACGTCCTTAAAGCATTTGAGAACACCCAAAACTGCCTCATTGAAGTCATCGAAATGATTTACATCTGTAATCCCTGCGAATATCCATTCCTGACGATCAGCGTTTGGGTCACTCCATAACGGCGCTAGGTTTGTTATTACCGTCGACACTGAGCGCGCCACGATAGGCAACCATTGCGGTATTGTTTTTTTACTGTTTGGAATTAACAGCATGTGTCCTCCTGTCAATAGAATCGGTCTACACTAAACATGTGCGTACCGGTAATGTGATGGTTTCTGTTTTGTCGCCGATGATAAACGTTGCGGCAAGTATCGCTATGTATTTAGGAAACGCTGCGTCTGTCACTCCGTGCACCATTTCCTGCAAATCCATCGCACGGTCTGGGTCGGTGTGACACACATAGTCCATGTAATATTTATCACCTTCACTCCGTGTTATAAACCCAAGTTTGAGTTCCGCTGCCTCGACGTTTAGGATAGTCGGTATGTGAAACGTCTCGGTGCTAAACCCGTGGTGCTCGAATTCGAACTTAGCGGTTGCGGCGTCTATCACTAAGGATAAGCAGACGTCCGCGCCCGTGGACTCGTGAAACGAATACGTACCCCGTGCAGACGTTACTTCCGCCATGGCGGTTATATACTCTGTCAGCACCCCGTTTGCGTCTGCGTACTTGATAAGAGTCATGGAAGTCACGCCATGCAACGATACTACATTATGCACTTGCGTGTATTCTATGTCGGACAACATTGCGGAGACCGTATACGCCAACTGTTGAGAATCCTTCGCGTAGCCGTGCCCCTTCAGTACCTTATCGCATTCCTCCCAGCGCGTTCCGTCGCTATCGCTAATATCGCCATTAATTATCAGTGCCGGTATATTGAAGAATTCCGGATTGTACTCAATAACAAGTACGACATGGTCGCCCACTAGATACGTCAAGCAACGGGAGCCGAACGTTAGGATAATCCGCATAGCTTCTATGTTGTTACCCTGCATCCCTATGGTGTGGGCACATTCGATGACGTCGACACCTTCTTCCGCATACACCGCTGGGATGTCATCCAACAGTCGCACGGGGCCGAGCACACTGAGCTCCATCCCGTATGTGTCATGGGACCCTTTTCTGTGAATATCCGTAGTTCTGACGAACACTACGATTTCTGGTTGCGCTATCATGGTGTCGGATGTGTACGCATGGCGTCCACTCGTAGAGAATCCCAACATCGTTTGGAACACGCTTGGAGTTATTAAAACTCCGTCGTCTTCCGCCATCGCTCGCAGCCCGGCCGGAGCTTGATACATGTTGCCGCAGTTTACTGCGGGCAGCATATACTGCGCAGGTGCGTTCACTTTCGCTTCGTTTTTCATGAGTTGGCCTTATTCCGCTTGTTAGCGGGGGATGTCCATGTTTTTATTACGGATCGTAATGTTGGTGCTGTGTACACCAGAGTGTCGCCTTCTGTGTACAACATACGGGCGTTTATAAGCGTGTTCACCAATGTATCGTCGTTGATTACAGCGTTTAAATCAAACATGGGGCTGAACCGGTAGAATGGCGACGTTACGTTAATGATCGTATCGAGTACATGTTCAATCGCATCGGATATGTATTTGTTCGCTTCATTGATAAGTACGTTCTCCTTAGCGAAGCTGGGACTCATAACATCCACAGGCTGGTAGGTAAAGACGCTATCGTACACTGGGGAGTCCATAATGTGGAACAGATGTTGACATATCTTCCCTGTCGTTATTGGCCGCATAACCACCACCAGCAGGCTCCGATAGCATCTAATGCGTCTTTCCTCGCACCCCTCAAATTCTTTCGACGTAGGTAGAATATCTGCCAATCTCTTGTTAGCATCAATGAGCGCTGATTCGAATGCGTCTTCGCCAGTATCCGCCATGTGTTTTACTTTGCTGATTAGTATCCATGCTACCGTATTTACTGTGCCAGCTACTTTATTGTAAAATTCGGCTACGTTTGAGTTGCCTGCGCATCTTTCTGCGTCCTTCAGCATAGCGTCGCGCACGCCGTAGTAGATCAGCGCTTGTAAATAAAACGCTACGCTGTTGTACGCCGCTACTGGATGGATTCCGATTTCGTGTTTCCACATTTCAGATGGTTTTAGCGCTCCCTCAACAGCGCCCCGATCTTCCAGCGACCGCAGGCCTATAAAGAACATCTTGTCAAAGTAGAACGACTCGCCACGCAGTACGTCTTTAAAACCGCTGGGATTATGGAATAGCCCCAACATGTCGTCTAACTGATCTGCGTGGCGCGCCTTGATGATCTTACGAGCCTTGTCCTCCCGCTGTTTTGCTCTACGCGTTGTTGTCAGTGGGTGGCTTTGTGGGCGTGAAGTGCCTTTGTCAAAGGCACCGCTTTTCAGCAAGAGCAGCAACATGGCCGCTTCCACTGTATTGCTATGCACAGTATATCTGCGTGAGTGTCGGTTCATAACCACTCGACTCAGCACGTCCCACAATACCGTTTCCGCAGCATATGTTGACACATAGGTGCGAGCCGTATTCACGCTCTGCTCTACCCCCATACCCTCACGTGTGTCGTAATCGATCTTCAAACGACGAACACGTAGGTTGTTTATCACACTTCGCAAGTTGTTGCGTCTGATTCCATCTTTCGTTTTGGACATGCGTACTAAACTGAGTTTTGCGTTACATGTTGCCATTGTTGCCCCCTGTAGTTACATTATGCGGTTGCTTCGTTACTGTCTGCTGGTTTTTAATTCTTCACTCACTGCGTTCATCCAATGTGTAGTTAGCTATGAATACTTCCGCCCCTTTCTTAGCAGTTGTGCCATTTACGTTGTTCATTCCGTACTGCAACTCCCACTTCTGGGTATTAAAATCTTTGTAGAGTTCTAATATCTCCGGAGTGTCATCGTACGTAATTAATACGTTATGTTTACACTGTTTTACAGTCTCGGCGCACCGAGCATGATCAAATTCTACATGAAGCACGCCACGTTGCCCGTATAGCTTGGAAGCTGCGGTTGTCATGTACGGAGGGTCTAGGAATGTGAAAACATTCTCACCACCGTCAGCCATGAGTTTGCTGTAGTCTAAACAGGTTACTTCTACGTTTTCGAGGGCTTTACCCAATCGTGCCAATCTATTAAGCGCTGAGGTTGTGAATCTATTTGCAAAGGACTGCGCTGAGTATCCTCCGGACTCGGCCACGCCTGAGAACGTTATACGGTTCAGCACGAAAAACCGAACTGCGCGTTCCCATGTTGTCAGACTTAGTACGTCCACGTCTCGCATTTCTTCATACAATAGACGCCCGTCGTCAGTGGTCGCCTTTATTATGCTCGCTTCCCATGCCAGCCCCTCTGAGTCTTTTTTAGCCGTCTCCCAGAAGCAGTGCACTTCCGGGTTTAGGTCATTAATCCAGAACTTAATATGCGTGTATCGTTGTTGCATGTATAAGAACACTGAACCTCCGCCAACGAAAGGTTCTCTAAATTCATCGAACGTTTCGGGGCGGAGTGCGTGAATTCTGCTACATGCACGTGACTTTCCGCCCGGATACCGCAACGGGCTTTTTATCTCGTTCTTGATAGCGCGGTCTGTCATGGGCGCGTCAATCTGCGGTGCGCATATATGACCATTTCAACTACCACTTCTTTTTCTACTTGCAGTTTGATGTCCATCTTGTATTTCCTTTATGTTGTTACTTCACTTGAAGTGTTTCCATTATCGCTAACAGTAAGAAAGCGAGTGACAGGAACGAGGCTATGACGGACGTCATTACCGCAAGTGCAAACAGAACATATTCGAGTATGAGCCCACTATCCTCAATCCCGTTGGTTGGAGCCATGTAGTCAGTCAGCGCCCCCTTATAGTAGCGTTCGGAAATAGCGATTACCACCAGCGTATTAATCCACACAGAAGACCATACGATAACTCCACATATACCGCATAGATTAGGTTCAATCATTTTCTTCCTCCTGTAGTTCGTCTGATAGTAGTGCTACGTCTATGTGCTTGAACTCGCCACCCCAGTAATCTTCCCTGTCTCGCACTATCCCTTGCACTTCTCCGTTTTCGTGCCGGGCGACCCTTCTGACTGCTGCTGATTCTATGTCGCCAGACATACATCCTTTGTAAATGACCAATAAATCTGGGTCAAGTTTCTGAAGCTCCTCAATTAATTCTGCTACATTCATGTGTTCCTCTTGGCGCGTTAAAGAATAAGTATTGCGTCTTCTTGTGTGTAACCCGATAAGTCCTTGTAGTCCAGCACTTGTTCGTGTACTCCAAAACCAAACTGCCCCATACCTGCGCCTACCGCAATACGTATAGTACAAAGCTCATCGATGTCGTTGAAATCGCCTTCACGTCCAGCTAGTATCACCCTTAATTTCGGATCAAGCTGCTGGAGTTGTTCGATTAATTCCGCTGCTGTCATTTGCGTAGCCTCATGTTGGGCTTAGCGCCACAACGTCAACGTGTTCGCAATCTGTGAAAAAGTCGTCCTCGTCCTCTGTGTGTGGGCCTACAAATCCGCCCTTGTACACGTCAAGCGCAATATGCACTTTTTTTATGTCTTCATCTCTAATGAAGCGGAATCCGGTTTCCTGAGCAGCAACTACCTGGAGCGACTGGTCGAACTGTTGCAGCTTCCGTATCAGTTCCGCGAGTGTCATGCGGACCCCCGTGCTATTATTTTGGCGTTATCGCCGCCGAATCCTACAAATTTTTCGTGTAGGCGTTGCAAGCGGCTAACATCGTCCGCATCCCAACCGTGAATTTTGGCTACCTCGCCCGTAACACCATTCCATCCTACAACTATTCCGTACGTCCAAGCGTCGTGTTTATCTAGGCTGTAGTCTCGCGCGCTGGTACACATGCTGAGTTGTAAGCTCACAATCGGGTCTTCTGTAGGTTCTGGTAGCGTGCTCATGATGGCCCCTCTGCGTCAAATCCGCACTTTACTACGAACTCCTCGTGCAGTTTTTTCATTCTTCCCATTGTTTGTTCGTCCCATTTGTGTTGTTTTTCGATTATTTCGGCCTCTGCTTCTGGCCATCCAACAACGATACCGTACATCCATGCGTCTTGCTTGTTCTCACTCCAGTCCCGTGACGGAAATGACATGCAAGCGTACAGTGCATGTAGCGGATTATCCCTCAAGTCAAGTTTTACCATTTATGCTGCCTTCTTGTTTGTTGATGGAAAATACCACCTACCTTTCTCAAAATTAGTTGTGTCCGAATACTCCCAACAAACCCCGTGTGCTGATATACTGATCGATCCGTGCACGATCAGTCGTTTTCCGTTTTTTGGGACATCGCCCAACGCCGCCTTAGCTAATGCTCCCCACAATTTGTACGCATAACCGACAGCCGCTTCTTCTGTGACATCGTCGCCAACCAGTTCGGCATCTACTCCGTACCGTTGTAGTAAATCTACATACGCTTGTTCAAACGATACGTTGCAATTGTCTGGGTGTGTTGTTGTGATGATCAGCGACGTTTCGTTAGAATAATCAATACGTCCTGTGAAGTAGCGTTGCGCTACGTGCGCTACGTGCGCGTCCGCTATAATAACTCTGATATCGGCTTTCATCTTGTTTCTCCTATGGTGTCAACAACTAAGAATAATTTCCCGTTGTCTCTGAATACTTGAGTGAAACGCCCTAATGCTTCTGTTACTACCCAGCGCCACAACATTATTGCAGACAGGTGGTGCAGGTTTATCTTTTCCTTGTTACGTACATTGCGCCCGGAATCGTCGTCGTGCAGCCCGTCCGTGTCTACTGTAATTTCTTCAAAATGTTTGTGCAGCCGTAGGATGAGTGCTGCGCAGGACTTAGTCCCTCCGAACAGGTCTTGTACTATCTTATCCGCCACCTGCTTTATCGTTACATCCTCGTCACCGCCGCCGTAGATGCCCATAAGTGCCTGGCAGTATCCTCGCTCTAACGAGGTCATGTGACGTGATGTCTGCGGCGCCATGAACGTTTTCATGCTGCGTTCTGGCGAGTGGACTACTCCGCTCGTTTTGATTGCCGGCATAATCCGATCACACTGCCACTCGAAAACTGCAAGGGAGTTCTTTACCATACTCAGTGTTCTCTCTTCCGACACTGTGTCATAGCCGTCGACGCCATTCACGTACTTGTTACCGATCTGCTTCAATAAATCTTCGTGTCTGTCACCCCATGTTGGGTCTAACCATGATAGTGCCATCAACGTTGACATGAATCCTGCGCGAGTGTTTACATTTACTCTGCTGGACAGCCCGGCTTCTTGCATGATTCCATCAACCGCTGCGTAGTGTACTCTGCAAGGTATGTGTCGCCCCTTTACATGATCTGGAAGCATTGCAACTAATTCAGCTTCGGAAGTTTTTGTGCCGAAGTCTTCAGATTTCTTGAACCGTGACATTGCATCAGTAATTCTTTTGTGTGTGCTCATGCCTCCGCACATATCTATCGCACTGGCAGTGCATTTTTCATAACGTGGGTACGGCGCTGCTCGCACAATCTTCAACTGTTCTTTTGTTTCTTCGATGTGTATTTCGCGCAGTTTTCTCATACGTGCTGCGGCTTCCGCCGCCAGATCGCGTTTGGGTTCAGACTGTGCGCATCTCTTTTCGTATAACTTTGCAATATGTCGTGTATGGACTTCTAGCGCATTTGTCACACCTACTGGATGCGCGTAGTTATTTTTCATTTTTTCAGTCTCCGATGCGTTAAGTGTTAATAGTGGACTGCTTACCGAAAACGCAGTCACGTCTCGCATGACTGCGTCGTCTGATGTTGGTACCGCTTTGATCGCTGTCCCTGCGTTTTCGCGCACAGACCAAATGTGAGCGTACTTTCCAGGTTTTATAATGTGCCATATTTTGATGATATGCAATTTTTCTATTGCTTCATCTGAGGGATCAATCGCATCGTTTACAGCGTATCCATTTTTTTTTAACGTGTCTGAGATGACTTCTATGTATTCTTCTACGTTTTCGTATGTCAGTTTTATGTCGAGGTGCGCGCCCCACACCCGCATGAGATGATCTGCCGAGCGTTTAACATGTTCTGCATACGAACCCGGCGCTGCTTTGAGGAGTGCGTCACGCAAACGGTTTGCGACCGCTGTAACCTTTTCCCACAGCTGCTTGTTAGGTCCATTTCTCAGGGTGAATTGCGCATAATTGCGATATAACGCCGCTAGTAGCGTTAGCATATTATTGGGGTCGAGCCGTACGCCGTCCCCTAACAGTATCTCGTCGGCAATGCGAACAATCTCTGGTTCTATAACCGTATCGATTTTGTGCATCAGTGTGTATTCTGTGCACTCATGTACATTATTTTTTGCGTAGCTATAGTTTAAGTCGTCTTCCCATATCGGCCCGTGGACTTCTATTGCAACAGCCCACACATACATAATGGCTTTGTGCAATGCCTCCAAACGTGGTCTGTCTTTCTTATGCGCACGTGCCTGCACAGCACAATCTTTTCCGACACATACGATCACGTCAACTTTGTGACCTGTCCGATCCCGCCCCAGCATCTGCCCGAAATCATTAGCTGCTAGATAGTCCCGCGCAGTGGCATACTTCGGACGGGGCCCGCTGAAGTAATCAACTATGAATAGATGTAGACCGAACGAAGTGTCTCCGAGTTGACCGGATAGGGGAACAAACGAAGTACCTGCTGTTACGGCTGTTGTGTGGAATACGATGTCAGCATCGGAAACTTCTGCGTTTATGGACTGATCTCCGCTCATTTGTTCGATGTTGTCTTTATTGAGCATTACGGCTTTGATCATGCGGTCGCTACCTAGCACGTTGGGTATTGCTACGTACCGCATAATAGCTTGCGCTGCCCCTACGTTCGGTACAAATACCAGAGCGCGTTTGTTCTGGTTCAGTGTGGACACCAGATTGGCGAGTGCCGATAACACTGTATGTCCTTTTTTACCGAATCCGGCGTTCACCGCTTTCTTCAGGCTGTGAGCGAATCTACCCTCAACGTGATAAATGCGACTCGTTTTCTTACTGTATAAGAACGCGTCTTCACCGCACTTCTTTAAATATTTGTCCGTATGTTCTGCGCCTACAGCGCAACCACTGCCTGATATAACAAGCGGTATCACTCCGCTTAACTCGCTGAACGCGTCAAGGCAGTCTGAATTGAAATCGGCGTCGTTTACAATGATGTGCTTCACATTGACGTGTCTCAAAACCGTAGCTACTACATCGGCGTGCGACAGTGTGTTCACGTCGAAAGCTGACGTTTTTAAAACGTCGCATAACTCGTATTCTGTTTTAGCCCCGTACGCAGTCTCCGCCAATCTGGCTTCTAAGCCGACGGTTGCGTACGCTGCGTGAACGGAGGTGTGTTGTTGAGTTACCTCTTCTAACACAACCACGAAGGGTCCGGCTTCGCACCACTTCCGCAGGCTATCCTTTCCGTTGCTTTTAATATACCCCGTTGTATGGACATGTTTTGTTTCGGCGGGAGGATGCGTATTTATATTGACTGACTTTAGCTTAGATTCAATATCGTGAGATAGTGCCTTTCTTGGAGTGACATATAGCGTGCGGTAACTACGCAGCGCAGATATGGAAAGTTCGGTTTTGCCTGCACCCATACCTGCTCTGTTTATGACGAAGAGGCGCGAACCTACGTCCTGGGCGCTTTGCATGACGCGTCCGAGATATTTATTATGCGCTACGAATTCTCTTGCAGAAACTATTTGAGGTTTCATTCCGAACTGTGCGTACAGACGCTCTAGTAATAAGGCGTCCACAGTAGCGGCGTACTGCGATATGTATGGGTCTAATGTGAGTACGGCATCTTCGGGTTCTGGCGTAGTTGCTACAACCTGCGCCATCATGTTTGAATGGTGTATTTCGACTTCTTTACCTGTTTGCGCCCCTTGACTGCTCGGCGCTTTATCGCTATAATGTTCTCTATTCATTTTTTATACCTCAAGGCTACCGGACGTGTTATCCGTGTAGCCTTTATCTATTTGTGGGGTTAGTGCATTTATGTATATTCTAACAACAACCCCGATTCCTGTCAATAAACACCTTAATACGCTGAATTACGTTCTGCCTACAGATGCAAAGTGTTGGCGTACTGACCAATCGGTTGACATCTACCGATCCTTTTTGTTATCATCAGTGCCTAACTAAAAGAAATTGTTATCAGCTTTGAGCAGTATTAATCGCAGGTTCGCGACTTAATACACTGTATCTTTTCGATACTTGGTGAACCGTGTACAGGACGCGGTTCACTTACTCCGGACTGCGTTTATACTCCTACTTCTACGCTGATATTTGGTGAATTAAGCACCAACCTACTTTCTCGCTTTATATACAAATCGCACGCTAAATACCTCACATTCCCAGGTTCTAATATTGCATGAACCGCGTCTCCAAATGTCGCAGCCTCACGCATCCTTTGTCTGCTCTCGGGCACGTAGTCCTCAAAAGCTACGCCGGTGTCTCCATGCAATACCGCCGGTGTTAATGCTAACGGCGATGATGTGTACAAATCTACAAGTACCTTGTCGCACACTTCAATAACGGTGGCACTTCCGCCGTGCCACACATCTATATCCATAATATCATTTGCGTCGTCCATACATAATCCATACGTATGAATGAATAGCTTCGCCTTATCCGTGGAATCACCTAATACTTCAGAGCAGACCGGTCTACGTATCCGAAACACTCTACTCGCTTCCTTTTCGTAATCAGCACGATCATTCAGTTCTCCGGCGTAGTGTGTCACAGAAGCGAAATAATCGCGCCACGCTGCGCGCTCGTCTACCGCATTTGTAAGTATGTACGTTTCTGGTACGTCCACTTGTGCGCGCCATATACTAGGTAATAGTCCGCCCACAGCGAACAGTTTTGTCTTTCTTGTGGCTTCCATCATTACCCCCTTGCTGCTTTACGTACAACTGCATATACCGTATACCCACCTTGCGATTCCCGCCATTCTGACGTTGTTGATGTTATATTCTCTAAGTTAATGTATCGCGTTATGCACTTTGTGATGCGAGTTACCGCTCTACTCATAAGGACGACGCCGTTGCGGCAGTGTGGTTTTTCTGGATCGCGCGGGTTTACATTGAGCCCCTCCAATACGTCGAGCATTTGCTCCAATACTACTGACTTGCTGTCATTGCTAAACTCCATGGCGACCATACCAGCATCATCTAGTTCAAGGAGCTCGTTCGTTACGAGTAACTCAATGTTATCATTGCTAGATATGATAATGCGCCCATCGAACTTCTTCTTAGGTTTTTCTTGCACTACTTCCGGATTCGCCAAGAAACGCACACCGGCGCATACAGAACTAAAACCGTCAGTTTCGTAGAACATTTCAGTCCACCGCGTAGGTGCCTGTATTGCGGCGTCGATGCGTTTTTCCATGATATCAAGCAATGTGTCCACGCTCTCCGCAGCTTTGACGTTGTGATGTACCCCTAGATTGTGCGGTACCACCACCATAGCGCCCAACTTGCGACGTATTTCTTTTAGCACTGCGTCCTTGCTCTTACCGCGGAACGTCAAATGAAAGCACCGCATGAATTTGCGGTCGTCGTACACTACGTCGCAGTAATTTCCGAATACTACATCGAGAATACCGATTACTTCTTCCATATACCTACTCCTCAGTTACGTCGGAGCATCTTGCTATTATGCGCCCCGAACATTTTGATGTGTCAATGTGTAGCGAATCGTGTGAGCGTAAAAATCTCGTGATCAAAAAACTTCCAGATTTTGTTAAGACTAGATAATAAAACGCAAAATTTAGCGCATACTGCGGAACCTCACTGGGCGGCACCAACCACACCGCCAGCATCACTAGGGCTATCGTGAAAGATTCGCTTATTAGCCACGGGAGCAGGTCGTTACCCGGCATGTTTGCCCTCCGCATCTTCTGAGTAATATACCGGGGCTATCTTCATCGCTCCCGGAATTAATGCTATTTCTTTTATTGCTTCGAGGGCGCCGCCCATTTTTTCCCCCTCATCGACAACATACACTTCGACGTGAATCCGGATACCGCTATGGGTGATATGCGATACCGCCTGCTGTACCCCATTAATTGTCCGACCTCGCATATACACTGCGTGATGTAGAGATGTTTCGATTATCCCGAAACTGGTGTTTGCTTTTGAGTATGCAAGGATTGCGTCGTAGATTACTTTCACTAAATGCGGTGATGCCGACGCATGCCAGTGTTCTCCGTGCAAATACTGCCTCAGGTACGTATTCGTTGGCATTGATGCACGTACTCTCGCCACGTACTTGATATCACCGTTGTCGCGCGACGCCACGCTGTGCACCTGCATCTCATAGTGGCTTTCGCAGTCTAGGCCCGGCGGTTGGTCGCCGTGTTTGAACTCATCAAAGTACGCGACTTTCGGATCGAATGGTTGCGACCAGATTGATGTCTCTTCTTCGCCGCCGCCGATACGTCTTTCCACCAACTCCGATACGGCGTCATACGCAGCTTCGTGTTCGTCATTCGCTTTATGGATGTGGTAAAGCACACCCAATTCGTAGTGCTGCCCGCCACCATCGGTACGGGTCGTTATCTTCGATATTAAACAATTTTCGTCTTCACCTATGATCATGTGTAAGTCCTCGTTATGTTAAGGGCGGGCGCCCCCGCCCAATGATTTTATGCGTCTTTAACAGTAAGCGCTTCGCGCCACACTGGCGAATATCCCGCCGCTGCTTCCACCGAGATCAGATTTTGACGGAGGTCAATAAAGTCGTCGACGTCCCTAAGTATAGACCATCTAATCTCGTCGCTAGTCGAGTCGATATCCCAGCCATTATCCGGTCGTGGTGATTTTACTTTCGTGGTTTCGTAGATGAATCGTTCTACGGTGATCCAACTAAATCCACCTCTTGCGTCTTCGTCGATGCCGTCTAACAGTATGCGCGTAATTACCCACAGCGCTTCGGCAACATCATACGACGACCCTCGCAGGGACGCAACCCAATCAGTAGGCGATGAGGAGCATTCGATAAGCGCTTTAAGCCCCTTTAAGCTGTGCAACGCCCGTTCGGACTCGTTCGTATGTGTTATCATTTTTTCGGCGCTCCGTTTTCTGAAATCCTCAAATAAAAACTCCCGACGATATTTATGATACTCGGTAAACGATAACAAACGGAATGTATTGCCGCTCCTTGCCAAATAGTCTGCTATTCTGTGGGTGAAACATTCTTTCTCAACCTTCTGACTGCGGGAGTTGAATGGATGTATACCTACGATCATGGATGGCGTTGCTAAGTTGAGATTATTTGCCATTGTGCCTCCGTTATTGTTTGGTGTCGTCGTTGTCAAGGAAACTGGACAACTCTTTGTAATACTCTTCGTTTATCTCCATCGCAGACAACAGCACTATATCCTCTGCGCTTTTCTTTTGATGTACCGAATCCAAGTACGCTTTTAAGAGCGACGCTAAAAACTCCTCCTGTGGGTGGCGCTTAGTCACCTTATTGAAGTGTCTGTACTCGCCGTTGATCCCTTGTCTGAGCGTGAGTAACCAACATTTCTCCCCAGTATCGGTTGCATCCGTATGCGGTTTTGATGCTGGGATTTCTCCTAACGCCTTATTCACGCTCTTCATGAATGTGTCACGAATTTCTACGGTGGAGAAGTGGTACACGTTAGTGTTGCCGCCTATCATAGTAAACACCACCTTATGAGATGTTGGCTCGCAGCTTTCTGGCCCGAAAACCCCAACCGACTCGATGCGGGCTGTGTTTAAAGTTATTGGTCCCGTGTTGATGTATTTTGATATTGTCATATTAAACACCTACCTCCGGTCGTGTTGCTTCGAAAATGTCAAGTAATTCGCCAAGTATCGGACAATTTGCTAATAGTATGTCGTATATGGCTCCGTCGCCAATGTCGCTTTCAATGAGTTCGTACTGCTTCCACTGATCGAAAGACCACTCGAAATCTCCGCCAGATTCGCCTTCAAACGGCTCCTCCGTCCTACTGATCGATTCTGACCAGGCGTGCAACAGCGTTCCGATTTGAATACCGTCCCACTCGCATACGTCTGCTGGCCACGTGGTGTAATCGGGATCGTAAAACGAGGTGAAGCCATCGTAACTGGTGTGGCATGCTCGCGCCACTTTGTCCAGTAAATCCTTATCTACCCCAGCGTACGCCTTTAGCAGACTTTTTCTTGATATTGTTACGAATATAACATCCGTTTCGTAGTTGTAGTATGAAGGAGAGTGCATTTTTTGGAACTTAACGTCAAGTTTAGCCCACTCCGCCCACGCCTCACAATACAACTTCGCCATATCGCCGCACGCTTTATGCCAGTCAGTAGCGTCGTAGGCTTTATCGCGTAGTTCCTCGTTTACTACCATACCTGTGTCACGGTCGGAAAATGATTGATCCAACTCGTCATCGAGCGCCGAATTGAATATTGTTTCGTACATACCGACCCAGGGTATCGTAGCCTCGTGACGTGCCCGCATTTTACGTAATTTCTCACGCATAGTCTTAGATAGCAGGCTGGGTTTTATGGGGCGTATTACCGACTTCAAACACGTGTTGTTGAACATTTACGTCTCCTATAAGAATCTGTGCATAAGTTTTGAGAACGGCCCGTACAGTGCGTTATTATCGTCAGACACATCGTCGAACACGCTGCCATTGACATCGACTTTGCCCAAGTACGCCCGCTTGTGCACACGGGCACCATCGCCGAATTCTCCATGTCTTTCTGCGTAATGAGTAATCGCTTCCAAAGTGTACACGCTGTTTACTGTTGTCAGCACCCGGATACCTTTCGCAGCGAACTTGAACAATATGCTTGCGTAAACAATCTGCCACGCTGGATGTAATGTACCCTCCAGGTCGTCAATAATAAGAATAGGCGGACGAGACGCCCCATCATAGTAACTAACGGCAATCATTTGAAGCAAACCTAATGTCAAAACGCCGCTTGGTAAGTTCTTGGCGGGCACACGTAGCTTCCCCTTTCCGCTCGGTTTTAGGAAGAACGTTTTTGAGTCCTCGTCGTAGTACATCCGACCGCCGATTGCCAACTCGATCTCTTCCACTACCTCCATACCGAAGTCAGGAACATCGTCGTACGAGGAAAGCCGAACCTTACGTGTGCATATCAATGCCTGGTCTCCCGCCCGATTATCCAGATACCATGACCCCGGCCGCATATCAAAGCAATGCAGCGTTTGAGCATTCAAAAACGTGATATGAATGTTTTTGTATGCGGGTAAGTTTCCGTTTTGCACGAACTCGTAAATACTCTTGCATACTGTTGATTTGCCGACTCCATTCTGCCCCACCAATACGGACACACCCGGTATTTCAATCTTGTACGCTAACCGCGATTCAGGTGCCTCAAGCACAGTGGACATGAATGCCGGATAATCTTTTACTTCGTTGTCCTGTTGTTGCATAAAGCCCTCTCTTTTAACTCATTGTTGATGATATATTCGATTTCTTCGTCGGTATAGTCTCTAATTCGGAGCCCCTTATAAAAACGATTTCTGAACTTGGTGGTAAGATCATAGTCTTGCGGCGCTATGGATTTTGGTCTGTGCAGGAGCTCCCACAGCCTGCTCTCCAAGCTGCGTCTGTGATCTGTTAATTGTGTGTCTTCTTTGAGTTCAATATACTCCTTAACCAGTGCGTTATCTTCACCGTGCTTCTCCCGCATAAGTTCTACAAACTTGTCGAGAAGGTGTCTGAACTTCGTAAGGTCGTAAGCAAAATCACTCACGTTGTACCTCCCCACCATGCTCTGCGATAAACTCAAGTACATACTCAACCGGTACCCAGCCGTATGGGAAACCGGAGACGGTTGATGTGTCTGCGAATGGTTTCCAACGTTCCGGCGGTGTGCACCGCGAGCCATCTGCGTTCACGATGGCGCCTATCTCCACAGTGTTGTAATGCGTCCATTTACCTAGGGTGTCTTTGGGTGCGCAGTAACTGAGCAGGTCTGCGTGCACAATTAGCACGGTACCGTCTGCGCATGATACCGTACTGCCGCTGTTGCCTGCGTCGTAGGTGTTGTTGAGGATAATACTTCTTATAGCGGCCGCCTCCTTTGCCGAAAACGCTGTTATGGCTTTGAATGTGTCCTCCACCGTGCCCGATCCTACAAGCATGAGCGTAGCCGCCTTGTTAAAACACTCCGCTGCCCTTACGTAATCCGACTTGGACGTATAGATGTCGCCCATAACCTCGTGAAGAACAGCCTCAACACGTTGCTCATCATCTGCCAATAGCTGCATGTGCTTTGCACGTGCTCGGCAATCCGCCGCTCCTTTAGCCAACTCCTTTAACGCCCTGTCATAGTGTCCTGCTTCGATGGCAGCAAGAGCCAGCGGTAGATTTGATAAAATTTCTTCGTATGTCATGTGCATGTCCCACACAATGTCTTGCCGTCAAGTGTCCAGCCATCCCAATACCGTTTAGCTTGGCGCAGTTCGGGTAGCAGTTCCGTTACTTCATCTTTAGCCAATATGATAGCTATTCTGAATCTTGTATTGAACCATTCTGGCGTCATGTGCGTAGTTAGCCAGTGCTCTACGACTTCTTCTTCGTCGTCGAATGACTCGTCGCAATCGTCGCAAATATAATGATCGAAAGGGGAAGCGAAGTCATCGGGACGCCCGACGAAGCTAGTGTATGGCAGTTTGATCCCCTCACCTACTATCAACTCTTCTAGCCCCCAATAGGGCGCCTTGTCGTTCTTGCGGTGGAAAAGCAATACTTTCCCATCACCGAGTTTGTCATCGAATCGCAACGGAACTGTTCCACCCTGCGGATCGTCGAATAGCGCTATCGCCTCCTCTAGCGGCAGCGGAGCCTCCCACCATTTAGGGTGAACATATTTCAACTCCGTTTGTATTTCGTGCGCCACTTGTGACGCTGCGCGCTCCCAACACCCTTCCGCCGCCGCTTCCACAATGAACCCTATTATGTTGCGTAACGTCGAACTGGCGCTATCCGCGTCAAGAAGCATCGCTTTAACTCTTAGGAGCGTTTTTTCTTCTTCGTCTGTTAGTATTTTTATCATGGTCTCCCCAATAATTCTGAATTACATAGTTGTGATTTGCCGATTACCAGCGAGTCCGGCATGGCCTGAAAGTCGTAATAAAATAAAGCTGTCCGCACCAGTATTTCTACCTCGAAAACAGCAGCCCACTCTGAGATGCTGCCATTTAGATTGACGCATTTTATGTGTCTATTCGCGAAATTGTTGTTGACATCGTCCTTTACTTGTAGTAACGACGTGCAGTCTTTTATTTTGTCCAAGAAGCAACCTTCTTTCAAAAACAGGACTGGGCGCAGGTCTCTGACGTTGCGTAGCGCGGCTGCAATCACTCTGTGGTAATTGACCTCGCTGTGCGCATAAACATACGAGCTTTGCTGTTCAAATGCGCCGGGGTGTAAAGCGCCCACCTCATACAAATAAGGCGTCACAACGACGATTACGGCGGTGCTCTCGGGGTCCAACGTACCGTGGCACTCTGTGATGTCGACAGTGTTTTTATGCCGCGACTCTTCCCCTACTTCGTTCAGGTGTTGTGTTAGCAATTCTTCGTAGACCAACCCGCTGTTATATTCCGGGTACGCGTCTGCGTCCAAATCCAGCCAGCTGGGGACGCGCAGATCAAAATAGCGGATGTAAATGCCAGCTAACGTGTACGCGGCTTTGTTGCGATCTCCTGCTAGAATGATGCAGTGGTATTCTGGGGACGGTGCGCGTCCGCCGTCGCTTTTGATTCGTGATAAGAAATTTGTCATGCCGATTTCCCCCTAGCTTCTACGACCGCACGGGCTCGTGAAGTTGCTTTGCCAATGAATAACGATGACGGCATTGTTTGAAATTCCAGATAGGTACTCTCTGACCGTTGTAGAATTTCTATTCCGAACGCCGCCGCCTCTTGATGGGTTTTATCCATATCCCCTGAACTCGTCCTGAGAA
>JFJP01038255.1_pt1 | contig 19133 bp, 21 predicted proteins | sample 431651 | NCBI WGS metagenome assembly JFJP01 (sample SAMN02602958, study PRJNA72255) | Microbial mat metagenome, whole genome shotgun sequencing project. | biome: fresh water; feature: sink hole; material: water; isolation source: purple microbial (photo- and chemosynthetic) mats found in...
CTAAAGACCCCGGCGGCGAAACTTTTGACGGGATTGATAGAAGAGATAATGCAAATTGGTCAGGCTGGCAAAAGGTAGACTCCTACAAATCTAAAGGTTTAAAGGGAAAAGTCTTAACAGACGCTTTAAGGGCTGATATAAGTATTATGGGGGCAAGGGATAAATATTACAGGGATATTTGGAACCGTTTACGGATGGATGAGGTAATTAGTCAAAGCGTCGCTAACAATATTTATGACGCTTACATCAACCCCGGCGCCAGAACTGTAAAGGTTGTCCAAAGACTTTTAAAAATTATAGATGATGGTATTATAGGAACTAATACAATGCGCGCGATAAACCAAACAAATCCTCAAACGCTTGTTACTGGTATTTGCGACTGGAGAGTAGAATACTATTTAGGTAGGTCACAGACCTTAAAAGAAACATTTTTAATGGGTTGGCTCGCCAGAACAGAGGGGATGAGGCTATCTTAACCTAAGGGGGAACTAATGGTTTTTAAAAAATTGTCAAAAGATATGTTTACAGAGGTGGATAATGAGACCTTTGATATATCAAAGTTTTTAGGGTTTGTCGCTGTGCTGGCTGCGGTATTTTTAGCAGGATGGGATGTAGTTGTTAATCAAGTTCAATTTTCTATGCAAGATTTTGGTATAGGAATAGGGGTTCTATTTGCGGGATTAGCCGCGGTTTTAGGGTTTAAAAAGGATAGTACCGATGATAAAAAACTTTAAACGTTATTTTTTAATTGCTTTAGTTGTTGGTTTAAGCTCTATGACTTTAATGTTAAAATACCGTAACAATTATTTAGAAGGTGTGAACAAAGACTTAGAAGCCAAAGTTGCTAGTTTTAACACAATGATAAAACAGGCTGAACAGGACGTAAACAAAACGGAAATTAGGATACAAGAAAAGGTGGTTTACAGAACTGAACAGAGTAAACCTATTTACAAATACATAGAAACTTATAAAGGAGACTCCAATGCGTCTAACTGTGATAACAATATGTCTCTTCTGCGCAGCTTTGCTTTTTAATGGTTGTTCCCCTAAGACGGAAACTATTTATGTTTATAAAAAGTATCCCAAACCGCACATAGAAGCCCCACAAATACAATTAAAGTGTGAAGAGGTAAAATGTGTTTTATTTAATTATCAAAGAATGAAAGACTACGCGTATAATCTTAAGGACGCCTTAGAGGAGGTTACAGAATGAGAGGATGTGATGTGTGCAACGGTACAGGAAAGTATTTAACGCTTGCAGGGGATTATGAAACTTGTTATAAATGTTCTTTTGAGTTTATGTCTCAAACAGTTAAAGATTTACAAAAAGAACGCCAAAACATTTTATCATTGATGGATAGACTTATTAAGAACGAAGAGTATAGAATTTTGTTGTATTCTTTATCTCAGTCAAGCCCTATAATGATGTGGGCTAAGGATGTGAAAGGAAGATATACATACGCTAATCAAGCTTTAGCAGACCACTTGTATCACGGAAGCGCAGATGTGGATTTAATAGGTAAAACAGATGGAGAAATTATGGACTCCCACAGGTTGTTATACCCTAATCACACTTTTGGGTCACTTTGTTTAAATACTGACGCGCTAACTTTACAAGAGGGTAAAGCGTGTAAGTGGTATGAATGGGGAGTTGTAAGGAATAACTGGGAGAACGTAATAGCGTATAAAAACATTTATACGGATGTTTACGACAAGGTTCAAGGAACTGTTGGACTTGCTTGGTACGTTACAGAAGAAGTAAAGGAAATTAGTGAAATTATGCTAAGTACCACGGATGAGGTCACTCGTCAAAAGCTGTTGAAGTACCTTGAAAGATTTGGCTTCGGTCAAGAGAACACTTTTTCAGAAGGGGTACAATAATGAAAAACTTAGACCAACATAAAGCCCACATTGACGTGTCAAAGTGGGAAAATGTGGCGTTACTTGTTTTGGACAGACTACAAAGTTATGATGAAAAGTTCGATAAACTTATAGAACTCCAAGAAGAAGCGGTTAAACAAAGGCAAGACACTTTGTTAAAGATTTCTAATATCCAGACAAGAGTAATGATACACGACTTTATGGCGTTAGGAATAGTAGGATTTTTAATATACATACTAATGAGGGGGTTTTAATGGCTGGGGATTTAAATAGTAATCTTTTTAGTGACCAGATAGGTAGGCTCCGAAAAGATGAGGAAGCATTAGTTTTAAAAATAGAAAAGGTAGAAACACGTTTAAGCGAATTAGAACAAACTAAGGCGACTTGGAAAGTGTATTTATCAATCGGCATAGGGTTGTTCGTAATTATAAGTACTTTTATTACCAATACAATAGTAGAGTCAGTAAAAGACGCCATAGCTATGACAAAAACTGCAAAGTAATTTACACAAACTTCATAAAGGATTTTCAATGATTTTATCTGCAATTTGCGCTACTTATAAAAAAGAAGTTTTAGGGGGAGAACACAAAGTCACAGATGAGTATAAAATTGCTTTGTATGACTCCACAGCAGAATTAAATGCTACAACAGCTTCTTACACGGCTGTAGGGGAGATTGTAGGCGTAGGGTATGTAGCGGGAGGACAAGCTCTTACTAACGTAACGGTATCTCTATCAGATATAACGGCTATTTTTGACGCTGATAATCCAACTTGGGCTAATGCTACAATAACGGCTAGAGGCGCTATGATATACAACGCTACCAACAATGGTAAAGCGGTTGCAGTCTTGGATTTTGGAGCAGAATACTCAGCTACTAACGGTTCTTTTGTAATTGTTCTACCTTCTCCTACTGCTACTGAGGGCTTAATAAGGTTGGCGTAAATGAGTAAAGGAGTTAAAGCAACGGTTACAGGACTTGTTGCCTCCTTTACACAAAGTTCAAGGCTATGGTTTTTTAACTTAAATGTGTTTAAAGTGGGTGGACTTGTCTCTACGTTTTATAAAGGTTCATTAGAGGTTGTTGGAAATAGCTCTACAGAGCTTCCCACTGTTACTTCTTTTTTTAGTGTAAACCCTTTCAAAATATCCGCAGGTTTTAATTTAGGGCTTAAAGGTTCCTTTTTAAAGATAGAAAAAGGTTTTATAGAGGCTAAAGCAGGTTCAAACAGTGTTATTAAGACCCCCCAAGATACTTTTAAGTTGGGGGAGATAAAAGTGATAGTAAATGCCTACCCTGTTTTAAAAGGGTTATGCTTTAAATTCACTAAAGGAGCCTCCATCTTAAAAACAAACGGGTTATTTGAAATTAAAGGACTTTCAAGCGCCTTTGAGTTAGGAAATATTACAAACATTTGTGAGGGATACCCAGAACTGCGAGGGCTTTCTTTACACATTAAAAAAGGCTTTGAGGGATTTTGTACACACTCTAAAGCAAGCCTTAAAGGTCTTTTGTGTGATGTATTAGTAGCGGTTAAAGAAGTTAAAGCGCACGCTTTATCAGGATGTTTAGGAAATACTTTAAAAATATCTCAGGGAACCTTTAAAGCTTTTGGTAATAGTAATTATGAGGAAGCTTCAAAAGGTGTAGGGTTTGATTTAGGTAATGTAAGTGTTTTAGTAAAATCACATATTGATGTTACAGTTTACGTTCAAGGACTGGAAGCTAAAATAAACTTTAAAGAACCAAGCGTAACGTCAACAGCTATTTTTAGCTTTGGTAAAAGGAGGAAGTAATGGATGATGGTTTAGAAATGGTGTTCTCCCTTGGACAGGTGTTAATTTATACTCCTGACAAACCAGATATTTCTTTAGTGATTGAGGTGGAAACTTTTAAAGTACCTGTTGATATTGGAAGCACCTGTGTGACTGCTTTTATCAATTGTGTTATCCAAGTTCCGGTATATAAATAATCAAAGGAGTTAAAAATGGCTGGGAAACCTTTACCGATTTTACGGTTAATTCGTGGGGATAGTTCGCCAAGGTTTGAAATATCAGTAGCGGATGTTGCCATCCTAGATACTGATTGGACTTGTCGGCTTTGTGTAACAGAGTTGTTAGAGTCTGGCGACTATATTGTTAGCAGGATGTTGGATAAAAATTTACTCTCTACAGCGTTTGATGGGCAAATTTTACCAGATGAGAGCGTCTTTTTAATAGGTAAAAAGTACTTTTTGGTTTTTGAAATAGAGAATTTAATAAAGTATTTGAGAAGAGAAGTACAATATGAATTACTTATTTTAGACAGTGGTATTAAAAATGATGGAACGTACGTAAGGATGTTGGGCAAAAGTGTGGACGCTGCTTTTAGTTTGGGTAGCTTAGAGTTGACAGGAGACGCTAACACAGTTGAAACAAGTGTGTTTTCTAACTTCTACTTAGGGGACATTACAGTCTCAGTAATATAAAGGATAAAATTATGGGAAGTTTAAGCACAAACGGCGTAAAAGCCATTCGTATATACTCTGATGAGCCTTACAAAATTAACGGAGTTGGTAACTCTGCAATTATGCCAAGAGGGGTTACCGCTGTAGCTGAGGGTGTAACCTCTTTTGATTTTACAAATACAATAACGGTAGAAATTATGAGAGCTATTATGACTCCTGACGAAAACCTAAACGCTTTGCCCGCATTTGCCCCAACAGAGATAAGGGTGGTTTAAAATGTTATTAGAGTTTAGCTTAGAATGTGGTTGTAGCTTTGTGGATGGAGTTGTAATCGTTTATTACATAAAAGTAGATAATGATTATGTGGTTGTAGATTTGGATGGAGACCCTCTCACAAATCCAGACAAAGTAATACTTTAAAAGGATATATAAAATGGCTGAGGTACAATTAAGCACCCTCGGGGGTGTGATAAAACAGGCTTACGAGAGTCAAGCGAATACAAACGCATTTACGGACTCTGAGCAAACAAAGTTACAGGGTATTGAACAAGGCGCGCAGGTAAATGTTCAAGCGGATTGGGGCGCGTCCTCAGGAAGTTCACAGATTTTAAACAAGCCCTCAACTTTAGCGGGCTTAGGTGTAACAGATATTTTTACAAAGGATGAGGTTAATGTTTTACTTGGTGGAAAAGAGAACTCACTCCCTTTACCGGATGTCGACGGAAAAGTTTTAACCTCCTCTACAACTGGCGCAAAGTCTTGGGTAGTCTTGCCAACAGGCGGGAGCGTGACTTATACTACCCCTAGCCCAGTACCAACAACTTTAGGGGGTATCGTAGCAGGTAAAGAGTATTTAAATGCAGATATTTCCACAGTTTTAACAGATTTACTTTTCCCTTATCAGACTCCCGCATTTACGGCATTTAGTTCAAATATGCCCGCTACTTTAGAGGTAGGTGATACCGTGTCAGCTGGAGTTAAAAACTTTACTTGGAGTACCTCAAATGCCGCTAACATTAATTTAAATTCTATTTACATAAAACAAGCAAGTTCTATTATTGGTTCAGGGCTTGTCAACGACGGCGCAGAGTCTCTTAGCGTTACAAGTATGATGAATACAACCGCAAGTTCGGTTTCTTTTTCAATAGAGGCAACAAATACACAAAGTAATGTATTTACGCGTTCTGTTTCTATATCTTGGAGGAATGCAATGTTTTATGGGGAAAGTGATTTAACTTCTCTAACAGAAGTGGAAGTCAAGGCTTTAAGAGTAAAAACCTTAGTTACAACCTCAGTAGGTAACTACGCAATGTTAGGAACAGGTGGAGGGTATAAATGGATTTGTTACCCCACTGTTTTTGGTTTAAAGACAACTTTTAAAGACGTAGGCACAGGCTTAAATGTAGCTATGAGCCCTGCGGAGACTGTAAGCGTAACAAATGCTTTTGGGGTTACCCAAAATTACTACTGCCACAGAACATTTAACACCACTGGCGGAAATATCACAATAGGAGTTTCATAATGGCAACAATACAAGGAAGTGTGCCTGTAACAGGGTTTATTGCACCCCCAGACTCCTTAGACGTCCTCCCAACACACTTGGAGGATTTTGGTAAAGGTGGGTACAGAAGTGTTAGTACTTTAACAGACAGGGATAACGTGCCCGCAGAGCGTAGAAAAGAGGGAATGTTAGTTAACGTAATAAGTGAGGATAAGTTTTACAAGCTTACAGGTGGTATTTTAAACACTCACTGGGAGGAGTTCAGCTTATCAGGAGGCGCCTCTATAACAGTTGACGCAATACCTACAAACGATAGTATGAACCCTGTTAGCTCAGATGGTGTTTTTGACGCATTAGCTTTAAAAGCTTCTTCCACGCATAACCACAATGGCGTGTACGAACCTGCTAATGCTAATATTCAGTCTCATATAACTTCTATAAGTAATCCGCACAATACAACCGCTGGACAAGTAGGAGCGTACACGCAAACAGAAACTGATACAAAGATAGGGGACGCAATTAATGCGTTAATTAGCGCGGCTCCAAGCGCGTTAGATACGTTAAACGAATTAGCCGCTGCTTTAGGGGATGACCCACAATTTGCTACGACTGTTTTGGGTAAGATAGCAGAAGTAAACCAAAAGTTTATGGATATGAACGAACCCTCAGGGTTTCTCAGAGACCAACCCGCTACAACAGGCATTATAGAACTTTGTCCAAGTGGAACGACTATTTACAGCGTAGACAGTAATGGAGCATTATCTATTAGGAATGATGGAAAGTTTGCAACAGGAACTCCTTACGAAACTCCTGCTACTGACAGGGAATTTGCAATATACCCTAATGGGTCTGATTACAAAATTTATATAGAGGGAAAGCTTTTTGTTATATCCATTCTTCAAAAAGTGACTATACCTAATCAAAGTGGTCTTCAATACATTCATCACACATCTACGGGAACATTAGCGGTTGGTGCCACATTCTCTTTTGAATATTTTGAAGGTACCCCTGTAACCTCAGTAGTTTATGGAAATGCTACATCAAATGAGTTAGTATTGTTTGGAGATGAAAGACACGGCGTTGGCTTCCCCGGCTGGGTTCATAGAGTTTGGCATTTTACTTTCGGTACAATGTACGTTAAAGGTATGGAGATACAAGGTCTAGTCTCTGGACAGACAACTTTTGGCGCTGTATCAAGTGGTGAGGGATACGATGAAGATATTTTTATGACTCCTCCTTTACAAACAGTAGCGCCTACTCTTTATTTGTCTGGAACCTCTTGGAGAATAGAACCTGCTAGTAACTCTGTTGCTTACTTAGTGGGAGGCATTGCCCAGTACAACCTTTTAACAGGTTCTACATATTCCTTAGCAAATGTAACAGGTGATGACGCTATGATAGTCTTTTTTGCCTTAACTAACAACAAACTGTACCCTTATGTTAAGTTATTAGGACAAAAAGTTTACGTTAACACCGCTGCGGCTAGAACTGATATAGTAAATGCTTTAAGTTCTTTAAGTACTGTTGGACTTCCTTCCCCTGAATTTTTGCCGATAGGCGCAGTTATTGTAAGGAGCACAGGGGCTATTCAAACATTGGCGGATGGTTCTTTGTACTACGACTTAAGAGGAATTAATGGCTCTGGCAAAGGAACCTCATCAAATCCTGTATCATCCCATCAAGATTTGTTAAACTTACTGGGAGGGTTGCCCGCGCTTTCTGAGTACTATCACCTAAGTTCTGGAAATTACCTAGAGCTTGTAGGGGGAAATGAGGCATTTATTCACCACCACAATAGCCGATATGTAGCCAAAAACTCAGATATAGTTGCGGGAACTAAAACAAAGATTACTTATGACGCAAAAGGTTTGGTTACAGGTGGTTCGAACTTGTTAGAGGCGGATATTCCTACTTTATCACAAGCCAAGATAACCAACTTAACAACTGATTTAAGTGGAAAAGCTCCTGTGGCTCAAACTATGCACATTGGTACAACACCTGTAGCAATTAATAGAACTAGCGCTCCTATTGATTTAGAGGGTATTTCCATTGATGGTAATGCAGGAACAGCGACGAAGCTTCAAACAGCTAGAACGATTAACGGGGTCTCATTTGATGGTACCCAAGATATTGTAATAGGCACAGGAGGTGGTACAGGCGCGGTGGATAGCGTTAATGGTATGTCAGGCGTAGTCGTTTTAACAAAAGCCCACATAGATTTAGGTAATGTAGACAATACCGCCGACGCTGTTAAAGATGTTTTAAGCGCAACTAAGTTAACTACTGCTAGAAATATTACTGCAACAGGTGACGCTACAGGAACTTTTTCCTTTGATGGAACACTTGACGGAGCTTTGGATTTAGTGTTAAAAGACTCAGGGGTCATCGATGGAGTTTATGCAAAAGTTACTGTGGATACAAAGGGCTTAGTAGTAGCTGGAGGTGTGTTAGAGGAAGTAGATATACCCTTAATAAGTCAAAACAAAGTTGCAAACTTAGATGTAAGTTTGAATAATAAAGCCAACTATGACCAAACAATGTATATAGGAAATACCGCATTAGGTATAAATAACCCTATGGGTGTTTTGGCTTTGACTGGAGTATCTATAGATGGAAATTCGGCTACTGCTACAAAGCTTGAAACCGCTAGAACAATTTCTGTTTCAGGGGATATAACAGGAAGTATACCTTTTGACGGAACAGTAGATAGCGATATAGTAACTACATTAGCAGATAGTGGCGTTGTAGTGGGTACTTATACAAAGGTTACAACAGACTCAAAAGGTCGTGTGGTTGTGGGGGAAAATCTTTTAGAAGCTGATATACCTTCCTTAGACGCTTCTAAAATTACAACAGGAACTCTAACCCTTGATACAACAGGTAATTCGGCTACTGCTACAAAGTTACAAACAGCTAGAACAATTTCTGTTTCAGGTGATGTAACAGGTAGTGTTTCTTTTGACGGAACAGTAGATGGGGATATAATAAGCACATTAGCGGATAGTGGCGTTATAGCTGGTACTTATACAAAGGTTACAACAGACTCAAAAGGTCGGGCGGTAGCGGGCGGAAGTCTTTTAGAAGCTGATATACCTGAGCTACCTCAAAGCAGAATAACAAATTTAGAAACCGACTTTCTAAATAGAGCCTTAGTTGCCCAAGTAATGTATGTAGGAACTACGCCAATTGCGCTAAATAATCCTAGTAGCGTAATGACTCTAACAGGGATTTCCATCGATGGTAATGCTTTGACAGCCACTACATTAGAGACTGCTAGAACAATTAACGGGGTTCTTTTTGACGGGTCTTCAAACATTGTAATAGAGGACACCACAAAAATCCTACTATCTGAAAAAGGCGCAATAGACGGTATAGCTACCTTAGACGCAACGGGTAAAGTACCTGCTACGCAGTTGCCTTCTTATGTTAGTGAAGTTTTAGAGTTTGCCACCTTAAGCGCGTTCCCTGCTGTAGGAGCTGGAGGGATTATCTATGTAACCCAAGATACCAACCGAACTTATAGATGGAGTGGAACAACTTATATAGAAATTTCAGCAGGTGGAGGGGCTACGGTCGACTCTGTTAATGGACGAACTGGAGCGGTAACCTTAACAAAGACAGACGTAGGTTTAAGCAATGTAGATAATTCAGCAGACATTAATAAGAGCGTTTTAGAGGCTACTAAGTTAAAAACAGCTAGGACTATTAGTACAACTGGGGACGCTACTGGCTCAGGTTCTTTTAACGGTACTGCAAACCTAGCTATTGCTTTAACTTTAGCAAATAGTGGTGTAACTGCCGGAAGTTACGCAAAAGTTACTGTGGACGCTAAAGGTAGAGTAACAAGCGGAACAACCTTGGCGGACACTGATTTACCAAGCGTTAACATCGCTGTGCCTGTCTCCTCAGCCACTCAAACCACCTCAGGCATTAGAAGTATTGTAGCGCAGTTTAAGATATTGGTTGATAATATTGCGAACTTGTTTACTAACAAGCTTGACAAAAACACAGCGATTACTGGGGCTACTAAAGCTAAGATAACCTATGACGCAAAAGGTTTGGTAACAGGTGGAACAGATTTAATAGCCGCTGATATACCTTCCTTAGACGCTTCTAAAATTACAACAGGTACTTTAACAAGGGATACAACAGGTAACGCGGCTACGGCTACAAAGCTCTTAACAGCTAGAACGATTAACGGGGTCTCATTTGACGGTACCGCTAATATAACAGTACCTAGCACAGTTAGCTCTGTTAATACTAAAACAGGTGCGGTTGTACTAACAAAAACAGACATAGGTTTGGCGAATGTAGATAATACCTCTGACGCTACTAAAGAGGTTTTATCAGCTACAAAGTTAAAAACAGCTAGAACGATTAACGGGGTCTCATTTGACGGTACCGCTAATATAGCTGTCATCCCGTCAGGCGGAACTACTGGGGACGTTTTAACAAAACAGTCGGCGACTCCTTTTGATACTTACTGGACTACGCCACCTCAACCTGTTTTTACTTTTAAAGAGACCACGGCGGATGAGACTACAAACGAGGCTACAATGATGTTAAACATCTTAGAGCTTACGTTCAACTTAGACCCTAACTCTGTTTACAAGGCTATGGGCTTCTTAACGTTTACCTCATCAAGTACAACAGGATATGCCCTAGGTGCAGAACTTCCTACTGACTCGGTGCCTCACTTTATGTTCACAGCTACAACGGCTACTACAACAACGGCGAACATTCCACACGCATTTTTCCCTAGTGGAACAGTTTCAACAAACTTATTAGTTACCGCAGGGTCTGTTCCCGCCTCTAACACAAACGTAACAAGTTCTTTTCACGGATTTATTAAAACAACCTCAGGTGGTGAGTTTATAACACAGTTTAGAAGTATTAATGCAGGTACTTTCATAACTTTAAAGACGGGTTCAGTAGTTATTCTGGAGAAGATACAATAGCATTTTGGGGAAGATACGTTAGTATCCTCCCCCGCTAATTTAAAAAATAAGGGTTATTAATGAAAGTAGAAATTATAAGAACACATTTCACCTTGCAGGACACAAAAGGTGATTTAGTTATTGATGGGGTTTGTGTAGGAGAGACTTTAGAAAAGTTTGACGGGTTTACTGAAAATATTTATAACAAATTAGAGCCCACTAAGATGGCAATTCCAAAAGGAACTTTTAAACTTTTCCTTGAAAATGAGGAGTTAATTGTTGACGCGGGTAGAGCAGGTAGAAAAATATTAGGTAAGGATATTATAGTTAAAGGCAAAGACGATTTAGAGCCTTTAAAAGTTTTAGAACATTTTCTAAGCCCTTCTGAGGATGTAACAGGTATGATAAAAGATGTTAAAGAGGCTAAAGGCTCGGCTAACAAAAAAAAGGATAAATTGTTTAAAAACCTTGTTGAGGGTTGGTATGACGAGCCTAAAAAAGAAGTAGAATTGACAGTAAAAAGATTTGGTTGGGATGATTAAAGGTTGTTTAAGGGGTGTTGGGGCTTACCCCCAACATTGTTAAATCATTCGATAGAAATATGAGAAACTGTATCAAGGTCGCCTGACTCTTCTATAAAGAATATAGGCTGAGAAGCTCTTTTTGGAGGAAATCCAGAAACAAAACTAAAAGTATTCGTACCGCACCCGCTCCCTGCTTGAATACACATTCCTCCATAAGAGTTTGACACAGTTAAAGCATTGTGGAAATGTCCGTTCACAGTAGAGTTAAACGTATCCCCAAATGTTGTTAAGCAAAATGCTTGTAATTCTGCTACACTTTTGGGGTTCGTTATGTTTAAAGAACGTTGCATATCCCCGTGGTGAGCCAATATTTTATGCTCATTAATTGTTTCAAAAATATACCCGCTTTTACTATACATAATGGAAACATTTGCAACATTAGCTACTTCTAACATTTTCTCAACTGTTTTATGAATTAAGTACTCATAGTCCGCATATTTTTTATTAATCGCGGGGTTTTCTGTAACTCTCCCGTGATTACCTCCAACAGCGTGAACAATTATAATGCTATAAACTTTTGATAAAGTCTTTAAAAAATCATACAATATTTGAGTACATTTGTAAAGAGACTCAACAAACGACTCCTCTGTAGTATTCAAACCACCGTGTATGGTGCCATTAATCCAATCCCCTAAGGAAAATACTGTTAAAGTGTTAGATTGATACGGGTAAGATAGGATACATTCAGCGTATGTTTTCAACCTATTTGAAGCAATTTGATAAGAGTAATTACCCGTTCCCCCTGTTTCCTCAGCTACAGTTAAATCACCTATATGCAAGTCCGCCAAAACCGCGCAAAGACCCTCATAAGGTATTGGGTCTGTTCTTTGAGATGGGAAAACATTGATGGGAGTATTTGTAGCAAGTTTTGAAAGCATTTCTGCATTTTGTTCAATAATTGTTTCAAAATGTTCAACCGTGTATACATCATTTTGAATTGCTTTTACTTTCTTTTTTAAGATTGTATTCTCTATCCCTAACTTACCGTTTAACTTCTCGGCGGAAACAAGTTTTAATAAGGTATAATTAATCTCCTCTTCCAACGCCTCAATTTTTGGGTTTCTACTCTCAGGGTTTAACTTACTTATTAAATTGTGATAATCTAACTCCCTACATTTTTTCTTAAGTCTTAAATGTAGTAAGGTTGATATTAACCTAAGATAGGCAGTTGAGACGTTTAACTTTTCAGTCATTTTTTCTATTGTCTCCCCCTCTCTGTAGAGGGTTAGAAAATGTTCTATATTTACCTTATAATCTTCTTCTAAACTTTTCATTAATTTTAACATTTTAGCCTCTTTATTTTATTATTTGGTAAATCTTTGTTTTAAACCCTCTATCGCCTGTAACGATTTTGAAAAAACATCTTGATACGTCTCAGCTGATACGCTAAAATCAAGCCAGTTACCTGTTTCAGGTATGTGAAAAAATACAACCTTAATTGTTTTATCTTTTTTAAAAGAGTCAATAGACACTGAAAAATGATTACGAGCCGAAAACTCATCAATTTCGTGTAACTCCCCCTTCTCTAAAGCCTCTAAATCTTCTTTAGTAGGTACCCAACCCATTTCTTTACAAGTGTTTAACACCTCTAACTCAAATTCTTCTATTGTTGTAACTGTTTTCATTTTATAGTCCTTTTTTATTTTTTTAAAGTTTTAGGAAATTGTTTATCATTTTTCCCGCCTTTTATGTTGTACATTGCTAAATGGTAAGCGTCGGTTACGTCAAACAAACCCGAACTTTTTTTATAGTCTTTTAGAAAAACCTCTTTTACATCCTCAGGCAGTTCTTGAAACATTTGAGGTTTGTCCGCTCTCCCCGAACCGGTAGCAAAGAACTTAAGAGATGTAGGGGGAACTACGCTACACGTCTTTCCCCAAAGTTCTTCAAAATTTGTTATCAAGACCCCAAATAACATAGCCAAGGGTCTAACGCTTGTACTAATACTTCCAAAACTCAATCCCTCAATGCTAATATCGTGTATACGATGTTTATAGGGTTCTAAAAGGTTAATAATTTGTGTCTTTATGTCAATTAACCTTGACGAAAGCGCCTCTTTTGGTAAATCTGACTTTACCTTTTTATGAAGTACTAAAACATTTTGATGGTTTATTACAACCAAACCTGTGCTGTTTAGTGAGGGGTCTAATCCTACCACTACGGGATTTTTACAACTTTGACTCATTGACTAAAAAGCTCCTTTATTTTAAGTTGAGCCTCTGCCCAACTGCCTGTCGTCATACCTTTGGAGTACTCTGTAGCTCTTCCATCAAAAAAGTTAGTTACTGTTACATTTTGTAACATTTCTGTAAACCAAGGCGAAGGGTCTTTTGGTACATCAAACTGAGGCTTTAAGCTAAATTGTTTTAAACGAACGTCTGCAATATACCTAACGTATTGTTTCGACTCCTTTAAAGCGTCCTCATCCAAATCCATAAAAGAGTAAACATATTCTAAATATTCCTCCTCCATAAGTACTAAGGCTCTAAAGGCGCTGTATATGTCTTTTTTAAGTTCATCTGACCAAATATGCTTATTCTCTTTTATAATTTGTTTAAATAACCAAGAATTTCCTTCGATATGAGCTTCCTCATCCCTTACGGAGTACTCAACAACTTTAGCCATTCCTTTAAACTTTCCCGCTAAAGTGTATTGAAATAGTATTCTAAATTGTGAGAAAAGGCTAATACCTTCTACACCCCCGCTGTAAATTGCTAACATTCTTGCTATAGCTTTTCTAAATTCGTCCTCCGCCTTTTTTACATCCCCTTGGTGCATTGCTAAGTACTTATGAAATTGTTCAACCTTTGCTATGGATAAATACTCAAACTTATTATTAAGGCTGGGAATAAACTTAAACTCCTTATAAAACTCGTCAGGAAACCCTAAAGTATCTAGTAACAATGAGTAACAATCTTGATGAAGGCTTTCTCTGTTTGAGAAGCTTCGTAACATCATCTTAATCTCATTTACTTTTATTGTGCGGACTAGCGTATCATAACCTGACGCAACCGCTACATCTGATTGAGTAAAGCCTTGAAAGATACTCCTAATAATATGCCTGTCCTTTTCAGGAACCTCTTTATAATCTTTTATATCGCTATCCATAGGTATCTCGTCTGCTTGCCAAGACATTCCAACTTCGTGAACCTTATATAATTCATAGGCGTATGGATAAATAAAAGGCTTGTAGGGGGTTTCCCCCTCAGGCTTGGTAAATAAATTTATTGTGGGTTTTTTCACTGTGTACTCCTTTTGTTACTGACAACTTAAACAAGTGTCATACGTTAATTCCTCGATAATCTCTCTATCTGATGTAGTGGAAGCTCTTTTTATACTCTTAGACCTTAAATAATATAAAGACTTTAGACCTAATTTCCAAGCCAAGACGTGATAAAATGTTAATATGGTTAAATCAATGTTTGGCGGTATGAATAGGTTTATGCTTTGCCCTTGGTCTATGTACTCTTGGCGAGCGGCAGCGTGGTAAATAACCCAACGTTGGTCTAACTCAAAGGCTGTTTTAAATACATCCTTAACATCTTTTGACATCCATTCAAGCTCTAAAACTGAACCCCCTGCCTCACTTATTAAACTCCACTGTTTTTCCACCCATCCTTTTGGCTTTCCATTGCTTTTTGCAAACTCCGTAATAAACTTTTCAAGGCTCTCATTTCTAATAATATGTTTGCCTGTTTTATTTTCGTGAATATAAATGTTAGCTGGGATGGGGTCAATTCCTGCTGAAACCATACCACACAGTATAGAAATACTTGCAGTAGGCGCGATAGACATCTTACAAGTAAACCTCTCTTGTCCGTCTCCGTTATAAATAGACATTGGACAGGCGCCCTTCTCTTTTGCTATTTCTTTTGAAGCTTTGTCGGTAGAAGCCTTTAAAAATGAGAATACTTTTCTTTGAAATCCTTCTGCAATTGCGGACTCAAAAGGTATTAGGTTATCCTGTAAGTATGTGTGTAACCCCATAACGCCTAAGCCAACAGAATTTTCAAACTCTACAGAGCGAATTGCGTCCTCAAAACCTTTAGGGTCTCCATACAAACCGCTACGGGCTTTTTTAACAAACTCTAACATAACGTTATCAAGAAGCCTCATTATGTCCTCAATAAACTGGTAATTGCCTTCCCATTCCTTAAATTTTTGAATATTTACGGAGGCTAAACAACAAACCGCTGTGTAATCAGGGGAAGTTGGTAGAAAAATCTCTGAACAATTTCCCGTCAAAATACCGTTAAACACTAACTTATGTTCCTCATACTCTGTTCCGCAGAATGTAGGAAATACACCACCACCTACTAGCTCCAGTCCTAGTACTCTAATATCCTCGTATAACTCAGTGGAACCATCTTCTAAAGGTAACTCAAACGAACTTATAACATCCCCTGCACATAATTGATAAGTTCTCTTTATGACATCCCCCACACTTTTAGCTGTATTAACATACCATTTATGTTTAGCGGTTGCCTTAATCTCCGTGCCGTTTGTCAGCTTTACAGATATAACAAAATCACCTAAAGATGTTTGAAAAATCCTTGTTCTGCTCCACTTTTGTCCGTTCCAACAATTAAGTTCCTGCCCTGCTACCTCTGATATTGCTATATTACCATACTTTTGAGTAAGGATTTTTGTATCACCTGTAACACAAAGGTTAGAGTTCTTAATAGACATCCCTGCTTTTACATACTCTTGTTTTAAATCTTTGTTCACATTACCTGAAAATACTATATAAGGTTCACCGTGCCCTAATCTAGTCTCTAAGATACTTCTAAAAACGTTAAAAGCGTCAAGTCTTGCTACTTCGTTATTCCCTTTTGGGGAGTATAAGGCATAATCCGTACCCCTTACAACACTCTGCATAAACTCATCTGTAAGAACAACGCCGTGGTGTATTTCAGGCGCCCGTCTTTTTGCAGAAGCTCCTTGTAATTTTCTAAGTTCAATAAACTCCTGTATCTCTGGATGATGAATATTTAAGTAAGCCGCAACGCTACCCCTTCTAACAGACCCTTGGGAAATGCCACTCGCTATAGCCTCATTTATTTTTAGAAATGGAACAACTCCTGCTGTTTGTCCGCTTTTTGTTGTTGACCCTAATTCTCTTATGGCTGAATAGTCCACCCCTACGCCCCCACCCGCAGCGCTTAATGACATAGCTTCATAATATTTACTAAATATAGAGGGTAAATTGTCGGCGGGTTCTTGTATAAAACAGCTTATAGGTAGTCCCGAATCCGTACCTAGATTGGAGGTTATGGGAGAACTTGCTCTTGCCCAATTATTTTTAAAGTAAGAAAGTAACCTTTTTTCGTGTTCAGGATTGTCTGAACCTGCTTTAGCCACCCTTACATAAACATCCTCGGCAGTCTCCCCCTTTTTTTTATTAACGTAAGAGGTCTCCAACATTATTCTTTCGTACTCGTGCATAGCGTCTCCTTTGATTTATAAGATTTGTTTAAGCAATTTAAGCAAAAAGTTAAACATTTTTTAGTCATTGTTACAGATACCTTAGCAAGTGTGAGCTCACCCGTGTTAATATTCATAACAAACCTTTGTCTTGTTTCTTTATCCTGTGCCATAAGAATTAAAAGTCTTTGTTTTATGGCGTTTAATATTATCTTTTTGTACTTACTAACGCTAACTTTAGCAACATTACCTCGGGAGGCTACTTCTCTTAAAGGTATTAATGAAAGCTTGAAAAGAGATTTTACTTTTGCCTCCGTTAAGTAAAATTGTAATAATTTTTCTTGCGTTTTTAGTGATTTATTTTTAGCTAACTCCCTGTTTTTCTTAACTAAAGCTTCATAATTCCCATTTTTTCTTTTTGTTTCATCATATTTACTCTCTAAAAAGCTCTCAACGCTATTAATAATTATCTTTAATTCATCCATAGGTAAAGGGTCAGACATTTTTGAGTTGACAAAGTCCGCTTCATTTGTAAGTAAAGCTAATCTGTTAGGCGCGCCCCAAACAGTGTAACCAAATGTCCTAAGATAAGTAAACATTGTTACATTTCTAGCTCCCTCAGATACTTTAGAGAAGTCAACCGTATTTCTAACGCTTCTTCGCTTTGTTCTATTAACTGTTGTAGGCTTTTTTATTTTAGACCTTAAATACCCCAAAGCTTCTTTAAAATCATTTAATCCATACGCCATAGGGTTGTAAAGATGTAAATGTAGTAATGGGTTCCTAAAAACCCTAACACATCCCCTTGCGTGTACATCCGCGCCAAACACATATTCTAACGCCATCCTAATATCTTTATAATACCTGATAACATTTTCTTTATTTTTGCTTATAAAATTCTCCAAAAACCAGTGTAAATGTATGCCTTTGGTAGTTTGTAAAATTACAGTAGGAAATGGGATAGAGAATGATAAACAAATTTGATGGATTTCCTCATCTGTTCTCTTAAAATCCACATCCAAGCTTAAAAAATGTAAATTTCCTGTAGTATTATACTGTATAAAATTGCAACACATTAACGCGTGAGACGTTTCCTCATAAGCGTAACCTTCTTTTTTCTCTGGTGAACAAAGTATTTTTTTAGGCATTCTGTTTAAAAGTTCTGAGTAAATTGACTCAGTTAATTTCTTAGCCATTATAAACCTCCTTTATAAAATTTGTGGGTCTTGTTAGGAAGTTTGCCCACTTCCCCTCAATAACCTTATCTGCAAAAAATCGAAAAAATTGTCATTTTCGCAAAAGAATTTTTACCCTTATGTTATAGGCTCTGCTGGGCGGTCGCCATTAAAAAATGATAACTTTTTGCTATAATTCTCAAAAATCGTGGTCGTCATTTCGACGCTTTTAGCCATTTTTCCTTGCGCAGTTTTTGCACGATAGAAAAGCTTCTTGGCTAATTTGAAGAACAGTATACCATAATATTACTTAAAACCTCCTTAAGAAAGTAGTAAAATTGGCTTAAATTTAGCTTAAATTTTTATAAATTTTTATAGTTAATTTTAGACTAACTTTGGAGCCTTTTTTTATTTAAGAGAATACTAGCGTAATATACCTTAAAATCTGCTTAGACCTCTGTAAGATTGAATTAAGCAGCTTAAGAAAGTTAAGGAGTGGATAAATGGCGACCCTTATAGAATAGGGCTTCGCTTGGGATGAAACCATATCAGTAGGGTTATAATTATCTATTTATATTTTATTATTATTTTATAGAATATTTTTTAATATAAATTATAGAATATTTTAATACTCTAGTACAAGAGTAGAATAAATATGCGCAGGGAATTTTTTCCAAATTTGTTATTCAGAGTAGAGCAGGTATAAAATACTCTAGTACAAGAGTACAAGCAATTTTAAGCAATTAAATACTTAAACCTTAATCCTTAGTTTAGTTTATTTTTATTAATTAATAGCGTTGAAGCTGGGCGCCTTTAAACGCGTTTTAGTAGGCTACATACGCTAGGCTCCGTGGTAAGGATTGTCTAAAATACCCTGCGCATATTTTTAGAATAAATTTTTAGAGTATTTTTATTCAGATTAGAGCAGGTATAAAAATACTCTATAATCTAGTACAAGCAATTTTAAGCAATTAAATAACTAAACCTTAATCCTTAGTTTAGTTTATTTTTATTAACTCATAGCGTTGAAGCTAGGTGCCTTTAAACGCGTTTTAATAAGCTACATACGCTAGGCTCCGCGGTAAGGATTGTCTAAAAATTCCCTGCGTATATTTGTATCACAATTTATATTAAAAAATACTCTACAAATTTTATATAAATTTATTCTAAAAAATAATAATAAAA
>JFJP01014028.1_pt1 | contig 19128 bp, 24 predicted proteins | sample 431651 | NCBI WGS metagenome assembly JFJP01 (sample SAMN02602958, study PRJNA72255) | Microbial mat metagenome, whole genome shotgun sequencing project. | biome: fresh water; feature: sink hole; material: water; isolation source: purple microbial (photo- and chemosynthetic) mats found in...
TAACTGTAAATCAGTAGTAGCTATGGCTGCGTCCCGTTGTTCTTTAGCTCCACCAAAGAATGATTGTAATAAAGGTATGGCTATCCCACCTAAAACTTTATCAATTATCAATGACGGTTTACTAAATAGTAATCCTAAATTACCTAATAATCCTGTGGTATTTCTCCCTGCTGTTGTTGTGGTAGTTTTACCATCAGCACTTTTAGAGCTATTACTAGCTTCAGATACAGGATTAATTAATACTTGTAATCCAGGTGTTAATACTGCTAAGTTAATAGATTTTTTATTAGCAGCAACTGCTTCATCAATCTTTGATTGTAATTCCTCTATTTTAGAGTCAATATCTGTTAATAAAGCACTGTCTTGAGTAGCTTTAGATTGTAGTTGCTGTATGCAACCAGGGGAACTCTCAAGGCATGGTAAACCACCTTTTAATTCTGCCCAGATGTCGCTGTTCATTTGTTCCCTTAAAACTGCGGCGGGATTAGCTGGCTCTAAACCATTTTCTGATTGTTCCCCTGGTTCATCATCTCCTAATAGATTTACACCAGGGGCGCGACCTTTGGGGATTGCATTGAATTCTCAGGTTGCTCCCCCTGCTCCCCCTGCTCCCCCTGCGGGTCTTCTGGATCTTCAGCATCCATATCATCAGGTTCCATTGGTTCTGGTGCATCATCACCATCTGGTGCATCAGGTTCAATTTGAAAGCCTTGGCTAATCACTAAAGGGGTTATCTGTGCTGCTGCTTTGAACGGATTTAGCGTTATCGTCAGTAGAGATAATAGTAATAGTAGCGTTAAGGTTGTTGTTGGTTTGATTGTTGATTCTAACACGGCGAATTTCTCCATTATAGGGGGATTTAACTACAGCAATAGCGGTTAATTTTTCAGAAATTTGATTGATTTGTCCGACTATTGAAGCCTTCTTATATTCTAGATCACGTCTTGAGTCTTGTGACTTATTTCTTTCTTGTTCATAGAAACTTTTAGCTTGATTTGTTTCCTCAATTCTCCGGGATAAAGTTAACCTGTGATCATACTCCTCCTTCTGTCTATTAGACCTAGCTTTTTCTAATCCAGATTCAGCTAATCTTAAATCAGCTTGTGCTAATTCTAATTGAATGTTTAGCTCCTGTAATTTAGATTGATTGGTATTAATAGCTTCATTAGATTTAGCTTCACTTGTAGCTAGATCACTTTTAGCTAATTCGACAGCTTGCTGTGATTCTGCTAACTTAACTTGTTCGTGTTCTAAATAGTAAGTGGGCAACATCATCTGAGCAATTTGGTCTAATTTTTTATTCTGAATTTCTAACAATCTCTCGGATTCAATTAACTTCTGTTTCTTGTCTTCAATGTCGGTAACAACGGTATCCGGTGCAACATTAGAAGTCGCTCCAGCGAATCCTAATTGTTTCTGTATTAACATTACTTTTAACTTAGCTTTATTAATTTCAGCTAAATTAATTGAGTAATCTGGTTCAGGTAGATTACTAATTAATGGTGCATCTAAAGGCGGAGTTGGTTCGACAATTCTATAGGAATTTAGATTAGCTAATGAGCTTTGCAATTGTCCTTTCTGAAATTCTAATTGACCTCGTTCTTTAGTTCTGTCTGCTAATATATCCCCAGCTTTTATTCGTTGACCAGGATTAACTTTAATATCAGCAGGCTCGCTAATTACTGCATCTACTTTAATCAATTTACCTCCTTTGTTAATAGGGGTTGATAATAGGATATTTTCACTTGGTTTCTGGACTTGTTCTAGGGGAGAAGTGTTAACGGTAGCATTGCTTGAAAGCCTTATAGTATCGGTGATTACACCGTACCCGATTAGAGCGATCGCACTGGTTAAAGCTAACAATTTATTAATCATTTAAGAGCCTCCAAACTAGGGGCAGGATAGATTATTTTTAATTCTAATTGTCCCGATACAAATTGATTTAATAGGACTCTACCAGCTAACTGAATAGGACAATATTCTAAGGTTACAGTAGACCCATTAACTGTGATTGGTGCTAATTGATTGGGAGTAGGAATAAATACTATTTCTTCAGGACTATCAACTGTTAAATTACCAGTTAAATAAATTAAACTATTCTTATTAGCTTGATAAATTTCTACTAACTTAGGAAATAGTTCGTCTTCATTGAATGAAATTGTATCTAATTTAGTCGTAGCAGTAGTTCCTAATCTGCTAATTAATCTTTTAGGAATTATATCAACTTCTGTTTTATATATTCCTGTTTTATCAGCTAATATTAACTGTTTGGCACCGGCACCAATTAATAGAAATTCTTTAGCAACAATGCTTCTGTCCCCAGTTTTAACACCATCAACTTTGACAAATATATGGTGAGATTTTCCATCGCTATTATAAACATTAACTATTCCTGCTTCCATTCCTAATAGTCTGTCTACTGATTTCATAAAGCCTCCTTGAGTTCTGATATTAAGTGAAATAATTAATGCTATTACTACTAAGCCAATTAACCAAAATTCTCCGGTACTTCCGGTTGATAATCTTGCATTGGGATTACTGCCAGTGATACACCAAACAGGGTTAGGGTATAAAAGTTGTACTCCTTGCTTAGTAAATGTGTCACTGAGTATGGCTAATAAGTGTCCTAATGGTAATGCTAGGGCTATCTTAGGATTCATGTACAAATAAATAGGGATGCAAGCGATCGCAATTCCAACAGTAAATAGGAAACTATGAGTAATACTCCTATGAGGAAATCTATCCTCTATGGCTCTAGCTAAGGGAAATACTAACTTTCCTATGGCTGATTCAGTAGTATCAATATCAGGTAATTGTGATCCTAATATGGCAGCGCCGACAACTAATGGGGATGATTCCCCTAGAACAAGAATTACTCCGGTTGCACTGATCAAACTATGGGTTACGGCCATCAAAATATTTAATCTCCCTCCATGATCATTTACCAAGCCTCCTTGAACGGCGACTCATTCCTTGACCTAAATATTTAAGGGATAATCCCACTAACATTGCTACGCCGCCAATAATATATAGAGTGCGATCGCCTGTTCCTAAGCCTATAAATCTGACTACTCCCAAAGCACAAAGCGCAGCAGCTATGAATGGCGCAATATCGAAATAATCAGCATGAGAACCAGCATCGGGTGATAATCCCAGACTTTCTTCCTGAACAAGTTTTCTGGCAAGCATTAAATTTTTGCCAGCTTTAGACTGCAATTCAGATAGGCGACTAGGTGATAACCTAATATTTCGATTCACAGCTTCAATGGTCATAGCTTGTCTGATGTCGTCGTCGGAAGGTTGGCTTAATTCAATCTCTGTACATTTTAAAAACAAATCTTTTTTAGGATTATCAATAGCTAGTAAAACAACTATTGATTCAGATTTAATTAGAAACGATTCTAACCAATATCTTAATCCTGCGGATAATCTTTGAGCATCATCAATAATTAATATTTCCCTCCGACAATTTAGTGATATCTCTGACTTGAGAATCTTAGCTGATACGGGGTTCCCCTTTTCATTCTCAATATCAATATCTAGCTCTTTGGCTAAATCAATAATGAATTGAGATGACTCAACATAACTAACTAATGCAGCCTTTGGAAAATGATTCTTAATATTATTAGCAAAGGCAGATTTGCCACTTCCTGCCTCTCCTAATATTAATAAGTTTCTTCTGGCATTAATAGCTTTAAAGCATTGCATTAATTCTTTAGAGTGTAATGTTTCAGTATTTACTGAATTATTTACTTCAGTATTTACTGCATTATTTACTGATGTATTTACTGCAATTAGCGGAGTATTCCCATTTGGCTCAACATTGTTCCCAGATTCTTTGGGTCAAGCTGTTGAACCTCTTGAATCCGTTGACTCAATTCCTGAGATTTTTTAGATTGTCGATTTGACTGGTGAAGTTCTCGTAAACGTTCAGTGACCTCAACCTCTAATTCAACTTGTGAGTTGATTTCCTGTAAACGTCCCACAGTAATTCCCAACGGGGTTAATTCGTGAGGATTATAAATAGATGTTGATTGCTGTGTTTGTTCTGGATTGGTTTCAGACTGAACTATTGAACTAGAGGCTGATTCCATCACAATCTCACGGTTGTTAATGCGATCGCAATTCTCTTGATTAACCTCTAAGTTATTCTCACGTAGAGCCTTTTTCCATTTGTAGGCTGTACTTTGCTTGATTCCATAGAGGTCTTGAATCTCTTGTACAGAAAGTTCTATAGTTGAAATTGCCATTTTAAGTCCTCCACCATATCAAGGGTTGGTGATTCTATACTACTTTCCACCCAGTCGTCAAGAGCTTCTTTGTCTTGCTGTAAGCCATAATATGCGCCTGATATAAAAACTAATGCAAACATTCCGACTTTTAGTAATCCCTCACAAATTAAAGTTCTACGGTGTCTCTGAACCTGTTGGGTAGAAATTCCTAGGATAGTTGCAGCTTGTTCTAGGGGAATAGTTGGATCATTCTCATAGAGATTTAATAGAATGTCTCGTTTATTTTTTCCTTTTTTCCAAGATGGATATTCGGGTTCTTGACTTGATTCGTAATAATTAATTCGGTCAACATTCATTTTTTAATCCTCAATTCTTGACCAATTAATAACCAATTATTTAGCATTTAACATCGGTAATTTTACCGATATCAAATGCTACATAAACCTTAATTAAGTTCGAGGCAAGTTTCAATTCGCAATCCCCATTACTGGGAATTGTTAGCTTTATTAAGTTCGAGGCAAGACGTAATAAAGGTACCCCCGCTTAATTGTTCCAATGTGAACTAATCCCAAACGTTGCATCACATGATCAACTCCGGGTTGTCTCAAATCAAGGTTAGCTAGTCTACCAATTTGATTTAATGCTGGCCCCCAGAAGCCTTGAGAAAATGCGTTTCTATCCTCAAAGTCGGAACTATTGACACAAAAATAAACGTATCTTTTGTTAGGGATTGGAGAGCCATTAATAAAGTCAAAAAAGCGATCTAATCTTTCGCCTTCTTGTGGGTCTTGTCTTCCACTAAAGGGGTCATGCTGAAAGTTGGTAAATTCTCTTGTAAAGAAAATAACTAAACTATCAGCTTTATTCTTGGTAATTCCTGCTAAATGATTAGCCGCAGTGCTTCCTATTTCTTGATTTTCAGCTTGTGAATAACCAGGGCAACCGCGACTAAAATCATCTCTAAAGATTGTTTGATGGGGAACTTGTGCAATTAATGCCGGAGGCGGTGGAGGTATATTAATCATGTTTGTTTCAATTGTTTCAATTGTTTCAATTCGCAATCCCCATTACTGAGAATTGTTAGCTTTATTTAACCTTCAGAAACAAAGTAACTTCCTGATTGAACAATTCAATTTGTTGATACTTTGGATTCTTCTCAATAGTTGAAGTATCCGCACCAGAACAGAACAATATAACCGGATGATCTTCTGATGGTTGAGTATCACCAAATACTACGAACATAATGGGGTAATCTTCTCCTAAAATCCTTTCAGATATCTTGTGAACTTCTTCAGAATCATTAAGAGCTAAACCAGGACAGGGTACTGATTGAGAGATTAATAAACTACTAAGAACGAGGGAGAACATAGTACAAAAATCCTCTATTAATTGAACCAATGGAAACTAATCCTAAATGAGCGGTAAAGTCGTCAAGCTCGACTCCTCTACTGGGGAACTTGTGAAATAACTGCGGGAGGCATATCTAACATCATTATTTTTTACTCGCTGCGATAGCATCTTCTTTAGTTAAGAACCCTTCACACCATTGTTTACTTAGTGAACAGGTTGTTCCGTGAGACTCTTTATTTTTGGTGTAAAACCATCCATGCCCGCTAACTTCGTAAATACAACTGCCATTAACATCAAAATGATTTTCGCCATAGTCGTTGTTTGCACAAGCTCCGGTCGTATCGTTGGGAATATTAGGCCGATTGGGTGCAACTTCACCAGGGGGAACGTCAGCAATTAGAGTTGAAGCGATCGCTAAACTTAAAAGCAAAGTATTCATAATTTTGTCCAATCACGTTATGCCACAACATTGCCACAATATTGACACAACTATGACACACCGCAACAAATCTTAACCATATTTGACCCGTATCTGTTACAGATGAGTTATTCTATTGTTAATAGAATTAGTTAATTATTAATATGACAAGTCGCAGGGACGAAAGACTGGTAATAGCTCCAATAGGAGAATATTACAATGACTTATTAATAGTAGATTCTTGGATTAGAGACACTACTAAATCACAACAAGCATCTAGTTTGTTAGCTTCAAAACTTCAGGAGCGGGAACAATTAATTAAAGAGCGAGTCGAATATTTAGCTAAAAAGCGCGGGTTAAGTTCAGAGGAATTGTGGCTTGATATTCTTAGAGGAAATGCCGACAAAATATTAGCTAGTGAAATCATTAAGGATTATTGACATTAACTTCAAAATACTAAGATTTTCTTGAAAATTGGGTTGTTTGAATTTACTAAAAGTCTTTAAATAAAATATTAATATTATGATCTTTTTTTTATTGGGCTGCTTGAATTTTGTCAAAGTCCCCAATAAGAAGTCCTTGGCTTCGATTGCCGTGTCCTCAATGCTGTACCCCGAATAAAGATTTCAACCCGCTCAAAACTTTGTGCTTTCAATCTAAAATCACTACAAATAAAATATAGAAAGAGGCGGAAGCCCTAAAGAGCCTACTACTAATGAATCAACAAGCTACGTGGGTTAAGGAAAACAAATAAAAGATCGCACTCGTAGGCCACTGTAGGCGGACTGGGGTCGTTCGCTCGCTCGCAGGGCCTCGCTCGCTCACTAAAAAAGGGGTGCCGGCTCCTTACTATAGCAAAAGCTTCTACTGCTCCCGAAAGTTTAGGCGGAGCCGCACCCCTTTTTTCCCCCAGCCGCCAGAACAAAGGTTAAGAAATAAAAGAAGGCTACTGCTAATAAACAAAGGTTATTGGTTTCTTGAATTAGGAAAAACAGAAGGAGATAAATATATTTTTTAATATCAAGAAAAGAGTTGTAATCACAGGGGTGGCGGTCTTTCGGGCGCGTGTTTCTTTGTTTTTGGGCTTGACTTTTCGCTTTTTTGCTGTTATAATAGTCTTATCGAATTAAATTAGTCCCTATGGTTTTTGCTCCTTCTCTTTGTCGTCGCCGCTCCGTCCCTGGTGGGGTTTCTGCCCCTTCTGTTTCTGCTGTTCGCTCGTTGGCTCGTTCCTTTCCTGGGTTCGGGGTCTGTCTTGTTCGGGCTTCTGGCCGTTCCTTCTCTGGGTTCGTGGCTGTCTGCTCGTTTGGGTCTCGTTCCGCCGCCGTTGGGTTTTCTTCTGCGGCTTCTCGCTTGCTCGGTGCCGGTTGCTTCTGTTTGGTGCGTCCCGTCGGTTCCCGGTTCCGTGTTGCTGTTCCTGTGGCTCCGTCCCGTCCGCTGCGTTTGGCTCGCTCCGTTGGTCTGTTTCTTTCTCCCTCTCCGGTGGTGCTGCTGCGCTTCCGGTCTCGCTCGGTGGTTGTTCCGCTTGGTGGTTCTTCTGCCGTTGCTGTGGCGGTTTCGTCTGCTTCCTGCGTCGGGTTCTCCGGCTCTCGCTCCCCTTCTCCGGCTTCCTTGTCGGCTCTCGCTTCTGCGGCTGCTTCTGTTCCGGCTTCTGCTTCGGTTTTGGTTGGCTGCGCTTCCGGCGTGGACTTGGCGGCGCGGTCTCTTTTCCCGTCGGCTGTGGTTTTGGCTGTGGCTTCCGGCGCTTTCGGTGTTGGTCGGTCGGCTTTTGCTCGGCGCTCGGTTGCCTGTGTTGGTCGGGTGGTGGCTGCTGGTGCTGGTGGGCTTTGGGTTTCGTTTCCTGCGGGTGCGTGTCCTCCTGGCCTGGTTCCCTCGTCTTCTTCCTCCCGTTGTTTCTCGGGGTCTGGTTCCGGCTCCTGGGCTTCCCTTGCTTTCGCGGCTGGTTCCGGTGTTCCCTGTCTGGTGTTTCTGCCTGCGGGTGTTGGCGCTCCTTCTTGGTTGGTTCCTCTCGGTGGTGGTTGGTTTTCCTTCTCCCCGCCCGTGCAGTTGTCTTTGTTCTGAGTTCTGAATTGGTCTTGTTGGTTTTTTCCGTTGCCCCCTCCCTTGGGGTTTTTTTGTGGCTTGCGATCGCTCAGGTATTTGCCGCCCGTTAGGCGGGCTGGCTCTTCAGGAGGACTGCCGCCCTAACGGGCGGGCGCTCTTTGCGCCTTCGGCGCCACCGCAGGGGACATCAGTCTAAATCTTGTTCTAGGGGAAACATTACAGATTGTTAAGATTTAGCGAATTTATCTTGTAATTATTCGCCATTAGCGTTAGAATAGAGACAGAGAAAAAGGAATAAGGCGTTTTGAAGATTGCCCCATCCCTTTATCAAATTAAATTAGTTAAGGATATCTTACCATGATTACCGCAGAAAATCTGATCTATTCTAAAGCCGCATTATCGAGAGTATTGAAAGTCAATCCCAAGTCAATTACCCGCCTTGAAGTTTGGGCTTCAGTTGTGTTCGTGATTATCAAAGGTCAAAGACCAACTTTTATCAGCAAGAAAGTCTTTAAAAAAGAGTTTTCCGATTTCAGAAACCGTAACTCTAAACTAGTTAAGATCACCCCTCATGCAGTAGCTGAGTTATTATTTCTAGCTCAGTCAGAAGATTCTAAAAATCAGTATGTCCTAGAACTTTACGAAACTAATGACGGCTTTGTTAAAAGCCGATGTGAATGTGAAGATTATCGAAATCAAATAGAACACCGATTTTATCTGAACAAAGAACTAGGAACAACCACACGAGAATGTAAACACAAACTAGCTTTAAAGACCTTTCTAGGAGGGAACCTCAAAGATTATATCGAAGAATTAAAAGCTATTGATCAGGAGTACAAAGTAGCAAGAGCCAGGGCTGACCTGTTTGGAGATTATGCAACCTATTAATCAATTAAGTTCAGTGCTAACAGGAACTTTAAAAGGGTTAGCAATCAGATCAAATTAAATTAGTTAGGTGAAGACATGAACGACTACTACATGACAATGCTTGATATCGAAAGCGAGATTAAAGAACACCAGGACGATATTGCTGAAAGCTGGCTTGAGTACGAACCAGAAACCACAACTATGTACCACAAAATCATTAACGGCCAGGAAATTGAGATCACTGAATCCCAGTATGCAGGAAAGTTATGTTTGACAATTCGTGATCAACAAAGCGATCGCTTAGTCTTCAATTTAGACCTTGATTATGACGATGAAAGTTGTGGCGATGATTCCTGTTACGGAACTTTAGTTAAGTTGGCTCAAGACTGGATTAGCCCCATTGTTGAATACGACGAATTCTAATTAATTAGGGGGTGAAATTCCCCCAACTTCCAACACTTATCCTTTATTCCCCTAGAACAAACTATGAAACCTATTGATGAAATCTTGAAAAGCTTCGACAATCCCTTTACTGAATATCTGAAGGAAAAACCCATTTACTCTAAAGGCTCGAAGTCTGGATCGGTCAGTTATGTTCCCTGGTACAACCTCTGCGAAATTTTAGACAACCTAGCCCCCAATTGGGAATGGGAAATCACTGCCGACTATCATGGCGATAGAACCGTAGTTATCGGAAAGCTTACAATCCACGGAAGCGATCGCAGTATCTCAAGGTCAGCAACAGGGAACGAAAACAGCGACTGCTCAGACTTTGGTGATCCTTGCTCAAATGCTGAAGCTATGGCAATGCGTCGAGCGGCCGCCAAATTTGGAGTAGGTAGATACCTTTGGGCTACTAAAGGGAAACCCGAACAAACTTGGGCTGAGGGAATCCGAGAAGTCCAGGCACGGAACCAACAACCCAAGCCTCAAGAAAAAGGTACGATTTCCAAAGAGGAACACGAACGGAGAAAAGCGACAGGCTATTACTCTAATTGATTCCCCTAGAACAGCTTCAAATTTTGGGGCTGTTTTTTCTGTTAAATTTTTCTTAGTATTGCCCGCCCACCATCCCCCGACACCCCAACCCCGACACATCTATGAATTACTATGTTGCTTTCACGGAATCCAATGGTCACAAATATGGGTGTTGTTTCAATGAATTTAAACGCATTGAAAAATGGTTAAACGTAGTATCATCTAATCTAAATTCGATTAGAATTGGTGGATTATCTTATGATTTCCAACAGGAATTGAGGGACAACTTTAGTGTCAAAGTTTTCGAGTATAGAGAATCTGCTATTGAGTTTTTAAATGATTATTTAGAAATAAAATATTAATAAAATATAATTATGATCTTTTTTATGGGGCTGCTTTAATTTTGGCAAAGTCCCCAAATAAGAAGTCCCTGGCTACGTTTGCCGCTTGTCCGCTCGAAGACTCGCGTCCAAATGCTAGATTGTCTGTTAGGTCGAATATGGAACAGTAGTTAGAGAGATGTGGAATTACTAATAACTAATCAACACGGGGGCTTCTATTTCTAAGTTTAAATGCGGCGGCATCGAGTAAGTTAGAAAGTATTGATACATCAGATTCGTTGCAATATAGGTTGATCACCAAATCTGAATAAGTGAAAGTTGAACCATTGGTATTATTAGACCCTAAATTAACCTGTACAATTGTATCTTTAGCCGCTTCCTGAACTACTTCGGGTTCTAATTGTTGCATCAATGATCTGAGTAATTCAATTTGCGACCGTTTATCCAAATGCTTAATTTCTTCTACTAAATCCGATTTGCTTTCCATAAGAGCAATCCCTAATATCATCTCTAGTCCAGGGTAAAGAATCCATCATTATAAGTGAACCCTTTCCCCTAGAACAGAGTAATTTTACTGAACTTTAAAACTAAATCAATACCTTCTCTTTCTTGATAACTGATAATTTTAACCTCCTAGAAATTGCCACTACAATATCAGCAACTTCTACAGAAATTTGAGCTACCTCATTATCTGAAAGATTCCCAGAATCAATCATTAAGGCAATATCTGATAAAGATTGTTGAGCAATTTTTTTACTGAAATATTTTTTAAATCCGGGGGCTAACTCCTCACAGGCTTCGAGCCATTCTCCGAAAGATTCTATAGATATTCCACAAGCTCCCCGCCGAACCTCCGAAACGTAGCCCGCAGTTCGACCAACTTTAACAGCTAAATCTTTGCCCCTGATATTGAAGGCATCGAGACAATCTGCAAACTCTTTGTGTAAATCCATTCTCTTCATATTTTGTAACATAAAATTAACGCTAGTAAGCCTACATTTATATTATAATAGGTTTAGTAGCAAAGTAAAAAAATATTTTCTGTGAACAACATTCTAACACCTCTCCCTCCGGGAACCTATTCCAAACAGTACGACTGCAAAATTCGTGATGTTGACTGGAAACTCCTAAGTTTCATTATCAGAGCTAAATCTCAAAATCTTACCAGCGCATCATATTCCCTTGGTCTGCCAGAGTCAACTCTCAAAAGTTCTCAAGATTATCTCAAAGGTTTGGGGGTGTTGCCATGATTCCCCTAGAACAAAAGTTTCACTGCCCAGAAGACGGGGACATTCTTGAAAAAGATTTGTTTTATATCGACTCAATACGATATTGCCCGTTCTGCGGATCAGAAGTTTCCATCCAAAAGCTAAAGGCTAAAACCAAAGTCAAATTATTAAAGGCTAAAGCCAAAGTCTAAAAAACTTTTAACCCCCAATCCAGGCCAGGAAAGGGGGCAGTCAACTAATTAAACCTAAACCAAGGAAATTATGACATCAACTTTAGTTTATCACTCAGCAAATGACTTACCCATCGGACAACGGCGGGGGGACGGATATCTCAACGCCACTGCTCTCTGTAAGGCGGCGGGGAAAAAGTGGAATGACTATTACCGCTTAGATTCGACAAAGGAATATCTTGAGGCACTTTCCGAAAACTTAAACCTGAAGGTCATTGTCAATAATGCCGTTGCGGGGATTCCCGCTTCGGCTCTAATAGAGACTTTCAAGGGTGGCAATTCTCAACAAGGAACTTGGGTACATCCAGAAGTCGCTGTGGATTTAGCTAAATGGTTATCGCCCCAGTTCCGAGTTTTAGTTAACCGATGGGTTGTGCAATGGATGTCGGGAACCGCTTCTCAACCTCAATCACAACCTCAATCACAGCCTACAAAACCAGAGTTAAAGGCTTGGACTCCACCGGAGTTATACCCAGCAATGACTCAACAGGAATTTGAAGCGATCGCCGAAGACAGTCAATGGTTCTACCTGGAATCTGATTTAGATCGGCATCGCCGACAACGACGGGAACGGCAAGAAATTAATCACTGGTTGTACCAATAACAACTTTAAACCCCCAATCCATCCAGGGAAAGGGGGTCAGACCGACATATTCACTCAAACATTCAAACATTCGCTAAGAACTTTAGCTAAGGAAATTATAGCTCATGTCAAAACCACAACATTACGAGATTTTCTTACCTGACCTGTTAAATCATTACAGGGACGGAGACTTAACAGCCAAGGGCGCATTAAAAATTTATTTCCGACTTCGACTTAAAGAAGGTTGGAAATGCCGAATTAAGCCCGCACAAATTCGATCATTCTTTTCAAAGTGGAGCGACAAGAAGGGCGAGATGGTAGAAATGGCTAAATCTTCCTTCTGGCGGTCAATGCACGAACTACAAGAAGAAGGAGAGATTGACTTTAAAGAACCAGAATCTTTAGTTGTAAGACTGTTTAACAGACCTGAACAAACTCAACTGTCCCAAATTCGGGACGAGGTTCCAAATTCGGGACGAGGTTCCAAAAATGGGACGGAGTTCCAAATTTGGGACGAAGACGAGCTAGAAGACATACAGGATAACGGTTCTGGATTTCCTTCAGATTCTTCTCAAATCTCTTACAAATCTATTCAGTGTGTAGAGCAAAATTTTGAAAATTCTGAAATTACACACAAGGACAATTTTGAAAATTCAGGAAATGGACAATATGGACAAATTGTTAAATCTGTTAAACAAACGGAAGTATTAATAGATTTACCTGAACAATCAAACTCTACTGATTTGATCAAATGTTCCGGCGGAGCGACCGCGACAGTTAAATATGATTCTCGGCTAGGAATCAGACCTCCGGCTCCAAAGCCTAAATTTTTAATACCCGACGGGGATTGGTTGAACCCACAAGGTCAATTAGATGATCAATTCCTAACGAGTATTGCTAAACAATGGATGAAAAGCCCAGGGGCTTCATTCCATCAAATGCCCATTGAAGAAGTGAAGGGTTTAGTATTCAGTCATTTTGCTAAGGATAACAACGCTTTAGCGATTAAGTGGGAGGCTTATTGTGCGGTAGAAACACGGCACGCGGTATCAACAAAGCTTGCTCTTGATGCAGGAATATCAATTCCCCTAGAACAACAACAACGGGTTATAGGTGCGAGTAATGCGATCGCAACTTCCAACACTTATCACCAAGATTCAGTATTCACAATCTCAAATCAACTCACAGTAGGAAGTGAACACACCGAGAATCACGGAGCCTACAGACTCATTGAGGCGGCGCCGATTAGTGAAGATGAGCAGCGCGAGAATTTAAAACGATTAGCTTCTTTACGGGCAGCGATTGGTAAAGGAATGCCAGCCGAAGAAAAGCGTAGTCGCAATCTTAAAACTACACCTAGCGATATTGACGAAGCGAACCAGTGGATTTTAGACCCCGCTCTAAAAGCCGCCGCTTTGCAATGGGCAAAAAATCAAGGTTTCAATTTTGACGGTTCTGAAATTTATCAGGAGGTTTAATCATGACTAAGGTAAAAGCATCTGAAAAACTAATCATGCGGGGCTTTGAGTATAGCTTCGATAATCCAGATTCTGATGAATCCTACGACGAAGAAGACATTCTTTACCAGCTAAAAATTGACCCAACATTAACGGCCAAACCATTATCAGAGTTAACTAAAATTCCAGTTCATCGGGTAATTTCAGCAATTATCGGATTGAAATTGTCGGGTAAATTGCCTAAAATTCCGCCGCCTGTTGTGGTGAAATTTCCAGGCCAGGAAGTTTGTTCTAAGGGAAACATTGAACCGCCTAAACGCAGCGATAGTGATGAACCTAAAACTAATGTTTTATTTACAGAACCACTGCGATTAGTAGAACCAGATGGGCAACTATCAATATTTTTCGATGATTCAGAGGAACCACCAGACCCAGATGATTTTAAAACTTTAGAGGAATATCACCAACAGCATGAGCTATGGAGTAAAAATCATTCTGAATTAGCTCAGGCTATGGCTGAAAGAACTAAGGATATTGAATCTTATAAACTTGTTCTAGGGGAAACAGCTTTAGATACTTCCACAACTAAGGAACAATTTCAAAAAGGCGATCGCATTCAGAAATTAGATAACCCTAAATGGATTGGTGAGATTAAATCCATCACTAAGAAAGGGGCTAAAATCAGAACGCCTCTGGCTTATGAATATATGGCAGACTTAGCAGAATATAGATTATTTTCTAAGGCTGATTCTGAAGAAATCTTAGGGGAATCATTCTTTAATATTGGCGACAGAGTAAGGACGATAGACTCTAACTTTATCGGTAAAGTTTTTACTGTTAAAACAATTTATTCAACAGGAATGATCGGAGTAGTTTTAGATAATTTAAGCTGCTCCTATCCCTCGATGTGTTTGTTTCATCATCTTGAAAAGATTGAATCTAAAGCTAAATCTATTCCCTTAGAACAACCAAAAGTTAAGGGAAAAACTAGACCAGCTAAAGGCTGTGGCAGTGGTTATCTGATGGTAAGAGCAGCTAACGTTAAACGTAACGCAGCAAAGGGTAAAGACCCCGATGTTTATTACTGTTTCTGTTACTCATACACTAATCAGTATCACAAGGAAATTAAGAGTTCTATATCTGTACCACGGGCTAAGATAGCTCAGGTTAAGCGGATGGTAGAAGATAAGGAACACTACGTTAAGATAGCTAAATTCTTAGGGAAATCGGTTCCGATGTCATACTAACAATACATGGGTGTCTAGCGACAACTGGGCACCCCAATGGACACATCATGGAAAAAGTATTAGTTATAGGCGTAACCGCCAATGGTAGAACATTCTCCAGCCTGTGGAATCATAGAATTATCGCCGATAAGGTCGAGTATTTCTTAAAGTTAAAGTATCCTAATTTGATTGTTTCTCAAATAATTCTAGGAGGTATAAATGAAAGTAATTAACGGTCATAGAGACGGATTCGTTGGTGAGAATAAAATCTACATTGGTAGATATAACGACAAGTTAGGTTTAAAATCTAGCCCGTTGTCTAACCCTTATTTTATATCTAATCATCGGGTAAGGGATGAAGCGATCGCACTCTATAAAAGATTGATTTGGCAATCAATTAAACGGTATCGGGACGAGGGGATTATTGATGGAATCATGGGAGAGTTGGTTAGAATAGCCGAGTTAGATAATGTTGAGTTAACTTGTTATTGTAAGCCAATGGCTTGTCATGGTGACGTGATAGTTTCAGCTATTGAATGGTTAAATACTCAAAGTTGGTTTAATAATCTGTTCTAGGGGTATTAATTGCTTGACAAATTGACCCTAGTTAGCTACTATTAAATAGTCAAATTAAATGGTTAAGCTATGTTAATCTATGATTGTGAAATTATCAAAATTCCTGATTGGGCGGAACCCGAACCAGACTATGAATACTGTCATGGTTGGGAGGACTTTGGAGGCATGGGGATTAGTGTTATTGGGTTTTATGATGGTGAAAGTTATTACCATGATTTAACCCCATTTAATCATTTCAAAAGGATGGTTACTAGCCCGACTATTATCGGTTTTAATTCTAAACAATTAGATGATCAACTATGTAAAGCTAACGGGATTAATTTGACGACTACTTATGACTTGTTAGAGGAAATCAGATTAAGTGCCTTCGGTTCAACCCGCTGGGAAGATACACCAAAAGGTTTTAGCTACTCGTTAGGTGCGATCGCTAAAGCTAATGGTTTCACCAAAACTGGACGGGGTGAATTAGCTCCTATGCTCTGGCAAGAAGGCAAGCATCAAGAAGTAATTGATTATTGTATTAACGATGTCAAGTTAACAGTTGAATTGCTTAAACTTGGATTAGCAGGTAAACTTATTGATCCTAATACGGGTGGATTATTAACCTTGAGAGATTACAGGGTTATTCCTGCATCGGAAGAACCTCTTGATCTTCCCATAACAGGAACATTGCTGAAATGTAAAAGGGTAATAGACCCCGATAATATGAAATACATTTCAACTAAATAGCATTATCATCAAATCATCGAACCTTTTGGCTACAGCATTATGTTGTAGCTTTTTATTTGTGCAAATGAAATTATTTGTTACGGCGATATTCCCAGGGTGGAATTGAGTTATAGCTCCAGATTCCTAGCTTTTTACCTTTACCAATATCTTGAGCGAGTCTAAATGCTTCAATGTTTGGGCAATCAGAATATTGATCATATACACGGGCTTGTCCTGCTTTTAATAGTTCTTCTTGAATTGAGACTTCTGGTGTTTCTCCAGGCCTGAGAATTAACTCAGCAACTGTGCGGCCGTAACGATCTTGCTCTAGGGGAATCATTGCAACTGTTGAACCATTAGTTTTAATTAAATTTCTAAGGAAATCTCTCGACTCGGTGCCGCCTTGTTGCTTCAATTCAGGGGCATCAATTCCACAGAATCTAACACGGGCGATCGCATCCCCACACTTAACACGGACTGTATCGCCATCGTGGACACTGTTAGGGACAATTTCACAAAGCTTTGAATTAGGGATATTTTTATTCCCTGTTGAGTCTGCAACTTCCGTAACTTTAGAGTTGCCGAATTTTAGACCTAATACCCCTAGAACAACAATTACTAATAAGGGTATTGCTTTAATTAATCCATTCATATTGATAATAAGTAATATTGATTATTCTATTATAGCAATTACTTCAATCAGAATATTGTTCTAGGGGAATTGATTTTGATCGCTGAAGATTTGGGGATTGAACACGATTCTTTGTTGAAAACAATTAAGAAATATATTGACAGGTTAAGTCGTAAATCACCAGTCGTATTTAAAATCGACGTGGTGAAACGACCGCAGGGAGGGACTTATGGTGAATTGTCAAGGAGGATATTCTGTTCTAGGGGAATTGATTCTTGATTGAAAGCGTTGTAGAGCAGTCGTTTGGGGTTATTCTGTTTGAAACGTGGAAACCCTCAGAAGGCAGTCGACACGGGGATTCTGGGTTAAATTGCTCAGACTCCCATATTTTTTCTAAAACCTCTTGACTCAATCGGCTTGGTCATATAAAATTCATCACTTTAATTTTTAGAAGAGGCGGTTATATGAACAAGCTAAAAAGATTAGCAGCCATATTAGGCTTATCTGTTTTAGGAAGTAGTGCGATCGCTCAAGCTGCAAACGCTGGGGAATTCGACGTGATCCATAAATTTACCGATAGCGTCGCGGGGAAAACTTATGTCTACTTTCCTGCCGTGACTGCTGGGCAACCTGTCACTGGATTAACAAGTCCTAAAGCAGCAGCACTTAAGGTCTTGACCCTCAATAATTGTGGGATTGGTAAAGTTTCAAAGTCTACAACTAGCCCAGTTACGAATATTGTCGGATCGGGTTCGACAGTAAACTTTAGTGCAAAAACTACAGGTGCTGACCCGACCTGTACAGCTTCGACAACTACACCTGGGACTTTTGTTAGTTCATGGACTGGCAGCGTTGGGGATGTTCTCGACGGAACCACTAAATACTTTATTAAAGGTGGAACGGCGGCGGGAGCAATTAGTGTGAACGTGACTTCTACCGGAACAGTTACTTCAAAGGCTAATGCCTGTGGATTTCTGAGAGTAACTACTTCGACAACTCGACCAATGACCAACTTCTCAGTTGGTACAACTGCCTATACTTTGGCGGCATTACCTGCGGTGACAAACCCGATGATTTGTAAGAAGGTTGGTGTTAACAGCTTTACTTATATTCCTGCACCTTAATCACTCATCCCCTAGGATTCTGTTCTAGGGGAATTAGTTTTTTTGTTAATACCATGAAAAAATATCTACTCGCTTTACTATCAATAATTCCCTTGGCATTTGCTAATAGTGTTAATGCCGAAACCGTCAAACTTTATGAAGACGCGACGCAAACAGTAAGATACTGGATTATTGAACAGCCAGCTAATCCTACGGTTAAAGTTAGATGGTCACAGTATGGGATGGGAGATGGTTTTAAACTAGCAAATTTTACAACTAATAACTGTGGAATAGGGGTTTTTCCTTTACCTTCTAGTGTCCTTAAATTTAAGATTGGTGGTACAGAATTTACGCCAACAAAGGCATTGGCTCCGGTTTGTAATTCTGATGGTACAACTTTAATGGCTAATAATACGGCCGTTAGAGTAGGGTCAATAGCTTATGTTCGGTATATGCCTGATCCTGAGACTCCGGTGGATTCTTGGGCAGCTAACTGGCCAGATATTAAAGACAGAAAGGCTACTCCTAATAAATGCGGTTATGTCTCCTGGAAAACTACTTCAATTACCGCAATTGAAATTAATGGCGTTATGACAGAAACAGATGATCTTCCAATCTTGCCATTAGAACAAATGCCATTTTGTAAAAAGATTGGTACCGGATACTTTAAATATGTGAGGAAATAATTAACTTAGAATAGGTTTTTTTAGAATAAATCCCCCTCTCCAGAAGGGGATTTTTTTATGCCTAAAAATCAGAACCTTCTACACCAATAACTAAAACTTTTAACTTTTGAATAGAACTCTTTAGGGTTCCCCATTGTCTAAATGCTGATAGATTAGCTTCATTAAAACTCTTTTCCTGAGCTAACATTTCTAGGGAACTATGTTGTCCCAATCTAAATTCTAGTTGTACTATTTTAGTCTGTTGTTCTAACAATTGAATTGACAATAAAGTAGCTTGAAACTCTCTTTTATTTTGGTCTAAATCTAGTGCAGATTCTAATACTTTTTCCTTAATAGTATTAGCCATTTGCGCTCTAACTTGTGTCAATTGAGTTACTTTTAACTGTAAATCAGTAGTAGCTATGGCTGCGTCCCGTTGTTCTTTAGCTCCACCAAAGAATGATTGTAATAAAGGTATGGCTATCCCACCT
>JFJP01021664.1_pt1 | contig 19124 bp, 20 predicted proteins | sample 431651 | NCBI WGS metagenome assembly JFJP01 (sample SAMN02602958, study PRJNA72255) | Microbial mat metagenome, whole genome shotgun sequencing project. | biome: fresh water; feature: sink hole; material: water; isolation source: purple microbial (photo- and chemosynthetic) mats found in...
AGAGATTCTCGGAGACAAAGACCTTCAGGCAAAAGTGGCGAAAGTCAAAATCACCCCCGCCGATGCAACCTCACGCATCAATTTGATCAAGACGGTACAGGAAAGCCGCACTGTGTGGCAGGCCGAAAAGGGGCAGTCCGAAGATGCCACCATTGCAAAAGACAACGCCATGGCAAAAATGGATGACTGGATGGATGATTTCTACGCCATGGCAAAATTGGCACTGGCGGATCACCCGCAGTATCTCGAAGCATTGGGGATTGTGGTTAAACGATAGTTCTTTATCCGTGGAACAACTGGTCAACAGAAGATCTTTTATGCAAGAGTGATTCCGGCGTGGAGTCACTCTTTTTTGTATTCTGAGGTATAAACCAGAGCGACCACGAGTTGCCATTTCAAAGGAACTTCCATGAAACCGATTTTGTTCAGTCTGATCCCAATTGCTCTTGCCTTTTCCGCGGAAATCACCTCGATCCCCTTTCCGGCCAACTGGACGACCGCGAACGGTGCGTTTTTTTCCAATGACACGCTGAAACTCACCGGAACAACCGGCAAGTACGCAAAAGCTCAATTGAAAGTGAAACTTCCTTCAAACCCGACAAATCTCTATTTCACCGCGGATATTCGTCTCGATGGCGTGGTTGTGGGTGCAAAATCGACTTCGGTTCCGAAATTTAAAATCTACGATGGTTCTGCCGGTTCACTGCAGGCGTTCAACATTGACCCGTTGGTTCAGGGCGAATGGTACCAAAACGGCATGGTGCTCGAAAGCTTTTCAAAACTTGGCCTCACGGAGATACTAATCGAGTTGGGCATGCAGGATTGCCAAGGAACCATGACTGTAACCAACCCGAAACTCCTCGACACCCCACCAACGACAGTGTACTCATTTCCGTTTGATATCCCATCGGCAAATGTATCCCTCGATCTGAAATCATCGGAAACCAAACCGTTCAACAACGATCTTCTCAGCGTGAACTGCCACTTTGTATCCTCCGACCCGGTGAGCTGGTCTGATACGCACGTTATGTCGATTTTCAAGGATCGTCTACCTCTGGGAAATCTTCGGTTCCCCGGCGGAACCGTGGGGAATTTCTACGATTGGGAAACGGACGGATTCTACGGCGATGAGTGGACATTTATCTCCGCCGGTCGCAAAAAGGCGTTCGATAACGGATTCAAATTTGATTACCCGGGCTATCTCGCCAATGTGAAAGCTTTGAACGCCACTTCGACCTTGATGTTCAATGTGATCAAAGATTCTCCACAAAAGGCGGCGGCGCAACTGACCAGTCGACTCGCGGATGGACTCAAAATTTCCTATGTTGAACTGGGGAACGAGAACTTCTTCGCCGATCAGTCATTTGGCAATGTCGATGCGATTGGCAAATATATTGATCACACCAAAGCGGTCACAGCAGCTCTGAAAGCGGTGGATCCGACGATCAAAATCGCCGTGAACACCGATCGCCACAGTTATCTCGCCGGCGACTGGAACGATCTGCTTTCCAAAGAAACCTATTTCGATGCCTGCGTGGTTCACCCCTACACAAAAACGGGAACATTCCTGCTCAATAAACCGGCACTTCGCACAATTTTTGGGGCGTATAAATCCACCAAGGAAGCATTCGCAGAACACAAAAAGATGTACCCTACAAAACCAATCGTTCTCAGTGAATGGAATATTCTCACCGAAGGTTCCGAATCGAATTTCGCTCAGGCACTGGGAGTTGCCGATGAGTTCATGGCCATTGTCGAAGGCGGCGATGACGGTACGGTGGTTCAGTCGGGATTCCACACATTCTGCCACAGCGGCGAAAATGGCGAACAGACTCTCTACTACGGCGAAAAGGGGAACCTTAAAAAAACACGACTCGCCGTGATCTATGAAAAACTGGTACACAGTTTTAAAGGAACCAAAATATTCGGAGCGAAATCGGTTTCGGCGGAACTAACCGAAGGACTTCCGGCAATCAACGTGCGAGCCGTAGACCAAGGTGATTCTATTGCGATTATCGCAGTGAACAAACTTCCTGTCGCTGCTCCGCTGGCTCTGAAACTCGATGGATCGACCGTGGCGAATAGCTTTGTGATGGAGTCATTCACCGAACCGATGATCGGGGAAAGTTCCTACGCAATCAACGACAATCCGTGGAACAAAGTGACTGGTTCTGGATCGATGACAATACCGGCAAGTTCAATTGCCGTGATCACGTTCGCCAAGGGAACAACTTCGATTGCAAAGACTTCTATGAGTTCCAACAAGATTTCTCTCACCGGAACCACGATTTCACTTCCTTCGGCAGGAAATCGCACAGTTGAACTGTTTAGTCTTAGCGGAAGAAAGATTCTCTCGAAGGAGATTTCTGGAACCTCGGTCAATCTCGGTTCAGAACAGATCGCTTCGGGAATCTATTCGCTGTTGATCAAAGAAAAGGGTATTCAGGTGTTTTCTGGTAAGATAGTTCGATAAACGGAATTTTTCTGGAACAATTCTAATCTTAAGAATTGTTCCACGATTTTGTCTCGCCTGCCCGCACATGCCGATACAAATGTAATCTCAATTGATCAATCCCATCGTATCGCTCCTCAATTCTGGGCAAACGAGATCTCTACAATGCTGCCGCGGTGTGTATCGCCAAAAGCCATTCCGATTATTTAATTCCCAGCATCGGCCAGTACCAGAGAGCCGCCGCCATGATCAGGATCCACGAGATAATATCGAGAACAAATCCCCGTCGAAGAGCTGCCTTTCCGTCGATATATCCTGACCCGTAAATCATCGCCATGGCAGGTGTGCTCATGGGGAGCATATAGGAGAGACCGGATGGAAGTGCCACCGCAAGGGTGATAAGTTCCGGTGAAAGCCCCATTTTGATCCCGATATTGATCGAAACCGGAAGGATAATTGCAATTACCGCCGCATTGCTCATGAACTCCGTAAGAATCATCGAAGCGAGTACCAGTATTCCCAGAAGAACCGGTTTGCTCATCGGCGCGCCCATCATGTAGGTATCGACAAACCACTGAAGTACGCCCACTTCGTCGAGCGCCGTACCCATGGCTATCGCCCCGCCGTACATGAACAGAATCCCCCAGTTGATTTCACGGCTCGCTTCATCCCAAGTGATAATATTGAGGATGAAAAAGAGCGAAGCACTCACCAGCGCCACATTGGCGATTCCGATCTGTTTGTTGAAAAAGATCCACATAAAGATCGTTACGGCAAGCACCGATCCGGCCTTGATTTCGCGAAAACTCAGTTTTGGAAGCTGCTTCAGTCTGCTCAAGTCGATCGGTGGAATCGCCTCTTTTCGAATCGCGAAATAGAACCACCCTATCACCAGTGCTGACAGCAGATACATTGGAGGAGCCGCAGCTGCTATCCACTGCGTCATATGAATCGTTTTTCCCGTCATCTCCTGAAGCATACCGATGGCCAGCGGGTTTCTTGCGCCACCGAGGAATGTGACAACTCCTCCGATAATACATCCCCAAGCCATGGAGAAAAAGAGGAGTCCGCCGTAAGCCGATCCTTTTTTCACATGGGAAACGGTGATAATTTCGAGCACAATGGGGAGCATCAGCGCTGCAACCGCATGTTCAGGCATGACATGCGAAAGTCCTGCAGAAAGGATAAACACCGTGGTGGCAAGGGAAAAAGGGGAGTGACCGAATTTCCGAAGGAAAAAGAGAGCCGCCCGTCGACTTAATCCGGAACTCTGTACCCCGGCGGAGATAATAAACGCACCTAAAATGAAAAAGAGCGACGAATTGCCGAAAAATGAGTAAATCTGTTTCGAATCCAGTACGGTATAACTGGCTAGAAGTCCCATAATCAGAAGAGATGTAATGGCCAGGGGAAGAATGTTGGTCACCCACAGGGTAATTGCCAAAAAGAAAATTACCAGTGAACGATACCCTTCCGGGGATAATCCGGGCAGGGTCACCGGATTTGAAATGGCAAAGATGAACAGTGCCGCAATGAGAGCAAGTACAATCGCACTTCGATACTCTTTCAGAAAGAGAAACGGAAGCGGTCGGCGGTCGATATGAAATTTCTGTTCCACACGTACTCCTTTCCTGTGGTATTAAAGCGAACTGGATTCGAAAGATTCGTAGATTTCAGTGACCATGAGTTTCTGCCGAAGATTGATTGTTTCGATGGTGAATTTTAGTTTGAACCGATCGGTGAGACGCAATCCCTTGGAATCGCCGGCCAAAAGTCGATATTGAAAATCAAATTCGCTTTTTTGCGCAGTGGCGGTGTCAACTGGAAGAGGAACAATCCCGCGGCGAAGGAGTTCTGTGCGAACGTCTGCTGATTCATCACCGGTCAGTTCTGCAATCACAAATCCCCGGCGAAAAATTTCTACCGCGTGATCCGATTCAGGACGAACTGTTTCGCTGGCAGGAATCACGATTCCGTGGAATCCCGCGCCGAACAAACGATCCACACCTTCGCTGTCAACTGGAAGGTTCCCTTTGAACAGAATGAGCTTGTCGAAATGGCGTTTCAGTTCAGCGATCGCCGAAGAGATTGCCGCGGTGATAGTATCGACTTCAAGAACGATCACCGAATCATCGCCAATCTGTTCATCAATCAGATCGACCAGCGAATCGGCATTGCTTTTGTCAATCGCAACTGTTTTCATACTTGTACCTTCGCATGTATCTTGAAATGTAATCATCAGAGGTCACGCGCCTCTTTCTTGACTAATATAGTAAATATAGTGCGAATAAGTCAAACGATTTGCGCATAAGATTTTTTGTAAAAAATGTCGTAGAGTAAAGGATACGGTGTTACAATTACTTGCGTGATTTTTTCCAAACCTACCGAACAAAGGATTTCAAATATGGAACAGACATTGCGTTTCATCATACGAAACATGTCATTCAAAAAGCGATTGTTAGCAGGATTTAGTGTTACTCTTGCAGGCCTTGTGCTTCTGGCATTCACCGTAATCGCCACTGCCGTGACTGTTCGTTCCGCCGCTCAGCGAACCTCATCTACATCAATGAAATACGCAATTTTAGCAAAAGACATGCAACTTAATGTCATACAGGTTCAGCAGTGGCTCACCGATATCTCTGCCACAAAAGCTCAGTCGGGCCTTGACGATGGTTTTGCTGAAGCTCAATCGCATGCAGCGCGTTTTAACATTCAGCTGAAAGAGTTGCGCAATCACTTTCTCGAATCCAACAACCACACCGAAATTGCTCGACTTGACTCGATGGGAGTGCATTTTGAAAAGTACTATAAAACAGGCATCACCATGGCAAACCAATACATTCAGAAAGGTACCGCCGCGGGAAATGCCTATATGGCGATTTTCGATCCCGCTGCTGCAATTTTAGCGAAAGATGTAGAACACAATGTTGTACAAATGAACGATGTTCTCAACCGCGATATGGGAATGATCGTCAAAAACTCCTACAGGCTCATTTTTATCTCAATAGCTTTAGGCACACTCTTTTTGCTGCTGGGAGGATCACTTTCAATTATTACGATAAACAGTATCATGTCACCAATACAAGAGACCACCGATATGCTTCACAATATCGCCGAAGGTGAAGGCGACTTGACCCGACGGCTCGATGATTCTCACACCCATGAACTGGGCATACTTGCTCGTTTTTTCAATCTTTTTATAGATCACATTCACACCATAATCAAAAAGATTCGCACCGAATCATCCACTCTTTCTTCCACAGCCTCTGAACTGGCATCAATGGCTGTTCAGATTGCTTCGAACACGGAAGAAACGTCGATTCAGTCATCCCTGGTATCTCATTCCGCTTCGGAAATTAGTACCAAAACGGTGCGTGTGGTGAACAATGTAGAGTCAATCAAAACCTTGGCCGGCAACGCCGCAACTGACATCGTTTCGATTGAACAGGACATGGAACACATTACTCGCGATGTCGCTCTCGGCGAAGAACAACTGCAGCATGTCGCCCAATCAAGCGGCAGTGTGGTGAACAGATTGACGCGAATCAACCAGGAGACGCAGAAAACAGTTACCATCGCCGATATAGCAGTTACCAAAGTGTATGAATCGCAAACAAGTGTGACCAATCTCATAGAAGCTACAGGTAGGATTAAACAAGTTGTCGATATGATCACCGATATTGCCGATCAGACGAAACTACTCGCGTTGAACGCAACTATCGAAGCAGCGCGGGCTGGTGAAAGCGGCAAAGGATTTGCCGTTGTCGCATCCGAAGTCAAAAATCTTGCGAATCAAACAATGCTTTCCACGGTCTCGATTAAATCACTGATCGACGCGATTACTGAAGGAACGGCAGGAACTGTTCACAATATGAAAGAGATCGAAGATTCAATCCAATCGGTGCAAGAGATGATTTCAACGGTGAGTGGATCGCTGAACGAGCAGACAGAAACAGTGCGCCAAAATTCAGAACAGATCAATTCCGTTTCTGTTCGTTTTCAAGAGACCAAAAATGCAGCAATTTCGACAAATGAGAATATTAAAAGCATTTCGAATCGTATCACCGCCATGCAACAGAACATTTTTGAAGTGACCGGTCATTTCAATGAAATATCCAGTTCGGTGAATGAAATCAGTGGAAATATTCAAGGAATTAGCACCGCTTCGAGTGAAACGAATTCCGTCGTCGCCGAGATCGAACGCAAAACGGCGAACCTCGCAGAAATGTCCGCGAATCTCAACGGCCAAGTTCAGAAATTCAAAGTGTGAAAAGGTAAATGCGGATTTGCACAACGCTCATTCGCATGATTCTTCAAAACAGTAAAAAGCCTCGCTGAACAGTTCAGTAGAGGCGTTTTTTATTCTCTCGAAATGTTTCATCCTTTGGGATCAAACACACAGATTGCGGTTCTGCGTTCTTCCCCAAGATGGAAAGCTGATCCCCGAAATCCCGGCGGCGTTGAACTATAGTATTTGATGTTCCGTGAACCGCAATTCTCTCTATGATGCCAAAGATCCGTTTGGGCGAGATACGATTTTCTTTGAGCGATTATCTATTTTGTTTTTCATCAAAGGTAAGTGAAGAGCTGTTGCGGCATACGATTCGAATGGAACGAATGGAGCCGTTAAGAATATCTATAGTTGGAGGAAAAGATGAGCTACTGCAATCCCCTTTTTATCGGACACGGGTCACCGATGAATGCCATCGAAACAAATCGCTATACGAGATTTCTCAACGACTATGGGGCAGCAATGAAAAGACCGCGAGCCGTGGTCGTTATTTCCGCTCACTGGGAAACAGATGGCACCAGGGTAACCGGGGCAGAAAATCCTCATCAGATTTACGATTTCGGGGGATTTCCTCGTGAACTGCGTTCGCTGGTGTACTCGCCCAAAGGGGATCCAGAACTGGCGAATTCCCTTGTTGAAATGATTCCAGAAATTGCAATTGACTCGCAACGAGGCATTGACCACGGCGCGTGGAGTATTGTAAAAAATCTCTTTCCCCGAGCAGATATTCCGCTCATACAGATCAGCCTTGATCGCCATAAATCACCGCGTGATTTGATAGCATTCGGTGCGAAACTGGCACCGCTTGCTCATGAAAATGTGCTGTTCATCGGAAGTGGAAATATGATTCACAATCTTCGCGATATCAGCTATGAAACGGAAACGCCTCCTTTTGCGTGGGCAGTGGAAATTGATCGTTGGTTTCAGGAAAAAATTGAACAGTGTGCGATCGAAGATCTCTGTGATTTCCGTCAGAAACTCCCCAATTATCTGCGGGCGGTTCCCACAAATGAACACCTGTTTCCGCTCTTTGTGATTCTGGGAATGAGGCAGAACGATCAGCCCATACAGACGATCTTTGATGAGATTCAAAACGGTAGTATCGCCATGAGATCAATCGCAGTTCTCTCAACTCACGAGTAAATCAGACTCGCAAAGAACAGTATTGCGCAGAAAAAGCTGCGCCTGCCATTTCCCACGTGAATCGCTATGAATATGTGTATGAAAAATCGGGAAACCGGTTCCTTTTTTGTGATTTTCGCGGCGATCTGTTTTCACCGTTTCGCGGTTCAGATACGTGGTAGCAACGGGGTATTTCACAAGCTCATGCACCGCGATTGGTGAACTCGTTGAACCGGATCTATAGTTTTTCGGATCAATGAAGAGAGGCAAAACGGCAGAACAAAAAACGTAAATCATTTCATTGATGCAGCTTACCGCGATAACATAACGTCTCATGTATGAGAGCCGCGAATCAATCACAGAATTGGAAGGCGGGAACGGACGAATCCATTCCCGTCAAATGAGCAGAGTTAGATGCGCTGTTCAATTGAAGCACAGAGCTCTTCAATATCGGGAGAGAATTTTTGAGGGCGACCAAAGAGTGCATCGATTTTCTGGACCGACTCTTTTAGCAGTGATGCAAATCCTGCCATGGCGTGTCCGCAAAACTGCATCGTAATCGCTTTAAAACAGAAGAGATATTTCCCCGTTTCAAGTTTGAGCATCGAACAGATTGATTCGTCGGGCATAGCCATGCCGGTGGTTTCATCAAACATGGAAGCCACGGTGCGCAGTTCATCCAAGGTGACGTAGAGTGAAACCATTCCAAAGTGAAGAATAAAAGCTGAAGGGTTGCACATCTCCACGAAGTTTCGTTCTGATTTTGATACGATAATCACAGGTCACCTCCCGAGGTTACGACATTGTTTTCTGTTCCAAAGGGAGATACTGCTTTCGGGTTGAGCGGATTTATGAGCCACTGCCCATCGCAGAGAAAACCAAATTGCCAAACTCCTTCCGGAACTTTTTTGCGCGTGTACCATGATCCATCCTTCTTTCGTTTGAGATTCGTTTCTGCCCAGCCGTCCCACTCTCCCTTGAGAATCACGGCGATCGCTTCTGTTGGTGGCGTGATTGTAAACTGTATCATTTCAGCCATTTGTATTCCCCTTACTGTAAAAAGAAGTACTGCACTGATCCAAAACGGGAACCAGCCATTCTGAATCAAGCAGTACTTGTTATGATTAGTTCATCTCTTCTAAGATCTGTGTACACCACGCCGCAATTCGTTCGCTGGAGAGATCATACTGATTCTCTTCGTCGATAATCAGCCCGACAAATCGCCCGAATCGCACCGCTTTTGATTCAGAAAAGTCGTAGCCCGATCGCTCCCACGGTCCGATCACTGTCGCTCCCGCAGAAATGGCCGCATCGTAGAGTGTCCCCACGGCATCGCAGAACGTATCGCTGTAGCTGTTCTGATCGCCGGTTCCAAAAAGCGCCACTTTTTTTCCGGTGAGAGCCGCTGATTGTAGGTCATCGATTTTCACACCCCAATCATCCTGAAGTTCACCGAGTCCCCACGTCGATCCACCGAAAATGTAGAGATCCGCTTCGGGAAGTGATCCGAATGGAAACCGGTTCACTTCAAAGAGTTCCGCATTTCCGAGCGTGAATGCAATTCGTTCTGCCGTGAGTTTTGAATTTCCTAACGTTGATCCGTAGACAATAACTGTTTTCATAAAATCTCCTTATGCAACCTTTTTAAGTTCTATTGTTTGTCGTGAAAGCAACCGCTGGCACTGCTGTTTCAAATCGTAGCCAAGAAGCGCGCCGAGAATGAGATCTTCGTGGTCGGACAGTTCGTGAAGCGGCTTGTTCCCAAACGACCGAATCACTTCAATACAGTCAGGATCGCCGAAAAAGCAGTTCACTTTCGCCGAGGTAACTTCGGCAAAGTGAAAGGCGATATCGTTCTGTTCGAGACGGCGGGTCATCTGGTCCACGTGCGCCACAGTTCCGGTGTAGAGCACCAAGCGCCGCAATCCTTTTTTGTATTCGTACATGTGGTGACTAAAAATGGCAATATGATCTCTCATTTGGGACGCTCCTTTTCGCAGTTCTCGATAAATATAATACAGAAGGAGTAACAGAGTGCAAAAAAGTTAGTCAAACAAAACTAAATTAATAAACAATTACATTCCTTCCACATAAACACAACCTTAAAAAACGCTAAATCACGTCAAAAAAGAACTCATAATGGGAAAATAACCAAAATGTTAGACGCTACTTCCTTTTAATGCTCAACCATTATATATTCCAACTGTTAGACAAGAACAACAGGAAAATAACAATGATTCCAGTGACACTTCAGGGAATGGACTTCGGCGACATGTCCGACGATTCGGCAGTTTCGGAATCGATGGAGTTTGACCCGACCGTGTTCAATAAGATGCGAAGTCGGATTCACCGAAAACAAGGTAATTACACAGGTGGAACGGAAGTTTCCTTCGTATCAAACTAAAAAAAATAACGCAATAAACGCGGAGTGAATGATGAAACAATCAGTTCTTGCCCTTTCTCTGCTCTCTTTTTCTCTTTTTGCTCAACAGAACTATGAATGTACGCCACAACTTCTGATCGAAACGGGAGCCAACCAACGGCTCGACTCGTCGGTCGTGGGAACGCTCGCGGTGGAAAAAATGGAAGCGGGATTTGAGCTGGGAATCGGCGAAAAACTGACCGCTTTGACCAATCTGGAACTGTGTGATGACAACACGATTGTGCTCAACGAAGCAAAGGTGAACTACGCATTTACCGATCATTTCACTCTTTCAGCCGGTCGATTGGTGACAAACTTTGGTAGATTTACCTCCGATGCAATCACTGATCCGCGCTTTAAAAATTACTGTGAAACAAAACAGTACGCCGTTCAAGCTGATGTTACGGGAGACCATTTTTACGGAGGTCTGTCGGTCTACAATGGAATTATCACGAACAACTTCGCATCCTTAGTACCCGCACTCGGGTTTGCTCTCGATGAAAAACTGGATATTAAAGTTGCGCTTCGAACTGAACTTCTCGAAAAGAAAACATTCACCGACTTCTCCGGTTCAGTGGTATTCTCTCCTACTGAAAAAATCCGTCTCATCGGAGAACTCTACACGGAACTGAACGAAAAGCCGGAAGATTCAGTTACCACTTCAAAGCGGATCGGAACCATGGGAGAAGTCGATTTCTACCCCGCAGAAAAATGGACTATTTTCGGTCGATACGATCATACAAACGAACAGATCTCAGAATCTGCCACGATGACGGTTCAAATTGGTACGGGGTTTCATATTGCAGAACAACTTCGCGCGGCTCTGTCGGTGGATATGAATGGCGCAAAAGTGAAAGATGTGGAGACAAAATGGATCCCCTCGCTTTCGGCGGAATTGAGATTTGAACTGTAAGTATTCGCTCTCGCTGGTTGTTAAGAAATCTCTTATTGTCATTTCACACTTCTATCAACGATTGCAACGATTCTCCTAAGAGTGCTCATACATATTGCCATTGTAGGCAATAATCTCCTCAAGGAGACACGACGGAACCAGCTTCCCGTTGTAGAGCACAGCATCGGGGCATGAACTGCAGAGATCTCGTTTTCCATCGACCAAATGAGGTGGGATCACTGCGGTAATGGGCTGTACTGTCATTGGTTGAAACAGCAGGGAAGGCGATTTGAAAATCAATTTCAGTCGTTCGATTAGAACGATCCTCAGTGATCGGTTTACCATGGCAAAAAGCAAGTGAACCGGCAGAGGAATCTGCATCAACTCCTTTTTTAGAATTCCCCCGTAGCTTCCGGTGAACCAGTGATGAACAATCTGAAACAGTTCGACCCATTTACTGTCGGCCCATCCAAGAACGGTTTTCCCACAGATAAAACGGAATGCCTGAAGCCATTTTGCCGACTGCAGGTGGCCGGTACTTCCGAGATACCCTGCAAAAAGAACACCACAGGCTGGCGTTTCACACTCTTCTACAAATCGTTCAAGTGAAACAGGCGGCTGTTCTGCAGGAACTGTACCTCCCGGTAGGCAGATTTCTCGCTTCAGCGTAAAGAGATGCTGACCGACTGAACGGTGATGAATGCGGCCGAACTCCAGAATATCGGCAAGCTGACCGATGTTGGAATCATCAAGAACCGCCGTTAAGGTTACGTGAATTCCCATCCGACTGCAGAGCTGAGCTACTTTCTCCCTTTGTCGGTTGACCTCATTCTCGGTAATTACCGTTCCAACGTGTTGAAGCGAATCTTTGCGGATAACGACACCGGTCAACCCCGCTTTTTTTAGTCGGCGAAGCTTCTGTTCATTTAATAGAATTCCATTAGTGAACAGGACTGGACTTTTTTTGCGAGAAGAAACAAATCGCACGATCTCCATCAGGTCAGGATGCAGAAGCGGTTCTCCTCCGGAAATTGAAATCATGGAACAGTTTCTAACTCGAATGAGTTCATCAATCTCGTGATATACCAATTCAAGTGGCTTTGCGGAGCCGGAATGTTCTTCGAGATCACATCCGCGATAGCATCCAGGGCAACGAAGATTGCATTCGGTGGTTATTTCAATCCAGCCGTTGAAATTGTCGTTTTCTGAGAAAGGAAGTCTATAGAGATTAGCGTAGTTCAGCATAAAACAGTTCCTTTACTAAGAATAGAATGATACTATACTATTGAAATTGTATTGAGTACAGAATTATTCAGCAAGGATGGTACATGCTGTTCACTTTGCGATTTGGTTTCGATGCACCTTCTGTCCGCGAATATATTCAGTTTATTTACTCCATATATAGAGGGAACAGCGCATTTCGTGATCTTCAAGTGCATCTTGTACAACATATTATGACGCAGTCAGACAGCTTTTTGAAGTGTTGCTCACTTTTCCCCTGCGCAGTCACAGACCAGTCTGGAACTGCAGCGCAAGCACTGCTGATCTACCATCCGGCGTTCGATGCTGTGCAGATCGCCTGTTTCGAAGCTCGCGAAGGAGTGCATGAGGCGGTGCAAATGATTCGGGATCAAGCAATAAAAATGGCGAAACAATTTGAAGTGAAAAAAATCACCGTTGGGCTGAACGGGCATGTGAGCTACGGTGTTGGTATGCTTGCCGACAATTTTGATACGCCAATATCATTTGATTCTCAGTATTCACCGCCTTGGTACCCCGCATATTTTTCTCGCATGAGTCGGCTCGAACTCAATAGTTATCGCTTTAATCTTAATGAACTCCCAATGCTCAAAAAGACGAAGCTTAAAACCGATTCCCGTTTTGCGATCCGCCCGATGAATATGCGAAAATTCCGAGATGAGGTTGAACTGTTCGGCAGAATTTGCAATGAAACACTTGCTGAAACCTGTTGGTATTTTGACCGTGAACCCCTTTCGATGTATGAACTTCTGAAAGAAATTCGGTTTCTTTTGAAACCGGAATATCTTCTGTTTTTAATGGATGAAGATCAGGCTGTGGGAGCGGTTTTTTGGCATCCCGATTTTGCCGAAGTCATTCCCGGTGGCCGGAAGGTGAGCATGGTGGAGATGGGAATTCGTATGTTCTTTGGGAAAAGCAGTATAACAGGATGCAAAGTTAATTATATCGGAATAACAGCACCATTTCGAAAAAAAACGGCATATCGCGCTCTTTTGACAGAGGCTTTGCGCTATGCTTCAGCTCGCTATTCATGGGCAGAAAGCAATTTTGTTTGGAAAAGCAATAGAGCTTCGATTGCACCGATTTTACATCTTGGTGGTGAACAATTCAGAACGTGGTACGCCTGGGAAGAGGAGTTTCTATGATAGAACGGTTTGATCACCCTGATTTACTTCCTGCTGAATGGGACGATCTATGCGGTACCAATTATGCACTGAAACGGCAGTTCCTTTCTGTGATGCGCAAAGGAAACCAATCTCTGCAGAACTATGTTCTGTTTCGCGATGTTCAGGGGCGAGCAAATTCGATTTTGGTACTCTGCTTTGAAAAAAAGAGCAATGTAGGCATGTATACTCCGATAAAAATCAATCTTCCCGTAACCTATGTTCATCTTCCGCTGTCCGTTACTCGACAGGGATATGTCATCGGCGATTCTACGCGCGGTGAAGTGGAATTATTTCTGCGGAAAATTCCAGGACTTTCGATTGTGGTGAACTGGGCTCCATCGGACCCCATTCCAAATGGTTTTTGCACTATACAGGAAAGTGCTCAAATTACACTGCCGATTCGATGGAAATCAATTGAACAGTATCTTCAATCACTGCGTAGCCACTATCGTTTGCGATGCCGTAAGGCACTGGAAAAATCTCAACCCCTTAGTTTCAGGTTTTTAGATTCTCCCCGTAACTTCACCGATGAGATGTATCGTATGTATCTGGCAGTACACGATAAATCGCGAATCGGCATCGAAACATTGACTATCGATTATTTTCGAGAGACTTCTGCAATAATCCTTGCGGCATATTTGTGTAATCAGCCCATTGGATTTGTTCAAATGATCGAAAATCCTCCCGAGCTGATTTTTGCGTTTGTCGGGCTTGATTATCAATACAGCTCTCAATTTGACACCTACCAATCGCTGCTTCTGCAGATGGTTTCGTATGCCTGTGAAAAGGGATTTACCCACCTTGAACTAGGGCAGACTGCCGAAGAGGCAAAACTCAAACTGGGTGGTGAATACACTCCTCTGTATGCTCTTCTTCGACATAAAAATCCCGTCATGAATTTCGGTGTTCGCCTAATGCACTCCCTGCTCGGCTGGAAAGAAGTTCCCAATATCTACACTGTTTTCAAGGAGGAGTCACATGAGCCGTATACTTCTAGTCCGTCCAAATCCTGACCAGGAATCCGTTGGCCTGCAAAGCTTTATGATCTGCGAACCGCTCGAACTAGAATATGTGGCGGCCTATCTGGAACAGTTCGGACATGAAGTGGTCATTGTTGATATGCTCCTAGAAAAGCGTTCTCTCGAATCGTTCCTTGCGGAGTATCATCCCGACTTGGTTGGTTTTACTGCCTACATCACTCATGTATCAGTGGTGAAACGGTATGCTGAAACTGTTAAGAAATATAATGAAGCGATTATTACAGTGTTGGGTGGCATTTATGCGGAAGTCCGTCCGCAGGAGTGCTGTTCGCCCTGTATTGATTTCGTATTCAGCTCAAGTGGAATAAAAATGGTGAAAACGGTGCTTGAAACTCCTCGGAACCAGTTTGACCGCCTAAAAGAGGAGTATAACGGGATTTGGAACGGACCGGAGAAAAAATATCCGCCCAAGGAGAGAGTGTTTGATCTTCCCCATCCCGATCGATCCAAAACTGCAAAGTATCGACATCAATACAACTATATCTTTCATTCAAACTGTGCTTTACTCAAGACTTCTTTCGGGTGTCCGTACAGCTGTGAATTTTGCTACTGTGTAGAAATTACGGATCACCACTATTTCACACGGGATCTACACGACTGTATCGACGAACTTGCTTCGATCAAAGAGACAAATATTTTCATCGTCGATGACGATTTCTTATTTGATCCGAAACGGGTTGAACAGTTCTGCGATCTTTTAGAGGAAAGGAAACTGAAAAAACGGTTTATACTGTTTGGCCGTGCGGATTTTATTGCCGAACATGAAACCTTGCTCAAGCGGTTTTATCAGGTCGGGCTTCGCGCAGTATTTGTGGGACTTGAATCATTTACCCAGTCTGAACTTGGTGAGATGAATAAACGAATCAGCGTCGAACAAAATGTGGCGGCGGTTCGTGTGCTTGAGCGCTGTGAAATTGAGTGTCATGCCGGTATCATTATCAATCCTGACTGGGGAACAAAAGATTTTGATTCCATGGCAGAATGGATTCGATCATTTCGGCAGGTATTTGTTAATTTTCAGCCAGTTACCCCTATGCCGGGCACTCCGTTGTACGAATCGGTGAAAGATCGGTTGATTATCCCACAAGATCAATACGAACAGTGGGATATGGTCCATTTGGTACTTCGCCCGAAACAGATGAGCATTCGTCAATTCTACTTTCAAACCATCAAACTCTATTACCGAACAACTTCAAGCCTGAGAAGTCACGGGTATATTTTGCGAAAATACGGATTTTCCGTGTGGAAACGAACTATGCGTGGGGCTCTGCATATCACCGGGCAATATATTCGACTTTGGATCCGAGGATAACATGAAAAAGAAAATTTTATTTGTTCAGCCCACCATCTATGATGATTTTGGCCGAGTAATCAAAAAGAAAAAGCTCTACTTTGTCGGCCTCGCCTATCCACTTCTTGCCGCAATGACTCCTTCCGATTGGGAAGTGGAAATCTGCCTAGAAACCATCGAAGAGATTCCCTACGATACCGATGCCTCGGTAATCGGAATCGGTGGAATGGGACAGGCGGTGAATAGGGGAAAGGATATTGCTCTCGAGTTTAAAAAACGCGGAAAGATAATTCTTATGGGCGGGCCCATGGTCAGTCTCGTACCGGAAATGGTGTATCGGTATTGTGATTCAGTGGTGGTAGGTGATGCTGAATCTGTATGGCTTACCGTTCTTCGGGATATTGAACAAGGCACACTCCTGAAACAGTATAAATACCAAATTGACACACTCTCAACGCCACTCCCGCGGTATGATCTTATACTCACCAAGAATATTGGCGATTTTCTTCCGGTACAGGCAGGGCGCGGATGTCCAAATTCCTGTGGCTTCTGCTCCATTTTTTGCATGTACCGCGGTAGATATCTTCGCCGGCCGATTCCCGAAGTTATTCGCGATATCCGGCATGTCAAATCGCTAGGCTTTAAGAAATTCCTCCTTCTTGATGACAATATTATTTCTGATCGGGACTATATGTTTGAACTTTGCGGAGAAATCGCCAAGTTAAACATGAAATGGATGTCTCAGTGTGCAATCGACCTTGCTCGTGACGAAGAACTGACATCTGCAGTCGTCAAAAGTGGCTGTTTTATGCTGAGTTTGGGGCTAGAAAGTATAACCCCGGAAAGTCTCGAGTTTCTTAATAAGTCATGGTGTAAACCGCAGGAGTATATAGGATTGATTGAAAAACTTACCGATGCAGGCATTGAAATCGCGTCGGAAATGATTGTCGGGGCCGATACGGATACCCGAGAATCACTCTGTGCCACTATTGATTTTATTAAAAAGAGCAGAATAACTTCGCCAAAATTTTATATCATGACCCCGATCCCAGGAACAGATCTGTTCAACTCCATGCTTAATCAGGAGAGGATTATCGAACCAAATTTCTTTGCCATAACCGCATCAAAAGCGGTGATTACTCATCCGAATCTTCGCACCGAGGAGATTGATGAACTTTTCTGGCATATATACGATGAATTGTATCGAATTCCGGTTATTCTTCGCCGATGCATTTTCCATCGAAGATTTTTTTCTGATCCGGCACGATTTCTGTTTGTTCTGGGGGTTAATCTTTTCTACGCGTATCAAATTCGTCGGAGAATTGCGCCAATTATCATGTAACAGTAGGACGTTCGGTGCGCAGCTTTTTGAGATAGGCAAGATACTCTTTTATGAAGAGTTTCGTTTCATGCTTCACAACCAACAAAAAGAGCTTCGATATCGGTTTCTGAAACTGTGTTATCTGCCGGTAGTTCACTGTACAGAGTCCCTTTTCGGTTGAAAGCGTGTATCCTCCTCCTACCGACACGACATGAGGAAGCATGCGACTTTCAGAGCTGAACTGTTCAAGTGCAAACTGAACCCGCTTCTCTTTTTGATTGAGTACGCGATTCATTATCATGCTCATACGAGTAATTGTATAGTCATAGTCGTACCGTATCCGGTCGACGGTGTCTCGCGGGTGAAGGTGTGTCATTTTCAGTGAAGTTTTACTTCCATAGCGGATAATGTGCTGAAATTCAAACAGTGATGCAAGGATCAAGCTATCGGATAAATCGGATGTTATCTGAAACGAAACGGTATACCCTTTTGAAGAAAATTCAATTACAGGATCAGAGGCACTTTCACCGCCGTATGCACTACTAACGGTGATTAACAGAAGCATTAGCAGGGTTCTCATTACTGTTCCACTGATAGGGTTTTTGAATTTTAAGATTCCGAAAACTACACCTGTAGAAATTCTCGGGAGACTCGAAAATTCGCGTAAAATGATAGATTTTGGAAATGAAATCAAGGGATAATACATTAAGAACGCTGCTAACCAACACGCATACTCGCGAACCAATATTCAAGCAATACACAATTCAGACAGAAAGCATACTGATATTTCAATAATCGAATGTTAAGATTTACAAACGCAGACAATCATATAAAACGTCATTATTTCTTTCACGCAACAGAACAGTATCAGTCCGAAAAATCATGGAATCTTCATCAGTTTAAAAGTACATCTCCACCGGAGGAATATCACTTCGCCACCTGAAAAGAAGTGCCATCCCCCTTCATTTTGACAAGATATGTTGAATGCAGAAAGTGAAATTCCGTAGATCTCAGAATCTGCCACGATGACGGTTCAAATTGGTACGGGGTATCATATTGCAGAACTACTTCGCGCGGCTCTGTCGGTTGATATAAATGGCTCAAAAGAGAAAGATGTGGATACAAAATGGATCCCATCGCTTTCGGCGGAATTGAGATTTGAACTGTAACCAGCATAGGGCATTCTCCACGGGGAGAATGCCCTAATTTTACTCGTTCGCTTCACGGATTACAGAATTCCCTCTTGCCGCATTTACGAAAATATGAATTACCAATGAAAGCAAGTATACGTCCGACGTCAGTCACAATCCGTTTTTCAAGATAGATATTTTACTTCACGATAATCTGCCGATTCAGCTCAATACCTGCTGTTTTGATTCGAGCTACATAGACACCTTTTGCCAGTGACGGATCAAGTGAAAACTCCATTTTGCCTGAAGATATTTTCGTTTCCGCATAGATCTGTCGGCCATTCACACTAAACAGTTGCAGCGATACAGTTCCAGGAATCGACGCAATCTGAATTTGATTCCCTACAAGAATGACAGACGGTTTTGCCACACTTTTTACCACTGTTGAAGAGACCGCATCCGTGGTAATCTTTGCCATTAGATTCAGTTCCGCCATTGATTGGTTCAAAAAATTCCCGTTTTACCGATGAGTTGTTGTCCCAGGTGCCGCTTTTGACCAGAGTTCCACGGGAATCTGCTGAGTTTGAAACATAGATTTCGTAGTTCGCGATTCGTCCATTTCCACTTCCATCCTGACGGGGGAGATACTCGAGAGCATTCAGAGAATAGGTCGAATCGATTGCAACTTTAATCTCGTGAGGGAATGGGTCATTTCCGGTTGACCATCGTGAATGCCA
>JFJP01012205.1_pt1 | contig 19122 bp, 16 predicted proteins | sample 431651 | NCBI WGS metagenome assembly JFJP01 (sample SAMN02602958, study PRJNA72255) | Microbial mat metagenome, whole genome shotgun sequencing project. | biome: fresh water; feature: sink hole; material: water; isolation source: purple microbial (photo- and chemosynthetic) mats found in...
TGATGGATGAGTTGAAAGCCATCGCCGCCAACGTCAATCCGATAGATATTCTGCTCGTGGTCGATTCCATGATCGGTCAGGAAGCGTTGAACATCGCGCAGGGCTTCAAAGATGCCATCAATCTCACCGGTTTGATCCTGACCAAAATGGACGGCGACTCACGCGGCGGCGCGGCCATCTCCATTCGCTCGGTGACGGGGATTCCGATCAAGTTTATTGGTACCGGCGAAAAACTCGATGCGCTCGAAGCGTATGACCCCTCGCGTTTGTCCTCGCGCATTTTGGGCATGGGCGACATGATCGGCTTGATCGAAAAAGCCGAGGCCGCCTACGAGGGGCAGGACATGGAAGCGCAGGCGAAGCAGGCGCAAAAAATGATGAAGGGTCAGTTCTCTTTAGAGGATTGGCTTGAACAAATGAAGCAAATGAAAAAGATGGGACCGCTCTCGCAAATTATGGAAATGCTCCCCGGGCAAATGGGACAAGCCGCGCGCGGACTTGACCCGGCCGTCGTGGAAAAATCGTTCAAACAGTCTGAAGCCATCATCTACTCAATGACATTCAAGGAACGCCGCGACCCCGACATTTTGAATGCCTCGCGCAGAAGGCGCATTGCCGCCGGCTGTGGCATGGATGTGCAGGATGTGAACCGCCTGATCAAACAATTCCGTGAGGCGCAAAAGATGATGAAGATGATCCAAAAAACAGGGGGCAAAGGGTTGGGACGGTTGTTCGGATAAACCGAAAGAGATTTAACCACAGAGAACACTGAGATCACTGAGAAAACCTTTTAAAAACCTCCGTGTGATCTGTGTTCTCTGTGGTAATTATTTGATTTGGGCGCGTTTCATTTCAGTTGAAAATTTACAACATGTAACGTGTGGCGTGCTGCGTAAACCTTCAAAACGGAACACGCTACACGGACTTCCTTCAACGCGCCCGTTTGATTCTACTATTCTGCCTTCTTCATCCCAAAAATCACATCCATTTCATCCATCATCTCCGGCGTGATGTTGTCCACCACAGCGGCGGATTTCATGTTTTCATGCACCTGCTCCACGCGGCTTGCGCCCGTGATGACCGTGCTGACAAATGGATTCTTCAAACACCAGGCAATTGCCAGTTGCGGAAGCGAACAGCCGAGTCCCTTTGCGATTGGCTCCAAAGCTGCAACCTTTGCCAATTTTTGCTCATCGGTCAGGTGATTACTCAACCATTCATAGCCTTTTAGCGCGCCACGGCTATCCTTGGGAATACCGCCCTGATATTTACCCGTCAACAAACCAGAAGCCAGCGGACTCCAAATGGTTGTGCCGTAGCCGTAGGTTTTGTAGAAGCGGGCATAATCGCCATTCATTCGTCCCTGCTCAAAAAGGTTGTACTGCGGCTGTTCGACAACCGGCTTGTGCAGGTGATGACGCTCTGCAAATTCAATGGCTTGCGTAATTTCAGAAGCCGCCCATTCGGAAGTGCCCCAATATAAAGCCTGCCCCCATTCGATGATGTTGTGCATAGCCCAGACGGTTTCTTCAATCGGCGTGGTTGCATCGGGACGATGGCAGTAGAGCAAGTCCACATAATCCAATTGCAGGCGTTCCAGCGAACCGGCAATGCCTTCAATCAAATATTTTCGATTGAGTGTGTTCTTTTGATTCACAACCTCAGTGATGCCCCAATAAAGTTTGGTGGAGATTAAATAACTGCCGCGATTCCACTTCAACTCCTTCAGCGCCTCACCCATCACCGATTCTGATTTGCCGCCCGCGTACACTTCTGCGTTATCAAAAAAGTTCACGCCTGCATCGTACGCCGCAGACATCATATCCACTGCCGATTTCACGCCTGCCTGATTATGAAACGTGACCCACGAACCAAAAGAAAGTTCGCTGACTTGAATGCCTGTCCTGCCGAGATGACGATATTTCATTATTGCCTCCAGAGATTTTTTTGTTTTGGAGTGCAAAAGTTTGACTTTTGCGCTTCGGATATGGAACTTCCGAACTCCGCTATTATAATCACCGAATGCGTAATCTAATATTGACTTGTGCATTTCTTATTACCGCCTGCGCGCCCGCATCCCCACAAAACGCATCGAACAACTCTTCGCTTGAGCCGTACCTGACTGCCACGCCCAGCCTGACGCCCGCGCCGAATGTGCTGGTCATCGTCGAAACGCCAATTCCCACCTCCACGCCTTTGGCGTACACCATAAAATCAGGCGACACATTCAGTGAACTGGCAGAGCAATTCAAAATTTCACAGGATGATTTACGGGCGGCGAATCCAGATGTCTCACCAAACAGCATGTCAGTCGGGACGATTCTGCTGATCCCAGACGGTTCCAACGCCATCGCCGCCGCGTCCAGCCCCACGCCCGTGCCTGCTCCTGTGACCCAAGCCATTTGCCACCCGACAGCGGATGACGGTCTGTGGTGTTTCGCATTGATTCAAAACGACTCGCCCAATGTGCTCGAAAACATCTCGGCGCAAATCACATTGCTGGATGAAACCAACAACGCGCTCGCAAGTCAAACCGCATTCATGCCGCTGGATATTATTCCGCCAAATACATCTTTGCCGGTCTATGTTTTCTTTCCGAATACGCCTGTCAGCGCAAATGTGCAGGTTCAAGTATTGAGCGCCATTGAAACCAATGCCTCGCGCTATCTTCCTGCCACCCTGCAAAACGCCACCGCTCAAATTGACTGGAACGGACTCACCGCCCAACTGAGCGGACAGGTTCACCTGCCCGCAGAATCAACCGCCGCAACCCAAACCTGGGTCGCGGCGGTTGCGTACGATAAAGATGGGCGCGTGGTTGGAATTAAACGCTGGGAAGGCGGAGCGATTCAGCCTGGGGCAAGTATCGCTTTCAGTTTTTTAGTATCCAGCCTCGGGCCGCCGATTGACGCGGTGGAGTTTGTGATCGAGGCGCAGTAGCCGTCATCGGTTCATGTCGTAAAGGTAGGCATTTGCCCCAATCCCATTGGATTGATCGAGCAAGGTTCCGCGCAGATCAAGTTCGGAAACAAAGAAAGCCTGCGGGTCGCCATCACAGCCGCCGCAATCTACAATGTCGGTGAAGATAAACCAGACCCGTCCGTTGCCTTTGAGCGAGTCCACATCTTGAAAAAATTTTTCAAGCGCGCGTTTTTTTAGGACAGGGCTTTTGCCAATGCGGATATGTTGGTCTTTTATGTCAATTCCAAAAAGCGGCGCGTAATAAACAAACGAGGGGTCGGCGCTGTGGTAAACGTAGATGATGTCATCGGGCATTCTGTGTTCTGAAATATACGCGACCATTGGGCGAATGCCTGCGCCGCTTTGCGCGATGCGGGTTTCATTGTAGGAAACCGCAATGGGGAAATACAAAAGCCAGAGAGCGGGCAGGACAGACAAGACAAGCGCCAGAGCGCGGCTCTTCTTTGCTGTAATTTTATATACGCGTCCAATTCCTTCGGCAATGATTAACAAGAACAGTGGAATCAGAAAAAGCATAAACCTGCCTTTGAGCGGGTACTTTTGCAAGGCAGAAGCCACAAGCGCTATGAAGGCGGTCAGAACAAGAATTAAGGCAAGGCTTCGCTTGCGGATAAAAAGCGACACGCCGCCGATCACCGCCAAAACGGGAGCAAGAAAAATGGCTATCTGCTCGGTGCTCAGACTAATGCCCATCATTGAAACATAAGTATTGAAATACCATTCCCGATTGCGCCAGGGCGGCATGGGCGCGAATGCCTTGCCCCAATAATATTGTAAATATTCGTCAGCGGCCAGCCCGCGCAGAGACACATAATATTGGAGTCCAAAAGATGCCAGCCACACAACTCCGAGCGCGAAGAGCCAGCCAAGCGGCATGGGGCTGCGGCGGATTATTTTCTCAATCAAAAGCGCAAGCCCAATGCCTGCCAGTATGAAAAACGAGGGATGAGAAACCCAAATGGCAATGACGCCCACAATGCCGAGCAGGATAAAATCCCGCGCCTGCGTCGTTTCGGCGTCAAACAGGCGCAAGGCAAGGTAGATCAACAGCAAGGCAATGGCGGCATCGCTGGAATATTGTTTGAGTTCAGAAGAGTAGTAGATCAAATCCCAGCCGATGGAGAAAGCGGCTACGGCGAATAAGCCGCTCATGCCAAAATGATCCCTGCTGATGCGGTACAACAAATAAAGCGCCAGAATCCCCGCGACAAGCGGAAACAAGCGCAGCGCGAATTCGCTGTTGCCAAACAGGGTCATGCAGGTTTTTTCGATGAACAGAAACCCAATTGGCGCGCCCTGTTGATAGTCGAGCGGTTGGGTCAATTGACCAAATGTGCGCGCCACCAGATTAATCGCCAGGCTGGACTCGTCAGCCCAAAAGGATCGGTTGAGCGAATATTGCCGCAACCGCAGCAAAATGCCCGCAACGATAAAACTCCACCAGAGAATGGTTTCTGTTTTGGAGGGTAACTTAAGCCGACTCATTTTCCATCCAGCCACATATATCTTTCAAGCGGAACCGTAATGGGAGTGAAGACAAATCCCTTGACGTAGGGCTGTACCAATTGATACGAAAGCGAGTGCGTGGTGAATAAGACGGGCGCGTCATCCACAATCATTTGTTCGGCTTGCTGGTACATGGCAATGCGTTGGGTTACATCCTGTTCGACGCGGGCCTGCTCAAGGAGCGCATCCAACTCAGGGTTGGAGTAACCGCCGTTATTTTGCGTTGATCCGCTGTGGAAGAGAACATCGGCAAAGTTTTCGGGGTCTGGGTAATCGGCGCACCAACCGCCGCTAAAAATTTGTCCGTGATTGCCCGAATAAATTTGGTCGTAGTAATAGTTATATTCAATATTCTCGATCTTAATCGTCACGCCAAGGTTCTGTTCCCACATTTCAGCCAGCGCGGCGACATCCGCGCCAACATAACTGCCAATACCGCCGTCGGTATATACGATGGGCGGCAAGCCTTCCGCGCCGCCATATTTGGATTGTTTGAGCAACTCACGCGCCTGAGCGGGGTCGTAAGGCAGTCCTTTCAAATCGTAGTTGAAGCCAGGCAAGCCGGGTGGGTACGGACCAATGGCGGGCAAAGCCTGTCCGCGCAGAACAACATCAATATAACGCTGCCGGTCGAATGTCATCGAAAACGCCTTGCGAACGTTGGCGTCGTCGAAGGGCGGCTGGGTTGTATCAAATACAACGTAGCCTGTGCAAAGATCAACACCCGTAACCAGTTGCGTGTGCAGCGGTTCTGTGGGGTCAAGCATACGATCCACGTTGTACAAGCCCACACCGGCTACATCCACGTCACCTGTTTCGTACAAGCGCAAGTCGTCACCCGCGAAGAGTTTTACAACCACGTAAGGAATGGAAGGCGCGCCCAAATAGAAATCTTGATTGGCTTCATAGAGAATGTATTCATTAGACTTCCATTCTGTTAAACGATAGGGTCCCGTGCCATTGGGTTTGTGGACCCATTCCTCGCCGGTTTCCACATTTTGTTTATCCACCACAAAAGCAGTCGGGAAGGTAAGTTTCAAGAGGAAGTAAGGCTTGGGAGCATCAATGGTAACTTGCAAAGTCAATTCATCAATAATTTCCAGCCCGCTGATGTGATCTGCCTGCCCTGCGACCATTTCACGCACGCCAACAATATCACCGAGATAAGTCAAGACCGTGGCAGACTCAAGCTGGGGGCTGGCGGCGCGTTCCCAAGAATAGACCACATCCCGGGCAGTGACAAAGCGCCCATCGTGGAAGCGGGCATTATCGCGGATGTGGAAGGTGTACACTGTGCCATCGTCGCTGACATCCCAAGTCGCGGCAAGATCGGGGGTGAGGTTCAAATGCGGGTCGAAGGAAACCAATCCACTGAATACCAGTTTATTGCCAGAACTGTAAGTTGTGGCGGGGTCATAATCTCGCAAGTTGGTCGATTCTCCGCCGCTGTAAACCAACGCCTGATCAAGCGGAATATCAATTTGCAAGGCTGATGCTTTCTTCGCGCTGGTTGAAAGTACAAGGGAAAGTATCAGCGTGAGGATGATGAAGGACATTTTTTTTGCTTTTCCGCTTTGCGTCCCATTATTTCCTTTGTGGTTGAAAAAAAAGATGTTGCTCATTTTTTGCCTGCCTTTTGATTTTGCGAGCGGACAACAAATCCCAAAATTGCCACGCCAAGGACGATCAAGATTACCAGACAGATGCAAACCAATGCAATGGTCAACAAGATAAAGGGAGTTTTGGATGTCTCTGCTGGTTTTGCATCTGTAAATGACGAAGTGGGAACCGCGTAAGGTGTGGGAGTCACAGCCAGCGGCGCACCGGAGACGGGCACGTAGGTTGGGACAAAGGTTGGGGTTGGCTGGGATGTCGGCTGGGCAGAAACAGCGCGGGGCGCGGCTCCAATCGATTGTCTCCAGGCATCTTCCAAGCCATCGGTGTCAAATCCATAAATTTCGAGCAGAGCATCGTCAATCGGTTTGGCATCGCGCAAGGCGACCAGCAGTTGCGTTAATTTTTCCTGCCCGTAGGTTTTGATTAAAAAACTGACAATGCTCTGTGACTGACTGTAGGAAAGGTTGGCTTTGTCGGGAAGTTCAGAGAAGCCGCCATTCAACGAGCGGACAGATAAAAGATCATCGGCGCGAATTGCCTGATCAAGCTGGGCTTGCGCGTTGGAATCGAGTTCGCCTTCGCTGAACATGGAGAGTCCTTCACTCAACCAGGTCGGCATTGAGCCAATGCAGGAGAATGTGAAATGTCCCGTCAAAATATGGGTCAATTCATGGATGACGGTATTTTGATCCCATGCGGAATCTGATTGAGAGACGCCCATGATGAAAATATTGTATTCAGGAAAAGCCATTCCGCCTGTCCATGAGGGTTCATAGAGAATGGCGTCTTTCATGTCGTCATAGTTTGGATAAACATAAAGATCAATCGGCGTGTCTGTGCCCAACCCCGCCTGTTCTTTATTACGGCGCAGACCTTCGACGCCGGCATCCAGCATGGTTTGAGCAAAGGATTTATCGTTCCCGTACCAATGCAGGCGCAAGTCGCCGCTTGAGATGGTTTGCCAGTCGTGAACATTATCAAGCCAGGTGGCGGTTTTGAGTTCGCTTGTAAATTGCGCGCCTGTTTCATCGGTGTAAAGCCAGCGCCACCAAATGCTTGCACCCGGCGGAAGCGATCCGCTTTGGCGCATATCCCATGTCCACTCAACCTGCGTGTCTTTTGCGGATGTAAAGTCAGGAAAGGCTTTGGCGACCACCTCTCCGCAAGTTTGTTGTTCATTGCCATATTCCAAAGTCACCGAGGTGATGTTGGAATCAGCGCTCAATGTGGCTGAAAAGGTGGCTGTATTTGGAAAGTCAAACATGACCTGATCATTCGTCACATCTGCGCGGGGCAGGGCAAATGCAGACTGCGCGGGCTGGATAAGTATTCCGAACAGCAAGAGAAATATGGTTAATTTAGTTCGCATAAAGCAAATCTCCTTGTCTAATTTTCCTACTATATCATCAAACAAAAAAACGGATCTCTCGCATAAATTCAGGGAGTGGCTAATCTTGTGGAGTTTCCAAAAGATTTCACCACGAAGCCCACAGAGATCACTGAGAAAATCTCTTTAAAAATCTCCGTGGTCTTCGTGGTCTCTGTGGTGAGAGATTTTTTGTACACAACAAGGATTTCATTTCCAAGTTTCTAAATTCGGTATTCACCCTGAACTTGTCAAAAATAAGACAAAATTGGGAAATTTTAGTGACATCCATCCCCCCGTAAAACTAAGGGACAATTAATCTCGCCATGTAAAATGGATATAGATTGTTACATTTCGCACATTTTTACATTTGAGGCTGAATGCCTCAAGAACTCTTTTGGAGGAACCCATGCAACGTACTAAATTCTTTCTTGGCGGCGCGCTAATTTTGGCGGCAGTTGTCTATCTTATTTTTTCATCCACACAGGCAAGCGCTCAATATTTCATGACCGTTGATGAAGTAAAAGCCGAAGGATCATCTGTGGTCGGCAAGAGCCTGCGCCTCTCAGGCGCCGTACTCGGAGATACGATCCAATACGATTCCGATACGCTGACCCTGACCTTTGATGTGGCTCATGTCTCCGGCGACAATTCCGAAATTGAAGCGCAAGGCGGATTGGCTGAAGTGTTAGAACAAGCCGTCAACGACCCAACCCGCCAACGATTGAGCGTCAGTTATGTTGGCGCAAAGCCAGACCTGCTGCGCGGTGAGGCACAGGCTATTATGACCGGCAAACTCGGCGACGATGGCGTTTTCTACGCAGACGAATTATTGCTCAAATGCCCGACCAAATACGAAGAAGCGGTTCCAGAGCAAGCCGCGACGAAATAGGGATTTGGTAATTGGCAATTTACCGGACTACGAACTTATAAAATTAAACGGGAGTGACTAAAAGAATGGGCTAAGCCCCTTTTACTACAGAGAGCACGGAGTTCACAGAGATTTTAAGCGGTTTTTCTCAGCGATCTCTGTGTGCTCTGTGGTGAAATATTTTGGCAAGTCCACAAAATTAGACACTCCCATTAAAACAGGATAACCCTATGTTCGCAGAATTTGGATATGGAATTTTAGTGGTAAGTTTTATCGTCGCAATTTACAGCGTATTTGCGGCGGTCTATGGCGCGACAAGCAAATCTGCCGCAATGGTGGAAAGCGCGCGCCGTTCAATGTTACTCATGTTCCCGTTGATCTCGCTTTCAGCGGCGGCCTTGATCTATTTACTGGTCAACAATCATTTTGAAGTTGCCTTCGTGTATGAAGTGACCAGCCGCAGTATGCCCACCTACCTCAAAGTAACCGCATGGTGGGGCGGACAAGCCGGCTCGCTGGTATTTTGGTCTTGGCTTCTGGCGGCGTTTGCCTCCGCAGTCACCATCCGCAAATGGGAACGCGATATTGAATTCCTGCCGTGGGTGATCGTGATCTGTTCAACCACGCTCATATTCTTCCTCGGCATGGTGGTCGTTTTCGAAAATCCATTTACACGCTTTTGGCTGGTCAACGGAAATGTGGAACCGCACATGTTTGCCCCCGCAAACGCGACTCTCTTTACAGCCGGCGATGGAAATGGATTGAACCCGCTCCTGCGCCACCCGGGCATGGTCATCCACCCGCCGATGCTTTATCTTGGCTTCGTCTCGTACGTCATCCCCTACGCCTTCGCCATGGCGGCGCTGATCACCGGACGCACCGATGACCGCTGGATCCGCCTGACCCGCCGCTGGTCTTTGTGGGCCTGGCTCTTCCTCTCCTTCGGGCTCGTCCTCGGCGGACGCTGGGCATACGATGTTCTCGGCTGGGGCGGCTACTGGGGCTGGGATCCGGTTGAGATTGCGGCCTTCATGCCCTGGCTGACAGGCACCGCATTCCTCCATTCGGTGATGATTCAAGAAAAGCGCGGTCTGCTCAAACACTGGAACATGATCCTCGTCATCCTCACCTACGCGCTTGTGATCTTCGGCACCTTCCTGACGCGCTCTGGCGTTCTGTCATCGGTTCACGCCTTTGCCAACAGCCCAATCGGTCCTTTCTTTATGGGATTCGTAACGCTCTCGCTGGTGGTTTCCATTGCATTGGTGATCTGGCGCTGGCCCATGCTGCGCGGCGAAACCGAGATGAAGTCCATGCTTTCACGCGAAGCATTGTTCCTGCTCAATAACCTGCTTTTTATGAGCGTGCTAGTGATTTGCTTCTGGGGCGTGATTTTCCCGCTGGTTTCAGAATTATTCACAGGGCAAAAAGTAACCGTGGGACCGCCGTTTTATGAGCGCGCCACAGCGCCGATCTTCGCGGCGTTGATGTTCCTGATGGGTGTCGCTCCGCTTTCGGCGTGGGGACATTCGACCATTCAGACTCTGGGACGCGCCATGTGGAAATCGGCGCTGGCGGCAGCCATCATCACAGCGGTTTTGTTCGCCACCTACACCCAGAACTATATCGCCTTGATTGGGTTCTTTCTGATTGCGCTTGTTCTGTTGGTTACTTTTCAAGAATTCTGGCGTGCCGCGCGCGCGCGACAGCGAGCGCAGAGCGAAAACTTCCTGACCTCGCTCACCCGCCTGATGGGACGCAACCGCCGCCGCTACGGCGGATACATTATCCACATCAGCATGATGTTGATGGCAATCGGTATTCTTGGTATTGAAATATTCCAAAAAGAAACTCAAGGCTCGCTGAAACAAGGCGACCAATTGGATATTGGCGGGTACACCGTTGAATACCGCGAGTTGGCTTCGTGGGATGACTCAGGCAAAGGCGTGAACTTTACCCGCGCCACAATTGATGTTTACAAAAACGGAATTTATCTCGGCGAACTGAACCCGCGCATTGACTATTATTTTGACTCACAGCAAAACATGACCATCCCCGGCAACCGTTCCACGTTTAGAGACGACTTGTACGTTCTGCTTGTAGACTGGCAGCCCGTCTCCAGCATGGGTGCGACCTTCAAGATTTTCGTCAACCCGCTGGTCAACTGGCTGTGGATCGGCAGCCTGCTCTTTTTGGTCGGCATCATCTTTGCGGCATGGCCAGACCGCGACCCTGCCGAAGAACCTGTGCGCGTTGCGCGAAAAGCAAACCAAACCAGCGCGGCGGACTGACAAGAAAAAGTCAAAAGGTCAAAAGTCGAAGGTCACGTGACTTTCGACTTTTGACCTTCGACCTTTCGGAGTTATCATGAAAAAGTTTTTATACACACTCATCTTTACATTTTTACTAGGCGCCCTATTCACGGGCGTTGCGCTTGCGCAGGGCAATAACCCACCCACTGACGATGAGGTGAATGCGGTCGCGCATAAATTATATTGTCCTGTTTGCGAAAGCACGCCGCTGGATGTTTGCCCCACCGAAGCCTGCCACGACTGGCGCGAGTTGATCCGCACCATGCTGGCGGAAGGTAAAACAGAAGACGAGATCATTAAACATTTTGAAGAACAATATGGCGCACGCGTGCTGGCTGAACCTCCCAAAGAAGGGTTCTACTGGCTGGTTTACCTCCTGCCGCCCGCGGTCATTCTTGCGGGGGCAGTCGTCCTCTTCCGCTCGCTCAAAGAGTGGACAAAGCCCAAAGCCGCCGCACCAGTTTCAGGCGGAGCGGGCGGCGCATCTTCATCATCCGCTGAAAAAGATGAGTATGTGACTCGTCTTGAAGAAGAATTGAAAAAACAAAAGTAGATCATCCAGACCTGATATGTCGTTGCGAGGAGGGTTCTTACCCTTCCGACGAAGCAATCTCCTTTCAACGAGAGGCTGCTTCGGCAAAGAACAAGAACGCCTCGCAGCGACATATTTACACGGAGAATGTTATGACCGAAGAAACAACAAACGAAAAACGCGGTGTTTCGCTGCCTGTCCAAATTGCCATTTGGACTTTTTTGGCGGCGCTGCTGGCGTTGGTTGCATTTGGCTTGCGCCGCGCCCAAAACCCAATGGCTGAGATCGGCAAGCCGGTGCCGCAATTTGACCTTGAATATTACCCTGGCTATGAATACAACGGCACGGCAAAGATGAGTCTTGCTGACCTGCAAGGCAAGATCGTTGTGATCAACATTTGGGCTTCGTGGTGCAAACCCTGTGAGCAGGAAGCGCCCGACCTGGAGGAAGCCTGGCAATTTTACAAAGACGGCGGCGATGTGGTTTTCATCGGCGTGGATTATGTGGATACGCCCGCTGGCGCAAGCGAATACCTGACAAAATTCAACATTTCGTTCCCCAATGCGCCTGACTTGAAATCAAATATTTCAAGCATCCTCAACCGCCAGATGGGCGTACCAGAAACCTATTTCATTGACCGCGCAGGAGTTTTGCGCCATGTGAAAATTGGTCCTTTTTCGTCGGTGAATGAAATCAAATCCATTATCCAGGGCATTGAATAGGGCATTTAACAATGGAAATAAGTTCAATCTTTTTTATTCTCGCTGTAATTGTAATGACAGGCATGTATTTGTACGCGCCATTTACCATGCGCGCGCGCCGTACCCGCGCGAACGAAACGCACGAAGTCTCTGCGCTCAAAGCGGAACGCGACCGCGTGATCAACTCTTTGCAGGAATTGGATTTCGACTTCAACCTCGGAAAAATTCCCGCGGGCGAATATCCCGACCAACGCGCCGCACTTTTACAAAAAGGCGCCGAAATTCTGCGCAAACTGGATGAACTTGCGCCCGTTGCCTCATCCGCAGTCAATGCCGAAGCGCGGATTGAAAAAGCCACCGCCGCAGGCCGCGCCGATGCAGGCGCGCAAACTGCCAGCATTGCAGACAGCGACGATGATCTCGAATCCATGATCGCCTCGCGCCGCAAAGAGCACAAAAGCAAGTCTGCGGGATTTTGTCCGAAGTGCGGCAAGCCCGTACTGGTGACGGATAAGTTTTGTCCCGCGTGTGGGAAGTCGTTGAATTAGTAAATAGTAATTGGAGATTGGTAATTACCATTTACTAATTACCAAAATAAACTGAGGAATTAATGAAAATCCGTCACACAATACTTTTAGCAATCATCGCGGTCTTTCTTGCCGCTTGTAACTTTACCCTCGCGGAAGATGTTACCCCGCCGCCAGATTATGTGCCGCCAACGCCTATGCCGCTGTTCCCAGCCAACACGCCCGATGTGGAAAATGGCGCGGCAATTTATGCTGAGAAGTGCGCGGCTTGCCACGGTGAAACCGGCTTGGGCGACGGCGTGCAGGGAAAAATGTTGAAAGAACAACAAAAGATAAACGTTCCTGCACTTGGTTTGTCAGAAGTTGCAACAATAAAGCCCCCATCGACATGGTTTCAGATCGTTACGCAAGGCAATCTTGAAAAATTCATGCCGCCCTTCGCCAGCCTAAGCGATCAAGAACGCTGGGATGTGGTGGCGTACGCGCTGACCCTGCACACCACGCCCGATCAAATTGAACTGGGCAAGTCGCTTTGCGCCGACTGCGCCAAATCTTTCAGCAGCCAGAAGATGATGTCGGCGCTTTCTGAAAACGACCTGGTGGATTTGATCAAAAACGGCGCGGGTGAAATCCCCGCTTTTGGAAAAGATTTTACAGATGAAGAAGCGCAGGCGGTTGCGGCGTACCTCCGCAGTTTGACCTTCGCCGCGTCCGTTTCCGCGCCGACGGCTGTTCCTGCCACTGAGGCAGTGATCACCGCTGAGAGCGGAACACCATCCGCTGAAACCACGCCCCTTGCCGAAGGCAGTACACCCCAACCCGAAGCCACGCCTGAAGCGGCCACCATCGCGGGCTTGGGCAATGTCAGCGGCTCCGTAGAAAATCAAACGGGCACAGAACTTCCATCGCACACGCTGGTGATTTTACGCGGCTACGAACACGGCGGCGACATGAGCACGGCTCCGATGGAGATTGTGACGCTCGAAAGCGTGGTCAACTCTGACGGGACGTTTGTTTTTGAAAATGTCGAAATTCTTGAAAGTCGAATCTATCTGGCAGAAGTAATTGTGGACGGGCTGACTTATCAGTCTGAGTTTACGATTGCGGAAGCAGGCATGACCGATTTGAGCCTGACGCCCATTTCGATCCACCCCACTACCGAAGATTTCAGCGTGTTGAAAATTGAGTCATTGCAAATTTTCTTTGACCTTGCCAACGCAGACAGCGCGCAAATCTTTTCCGTTTATTCCATCGTCAACACCAGCGATAAAACTGTCGTCGTGAAAATGAAAGACGCACAGGATATTCCGTTCATTGCCTTCCCCACAGGCGCGGAAGGGCTTGGCTACGAAGCCACGCAGGATACCGCGCCATTCATGCCGACTGATGGCGGATTTGCCATGCCGCCCAGCACAACACCCTATGGTTTGATTGCGTATTCATCGGTACCAAACACAAAAGAAATTACCATCTCTCAATCTGCGATCATCCCCATTGACAGCATCACCTTGCTCATTCCCGCAGGCGTAAAAGTGGATGGCAAAACGTTAACCGAAGGCGGCGTGCAGGCAATGGATACCATGAATTTCCAGACCTACACCGCCAGCGGACTTGCGAAAGACGAGAGCATTGAATTTACCCTGACAGGCGCGCCCGAAACCACAGCCGTCAACCCCGATGTGACACAGAATAAAAACCTGCTGATTGGCATCGGCGTTTTTGGCGTTGTACTCATTTTGGCTGGCGCGTGGCTGTTCTGGCGCGACCGCGGCAAAGGCGAAGAAGAAGCGGACGAGGAAGAGGATGATGAAGACGACGAATTTGAAGACCCCGAATCGCTCATGGATGCCATCATCGCGCTCGATGACCTGCACCGCGCTGGCAAAATTCCCGACGAAGCCTATCAACAACGCCGCAGTGAATTGAAAGATGCGTTGAAGAGAAAGGCGTAGTAATTGGTGATTGGTAAATGGTAATTGAGATAAATTACCATTTACCAATCACTGAGCACAAACATGATTATCGTCAAGAAACTCATCAAACGCTTTGGGCTAAAAAACATTCTGCGCGGCTTGGATTTTTCTGTTGCGTCCGGTGAATTTGTAGCCTTGCTTGGTCCGAACGGTGCGGGCAAGACCACCTTCCTGCGAATTCTCGCCACGCTTTCGCGTCCATCCATGGGATATGTAAAAGTTGCGGGACATCAACTGCCAGGCGAAGCCGCACAAGTCCGCGCCAGGTTGGGCGTTGTTTCGCACATGCCTTTGCTGTATCCAGATTTGACAGCAGAGGAAAACCTGCGGTTTTACGCGCAGATGTATGGCATTGCCAATTATCAATCACGAATTAGCGAAGTGTTGGAAATGGTCGGCTTGGAAAATCGCCGCAAAGATTTAGTCCGCACCTTCTCACGCGGAATGCAGCAGCGGCTCGCCATTGGTCGCGCCGTAATCCACGACCCCGAAGTAATGCTGTTCGATGAACCCTACACAGGCTTGGATCAAGACGCATCTGAAATGCTGGATGAAGTGCTGCGCTCCGTCGCCGCCGAAGGGCGTACCGTGGTGATGACCTCGCACGACCTCGCCCGCGCCGAAGACCTCGCCACCCGCTTTGACATCCTCTCACGCGGCGTGATTGCGGCTTCGGCAACTCAAAAAGAATTGCAAAACACAAACCTGCTCGCATTTTACAAACAGGCGCTGGCGGATTGATATGACAAACAAAATGCAGAATGAAGAAGGCAGAATGCAGAATACAGATTCTATTCATCCTTCATCCTTCATCACTCATCCTTCTCTCTTAAAAGCCACCTTCGCCATCGTGCAAAAAGACCTCGCGGCGGAGTTCCGCTCGTTTGAATTGGTCTCTGCCATGCTGGTCTTTTCTCTTTTGGTCATCATCATCTTCAACTTTGCGTTGGAGCTGGATGTGAAAGTGCGGCAGTCAGTCACCGCAGGCGTGTTGTGGACAACCTTCGCCTTCGCAGGCACACTTGGACTAAACCGATCCATGGCTACTGAAAAAGATCGCGGCTGCATGGATGGTCTGCTGCTCGCGCCTGTGGATCGCTCTGCCATTTATTTTGGCAAAGCCATCAGCAACCTCGCCTTCATGCTGATTGTGGAAGCGATTGTCCTGCCCGTCTACAGTGTTTTGTACAACGTAAACCTTTTCCGCCTTGACCTGATCGGCATTATTCTGCTTGGATCCATTGGATATGTTGCCGTTGGCACACTGCTCTCTGCCATGTCTGTGCAAACCCGCACGCGCGAAGTATTACTACCAATCTTGTTATTTCCAGTTGCCATCCCCGTTTTACTGGCGGCCGTCAAAGCCAGCAATGGCTTGTTGACCGGCGCAGAATTTGCCGAAGTTCTCATTCCACTTAATATTCTCATTGTGTATGATGTCGTCTTCATCGCCGTGGCATTCATGGTGTTTGATTTCGTAGTGGAAGAGTGAGGGCAGTAATTGGTAATTAAAAATCGGAAATCGCAAATTTACTCAGGAGTCTCCATGCAATCCAAACCAATCGCATTAAAAATACTTGATGTTGTTTCAATTATTGTATTGGCAATATCCACCTATCTTGCGCTCTTCTTCGCTCCCACCGAACTGGTGATGGGACAAGTTCAGCGCGTGTTTTATTTTCACATCGGCACAGCCTGGGTCGGCATGTTGGGTTTCATCATCGCCGCCGTATCAGGCGTTGCCTACCTGATCACCAAGGACATGCGCTGGGATCGCTTTGAAGTCGCCGCAGTGGAAGTCAGCACGGTCTTCTTCTTCCTGACAATTGTGCTGGGTTCCATTTGGGCGCGTCCCGCCTGGAACACCTGGTGGACATGGGACCCGCGCCTGACCACCGCCGCCGTCACCGAATTGATCTACATCGCGTACTTTATGCTGCGCCAGGGAATTGACGACCCCGAAAAGCGCGCGCGGTTTGGCGCAGTCTACACCCTGCTGGGTGGCGTCAGCGCCCCAATCACCTTCATGGTCATCCGCCTCTTCCGCACCATCCACCCGGTCATCGTCGGCGCGGCGAATGCCAACCAGGAAAAAATGAGCATGAACGGCGACATGAAAATCGCATTTTTCTTCGCCCTGTTTGCCTTCACCGTCATTTTTGTTGATCTAATCTGGCACCGCATCCGCCTCGGCAGTCTGGAAGACAAGGTCGAACAACTTAAACTTAAAGTTTCAATGTAAAAAAGGAAAACTTAATGGAAAACACTCCCGACACCTCAACTTACATGATCGCGGGCTTCGCCGTCAGTTTTATCACCATGGGCATCTACATCGTCAGTTTATACATCCGCAGTCTCAACCTCAAACGGGATATCGAAACCCTCGAATCCATGCAGGACGAAAAACCGAAATCGCAAAAATGAAATGTTTTAAAACGAAGGAGACCGCTTATAATTAAAAGCGGTCTCCTTTTACTTCTGATTTACGTGATCATTCGCAAAGTAAGGTGCGGCGCACTGCGTAAGGTGAGTTAATAAACTATGAAACGCCACTGGGTACTCGGACTGCTTTCGATTATCATCGCCATCAATGGCACAGCATTCACGCGTCCCACTTCAGCCGCGCCCAGCGCAGAGACCGCGCCAAATCCGCCGCCTGGACCAGACCGATTCACCGTACTGACCGTGGAATACAAAGCATTCGAGTGGCAACTGGCAACCTGGAAAAATCAAAAGTCAATCTGCACCGTGATGATAGATCACGAAGGGATGCCGCTCCCGTGGGAAATATATAGAGATTGCGGCGAAACCATCTACGCAACATGGATCGTGCAAGACCCTTGCATGGCGAACAACAAAAAAGCGTGCAAAGGCTACTATGTTTTTCCAACAGACAGTTACATGGAAGAAAAACAAATACCGTTGGAACTTGAACCCGCCAGCGCATGGATCACAATCGAAGACTGCGAACCTGTAAAAAGCACATCCACAAATATATGCGAGAATGAACCGACACTGGTTATCACAGGGCAGGAACCACTACCAGACGAATCCATTACGCGCATTGAAGGAACGTACGACGGCGAACCCTTTAGTTGCAACGAAGAAACATGCAAATTCAGCATTCCTGAAACCGCCGAAGAAGGCGTAACCGTTGAATTCTGGTCATATTCCACATACGGCGACAGCAGCATTATTTACAGCGCGCAAGTCCGCGTGCAAACAGCAGATGAAGGCAATCCAGATCAAATGTATTGGTATGTGGATGTGCTATCCACTCAATGGTTGGGACAAAGCGCAGCCACATGCGCCGCCTCATGGGATGTATTCCCCCCAGTTGGCGGACCTCCAAATTGGCTCGCCACGCCCAAACAAAGCGAAGAACTCAGCAGTGACATTCCCTACACCTACCTCGCCACAAACTTGATTCAGCAAGGCGCGGTGGATGCAAGCGCCTGCGCCGACAGCGGATTACCACCCGGGGGCGGAGTCAACCAATGTGGGCTTGAGGTGTCGCGTCCGGCTGTCACCGAATGGCAGAATCAATTTGACAAATTGATTCTAAGCACAGCAAAGGAAACAGCAGTACCGGCGCGGCTCTTGAAAAATCTATTTGCTCGTGAAAGCCAGTTTTGGCCCGGTGTCTATGAGGGCGTGCCAGATGTGGGGTTGGGACAACTCACAGAACGCGGCGCAGACACAACCTTGTTTTGGAACGACGCATTTTACAAACAATTTTGTCCGATGATATACCCCGAAGACACCTGCGGAGATGGTTACATGCATCTTGAAGAGGAACAGCAGGTGGAGTTGCGGCGCGCGCTGGTGGGCAGTGTCAACGCAACCTGCGAAGATTGCCCGCTGGGATTGGATCTGGCACAGGCCGACTTTTCAGTGGTCGTCTTCGCTCACACCATGCTCGCCAATTGCGAACAAACCGGACAGGTCATTCGCAATTACACAGGGAACGCACCAGGGACTGCGGCTTCGTTTGAAGATTTGTGGAAATTTACATTGGTCAACTACAACGCGGGCGGCGGCTGTCTTGCAGAAGGAATCACCCACGCGCAGGGTGAAAGTTTAGACCTGACCTGGGAGAATGTCTCTCCATTTCTTACAGGGGCTTGTTCCGGCGCAATTGATTACGTAAACGACATCAGTAAATAAAATTCCCCGCTACCTAACTCAGACAAACTGCATATATTGATTACCGTCTTCACTGCTTTTTACGCATCACGGATTACCTAATCCGTGATGCGTAAGTTATAAATCACTCAAAAATTCTGCGGTACAAATCTGATTCCAACAACCCATTGGGATCGCAGCGTTTCTTTAACTTCTTAAATTTCTCGACTGTTTCTTTTCCATAAAACGCCTGAGCGGTTTCAGCGGTGGTTTCACTGTTCTTCGCAAAATAGAACCTGCCGCCTGCCTGTAAAATGATCTTGTCAAATTCCTGCAACATTGCGCCGAGTTCCGCGCGGTTTCCGTCAGTGACTTTGAAATCCAGCGCAAGCGAGAACCCGTCCACTGCATGAGTGAGCAGGAATTTATCGGGGCGGTGGCGTTTGGTCACACCCAGGTAGGATGGGAGTCCACGTTTCAAAGACAAAGTCAGCATCTCACGCCAGGCATCCTCAGCGGTCTCCTTGGGCACAAAGGATTGGTACTGGATCAAACCACCGCGCCCGTATGACAGTTCCCAGTTCGGAACGTAATCAAGCAGGAAATGAAA
>JFJP01027145.1_pt1 | contig 19121 bp, 22 predicted proteins | sample 431651 | NCBI WGS metagenome assembly JFJP01 (sample SAMN02602958, study PRJNA72255) | Microbial mat metagenome, whole genome shotgun sequencing project. | biome: fresh water; feature: sink hole; material: water; isolation source: purple microbial (photo- and chemosynthetic) mats found in...
TTTTGATCGTTTTGATCGTTTTGATCGTGTTGATCGTTTTGATCGTTGTAATCATTTTGATCGTTTTGATCGTTTTTATTTATGTTTTTATCATTTTTTTCATTTTTATCGTTTTTGAATTTGGAGTTTTTTTGACTATTTAATTCGATTTTATTTATGATTTGTGGTTGAAAATTGGCTTTTGCTGCTATTTTACCAAACGTTTCTTCTTTCCTGAATATGACTTCTTTTTGGGAATTAACATTTTTTTTTTCCTTTGGAATTCCCATAAGCTGTTCATTGTTTTTCTCTTCAGATTTCAAATTACTCAGAGAAAGTCTGAAATTTCTTTCCTCTTTATTCACATATTTCCCAGGACTCGTCTTTCCTTTATATTTATCTAATAGTTCAGGACTATCAGTTTTATTGATAATTTGTTGAATTTCTTCAATATTTTTCGAAGAGGAACATGGCGATATATCCTCATTGATTCTTTCAGAATTTTTCACATTATCTGGTGAGCTTTTATTGGAATTCACAATATTTTGATTGGAATCCTCATTATTTTTTTCAGGGATTTTTCTGGTGTTTTTGAGCTCTTCTATTGTTTTCTTCAAGAGTAATAGCTCATTCTGCTTCTTTTCTTTATCTTTTAAGATCTCATCATTCTCCCTCTTTATCTTCATCAGTTGATCCTCTAATTCCTGTTGTTTTGTGTCCATTTGTTCAAGCCTTTGATTGTTATTAAAATGTCCAATGCTATTCATATAACCATTAAATTGACCATCATTGCCATAAAATTGACCATTATTGCCATAAAATTGATTATTATTCATTAAATTCATTGGATTATTCACTTGATTATTCATTGGAATATTCATTGGATTATTCATTAAATTCATTTGATTTATTTGACTATTCATTGGATTATTCATCGGATTCATGTAATTATTCATCCAAGTGCCCATTGGTATTTGTGATTCATGTGGACTATGAACATTATTAGCCGAAACCCCATAGAAATTCAAGCCATTATTCAATAAATCCATCTTTTTCATCTGTTGTTGCTCCTCTAATAACCTTTTTTCCCTTTCATAAAACTCTCGCATTTGTTTAATATCTGATAAAGTTTCTTCCATTTCTTTGATTTGTGTGAAATATTTCGAGGAATTATTCAAATTTTCAGAGGGTTTCCTTAAAATATTCTGCTTGGAATTAATGCGAAAACTCTTAGGATTATTTATTTGAAAATCGTCATTACTGCTTTCATATTCAGATCTATTGTAAGAAATTTCATTATTAAAGACTTTTTTTAAAGGTTTTCTTGGTTTTTCCTCATCTGTTGTGATCATTTCGGGCACTGTTTCTATTGTTTTTGAACGGCATAAAACGTTTAGTTTATAGGTTAGAAGGTTCTTTGAACCGAGGTATTTCATGCCCAGTTTGTATCCGTTTGCGAAAAATGTTTGATAACGCTTGGAAGGGAGATTCAACTTGGGGGTCATGTCGAGGTTGTTCTGGAAATAGCGAAGAGAATAACCAAAATTCATGTAGGCCGCAAGTAACACTATCAGTTCTTGAAGGAATTGGGAGTTTTTGGAAAAATCTTCAATTTTGTTGTGGTGAATTTTCTTGAAAATCTGGATTTTTTGGTAAAAATTAAAGAAATTTAGGAAATTATTGAAATTAGAGAAATTAAAGAATTTTAATTTTTTCGCAAAAATCAACACTTTTTCTTATAATTTACATGAAAAAATAAAAATATTTAATGAATAAATAATACATATGATTCCATGAATGTCAAGCCTTTTTCAGAGTATTTATAGGCTTCGAGGTAATCCTTTTGCATCAAGGAGTATGAGGATAGGTTATTATAAGTGATTCCAATGAGAACTTGGTTGTTTGTATTCGGTAGTTGGGGGAGACAATTTAAGAGATTATTGAGTATTTGAGAGAAATTCGTGTCTTTTCTAAAAGAAATTTGAAATATATTTATTACAAAAGAAAATAATTAAGAATTTTTATTGTTATATACATATATATTATATACTATACTTGATTAAAGAACCAATCGCACAATTATTTAACGCTGAGATTTGAATGTCATTGTTGTTAGAATCATCAGTTCCTTCTAATAAAATGAGGAGAAATTTCTCAAATTCCAGGATGTCAAGAGTTTGCTTATCGCTTTCTAATTATGATTTAATTAATAATCCAGCTATGATTTGGGATTTTTTTAAAAAAAACCTTGATAAAGGCCCATAAGCAATTTATTACAAATTTTCAGAAGTTTTAGAAGATCAGATTTTGGAATCGTTTCTCTGGATAAAAAGTTTTGAAGATTTTTTAGCTCTAAAATCGAGGAAATCAACTCATTTATTTGATTCTAAACAAGGAAAATTGATGAGAAATTGGAAAATTTATTGTACTTTTTCATCAAGATTGAATATATTATTGAGGAGTTTGGGCATCGAATGAAAGAAATTAGAGGGTTTGGAATAAGAATCTTTGGGGGTCAAACCGACAGATGTCAACATAAAATAGTGAGGCTAGAGTTTAATTTGGTTTTTATTAAACACAAGCAAAAGAAGAAAAATTACAAAAATAAAATTTTGAGCAACTGAAAAAAAAATGAGAATAAATATTTATTAAATTAAAACTCAGGATTTTTTATATTAATAATATCTGGAAAGAATTTCAGAAATCCATTTGTATTGTATCTAATAAAGCTTGCTTTTCAGCGATTATCATTTTTAGGTTGGACATCTCTTTGGCATAGTTTCGAGCGCTATCTGTCAATTCTTCTTGTAAAGCTTCAACTCTGGTCGATTTTAAATAATTAATTTAAAGTAAAAAATTTTAATTGAAAATTGAAAAAATCAAAAAAAAAAAAAAAAAAAATTAATAAAAATAAAAAAAAATCAGAATTTTTTTTTTTTTTATCAGAATTAATAAAAAACCTAGCATTAGATCTTGCAAGTTTAACTTCCAATTCCATTTTATCTTTCTCTGAATCATTACCATAACTAGTTGTGGGTCTTTTTGATTTAAGATCTTCCCTTAATTCATTGATAATTCGTTCCAATCTCATACATTCATTCTTATATTTCTCAATCTCACTGATTTCCCCGTTGCCATAAACCATATTCTTCAATTGTTTTTGCAAATTCACATTTTCTGTTTTTATTTGTTCTAATTCAAACATCGCATCTCGGGCTTTTTGTGTGTCTTTAAGTGAAGATTCCATTAAATTCTCGAGTTTTGAAATAACTTTTTCCTGTTTTTTTATCGTTTCTTTATAAAGCTGTGTTTTCGAAATCTCGCTTTGCATTGAAAGCAATTTCTTTGAGTTTTGCTGATGAACCCTTTGTAGATTTTCTAATTCAACTTGTAGTTGACGAGCTTGGGCAACGTCTCGTTGAGCTGCTTTAAGAGCTTTCTCAAACTCTTCGTTTCGAACTCTTTCATCTCGGTATGCCTTGATTAAAAATTAGGAAATTATAAAAATTACTTAATTACAAATGGAAAAAATCACAAAATTATAAAAATTACAAAAAAAATACTAAAAAAAATTATTGTTTTTTTTTTTTAAGAACTTGTGCTATTTTAATAATTTTCGCCTTCAATTCTTCAACGCTCATCTTCGAGATTTCTTTCGTAACTATCGCCCCTATTTCAATTTGTTCTTCATGCGCGAGTCTTTTCCTTAAAATCGCATTTTCACTTTGCAATAATTTTATTTGTCTTCTCAAATCAACGATTTCCGTCCCCTAGTCAAAATTGAATTTTTATTCAAAACAAAAAAAAGTCAATTATAATAACAGTGATTTTTATCGCATCAGTCTTATCATCGACTTCTTTTATCATTCTATGTATCATCTCTTGTTTTTGTGCTAATTCCTTTGAAAGAATCTGCCATTTTTCTCTATCTGATTGATTTCCATCAAATTTTAACGAAGTCATCACATTTGAATAATGTCCATTTTCAATTCCAGAACCTCCTCCTTTTTCGTACCCTTCATCCATCAGTCTTTTATCCATCATCATAGAGCTTTTTTTCTTCATTAGATAATTTTTAGTATCTTGTTGTCCATAACTCGCGATTTCCAACAAGCATTTTGTAGTAGAATATACCGGGTATATTGGACTGTCTTTTTCCCATATTAGAGGTATTAAAGCATTGGTTTTCTCCTTTGCACTTTTTATAAACAAAGAATAATTGATTAATAAATTAAAAAATTTCATAATTTATAAACAAATCTAATAGATATTATAAAAATAATTAAAATGTCATAATTTATAATAAAATTAAATAAAAATATCATAATTTATAAACAATTAAAATAATACTAATATAATTTCTTGAGAGATTCATCAATAAGATCTGTATGCCCAACAATTGAATTAGGCATAGCATGAAAACTTCCAGTTTTATCATCCCTTCCTGCTATATAAAACGAAATAGACTCCTGTAGCGAGGTTTTCGGGAGAGTGAAGACAGCAACTGCTTCATACAGCGTTTCCACCATATTAGGAGGTATTTTCATTATTTGTGATATAAACGTTCTTTGTTTTGTTATTGAGGATTCTTCAATCACTTTTGCCATAGTCTTTGGGTTTTTCAAATCGACTTGAATAAAAGGAACCCTAAAACCTCATGATTTTAACGAAAAACTAAAATTTATTTACATATTTGGCTTATGAGAATGAAGAGTCATTATGAGAAACATTTTATTTGCGAGAGGTAAAGGATCGAAATGAATTTTATGAATAACAATTTCAGCTAATGCGTCAACTAAAGTTTCTTGACTAGGCATTTCCAAGCAAAAAGAAAGGTATATCTTCCCTCTAGCCTCATACTCTTGCTTCGAACTAATCAACTCGAAATTATAAGGGTGAAATGCTTTCATAGAATTCAAAGGAAAATATAAAGCATCTATCACTTCTGTAGTGTATTTATCCTTCACACAAAGGTAAAAATAACCGTCTTTTTTCAAAAAATAAAGATAAAAAACTTTAATTAATGCTTTTTAAATAACCATTAGTCACTATGTTTTGGGGATTTGGTATCAAAAATTGCTGGTTCCAAATAGGATGTCGATTGCTTTCTACAATACTAGTCATATATATCGAGTTTTCATCGGGAACCGAATCATTATAAAGTACCCAACCCACTTCTACATAACAAGAAGGCAATCCAGTTGGAGTGGATCTATTCAAAGGCAAATCAACTGCTGATCTTATATCAATCCTTAATCTCCATATAAAATCCATAAAAGGGTTAGATACTGGCAATGGGTGGAAAATATCATCGAATTCCAATGGCTTTAAATCTACTTGTTGATCAATAGGAAATAACTGTTCTCCTACTAATTTCAAATTCAGCACACATTTTCCTACAGTCACTTCTTTGGGCTCTTTATCGTTTTGATTAAATTGTTGTCGGGTCAATTTTATGTGTTGTTTGACTCCAGTGCCACTTATATCAGTTAAAGGGGCAGTTAACGGGCCTAATTCTAAATGGCATTCTCCTAATAATCTTGCTTGACCTTTGGACTCTAAATCCTGAGCAGGATGTTCTTCACGATCAGTTACAACAAATGCACAAAGCTTTAATGAAAAGATGAAGATTTTTTAAATTTATATATATACATGAAGACGATCATTTATATCTAATTTGAAATTGGAGAGGGGTAAGATAAAAACATTAGCTGTAAAGATTGGGTTGGAAACACAGGCTGATATATCAGTTCGTCTCTAAAGATTAAGAGATATTTTTTTAGAGAAATGGTGGGGGTTGAGAACTTTTTCTCCATCTGCATTGATTTGAACTGTGATGAAATAGTTAAAATCCTTCGCGAATTCTACATTGTGAATACTGATGCAGAGGGATGATTTTTGTTGATCCATTTTTTTTTTAAATTTATATTTTTTGCAATATTTGTGTTTTTGTTTTGATTGATTTTTTGGAGTTATATAAATATGTGAAAAAGTGATTCAAATTTATATAAAAAGTCTTATTAACTGAAAACCTTCAATAAAAATGTGAAAAAAAGCTCATGTTTCAAAAAAAAAACAATAAATTAAACAAAGTTTTGGTATTTTTTCGATTTTAAAAAAAATAATATTTATATCTCAAAAAAAAAATCGTCTTATTCTTAAATGGCCTTCGTCTCTGTCTTGGTCCCAGCATTCTTCTACAATGATCTTTCCCAAGATCTTGCGAAGATTTGTTCTGATTTTTTCGGTTTGGAAACTCCAACCAACAATTTTGAACTTTATGAGCTTGTTCCTTTGAAAATAACCAAGAATATGAATTTGAAAAATCGTGAAATAGCCATGAAAATGCCAAAAACAGGTTTTTTTAAAAAAAATAATTCAATTCTCCATAATTTTTCTCCAAAAACTGCTATAAAAAAGAGTTAAATCTCAAATATATTGAAACTTTGATGGAGGAAAATGCCCATTTGAAAGTCCAAGTTGATAAATGTAAAGACGCAATAAAAATTCTGACTTCTGAATATAATAAACTTTCCACAAGCAAGGTCATTGGGTCTGAAATCATATCTGGTTTAGGGTTAAACAAGAAAAAAATTGAAATTCGTTTATTTTTTACCTTTTTTTTTTTTTTTTAGAGAAAATGACCCAAAAATCATGAAAAAAATTAAGAAGTTAAAACAAATGGAAGAAGATAATAAAAGATTGAGACAATTGCTTAAGTTCATTTGATGATAACTCTTATTAGAAATCTATATTTTATTTAGAGCTCAGCTTGAAAATTCTGAGAAAATGCGAATGGAAACACAAAATACCGTTGAAACATTAAAGGGAGAATTCGATTTATTAGTGAAGGTATTGTGTTATTTTACCAAAAAGCTGATCTTTTAAAAATGTGATGAATTAATTTGGAAAATATAAAAAATAAAGGAATTGAGCACTGTCCATAAAAAAGATGAAAGTGTCAAAAGCAATCAAACATCGAGTTTGACAATATCTGAAAACAAGTCAAAGGACAAAGAAAATAGCAAATCAAGCGGAGACTTAAACTTAGAAGATGAAGATTTCCCAAAGAAATAAATTAAAACCAACATAAATTTAATTATACTATATAAGTATTCTGAAAACCAAAATGATTTATTTCTTTAAAAAAACTAATTTGTTTTTTAATTTCAAAATAAATATTTTGAATATTTTTATCAAAAAACAACAAAATTTAGTGAGAGAAAGGACAAATTAAAAAAAAAAAAAAAATTGCTTCATTTCTTTAAAAAACTACAATGTTTTTAATATCAAAACAATTATTAATTGTCTTTTACTATATATTAAAATTCATATTATTGATCTTTTGAAAGATTGGCATACAATTTGAAGAATAATTGATCAGATAAGTCTCCTTCTTTCGACATTGTTTCTAATTGATTTTTTTTCGCTTTTATTCTTCTGGGATCAAGCTCATTATCTGTTGAAAAGCAAGTTCTTCTTCTGTGATGTATCAATCTCTCTTCTTTTGTACTTAAAGAATCACATTCTAAATCTTCTTCAAAAGAATTATAATCTCTAAAAATATTTTTTTCCTTTAATTTGTTGGAGAAATTTGTCTTTGATGGCAATTTTTGAATATTGTCATCCTCATAGTTTCTTGAGGTTTTCATTGAGTTTTTTATAAGATTGTTGGTTTTAACGTCTATGCTTTTGCCAGTTTTAGGATTTATTATCGATGATTTTGTAATGTGTGGACTTGTTTTTTCTTTTTCTTCTTTTGCTTCACCTCTTAAAAACTCCTTGAATTCGGGTCTTGAAACATGAACACTTTGACTAGGGGCTTTGTTTTTATAGAGCAAATACAGACATAATCCACCTATACTAGCACCTAGGCTGCCGAGAATCATTTGCTTTTTGGATTCTTTCACATCGAGTTTTGTAAGGAAGGTCTGGGCTTTGGAAAGAAGGGAGGATGTGAGATCTATAGAGAAATTGGCAGAAGTCATTAATGATAGAGTTTGATTATAGACGTTTTGTATTTTTTTTTATGAAATGCTCGGGATTTTATGAAAAAAAAATTATTAGGTTTTACGTCAGATTTTATTGATTTTATTATAGATGTTTTTTAGATCAAACAAAGAAAGTTTTTTTTTATTATTATTTTATTTATTTGAATTCATGAGAGATTGACTATTATATTTTTAATAAATGAAGAAATAAATGCGGATTATTCGAAAAATCATTTCTCAAAATGAAACAAATTTTTTAAAAATGATTCGTTTTTCATCAAAATAAAAAAATGATTACAAACTGGAAAATTTTTTTTTTTTATGAAAATAATAATTAAAAAAATTATTAAAATTGAGAGAGAAAAAATGGAAACTTTTATCGATAATAACGCTGAATTAAATCTTTCTCAATACAGTTATTTGAGGCCATCAGAGAATTTACTTAGCGTATATGCCAATCATTCAAGTTTTTTTTTCTGAATTTTTCATTAATGTTTCTTTCTAACTCAATATTAGAGGAATATGCAAAATTTATTGATGAAAAGCAATATCATGTTCGCACCCTATTTTCCAACGTTGAATATGACAATTTGGAGGAAACAAACGTACAATCATTTAAATTTTTCATTGAAGACAAACATCTCATTTTGCCGAAACAGTAAAAAAAAAAAAATTTTACAAATTATGTTAATTTATTTATTAACAATGAAAATATAAAAAAGTTTTGATGATTCCTATATTTTGAGATTTCTTTATTGCTGCAATTTCAACTATGAAAATACCTTAATGGTTTTTACCAATAAAAAATTTCTTAATAAATAAATGCAAACAGAAAATAACAGATCATATTCAAGCGTGCGCTGAACATTTTGATCAAAATGTTGCAAAATTAAATTACATTAAAGAAGGAGCGTTTTATTTATACGGCAGAGATAAAGCTTTGAGACCTATTGTCTATATTATATTCAGCAAACTCTTGTTAAAAATTAAAGTCTAATTTTATTTTTCTCTTAATTTTTTATCGGTTAAAAAAATTTTATAGGATAAAAATTTCAAAGAAATGGAAATTGTTGAAGATTTTGTGTTTTTATTAGAATGTATTAAAAGAAATATGCTGGTGCCTGGAAAAGTGGAAAAATGGATTATTTTTTTTGATGTAAAAGGATTGGCCTTAAATATGCCAATAAAGGTTCTATTTTATTTTTTTCCTTTTAAATGCAAAAATCAATAAGGTCATTCAAAAAATTGTAGGTGTAATGGAAAATTTATATCCATTATTTCTTGAAAAAATCTATATATTGAACCCTTCACAAGCTTTTCAAATTCTTTATAAATGGGCAGAAAAATCTTTTCTGAAAAAATCTCATACTGATAAGATTTTCGTGCTTAGAGATATTAATTTGAAAGAAATTTATGAATATATCCCTTTACACCAGTTGCCTGTTAGTTATGGAGGAGAATTGCCTCAATTAGAACAATATTGGTTTAATTTTAATTAGAAAGTATAATTTATTGTGAAGAAAGGCCTCCTGTAAATACATTGGATAAATTCACAGAAGAAAAAAAGGAAAATTTTGTCAAAGAGGAACACATTGTAAAAGAGGAGAATATATCAGAAGAAATTCTAGATTTTAAAGAAGCTTTAAAACTAGCTACCCAAATGAAAAAAGGTTTTTTAAGCAGTGATTTTAAATTTTTTTAATTTTTTTTTAAAGAGAAAAACCATCAAAGAAACAGAATGTGTGAAGGGTTTAATTGCTTTAGAAGTTCACAAAAAACACAAAATGAGGAGGAAAAAACTGAAAAGAACAATGAATCATGTATGCTGATTTAAAGAAAAAAAAAATTAAATAACAAAAAAAAAATTTTATTAAAGAAAATAATATTTTTTTTTAACTTATAAAAAGAATTTCCACTTTAATCGACTTTTAACTCAAAAAATTAAAATAATGTAATTCATTTTTTTATTAAATCGAAAAACTGATCAGCTTATTTTTTTTCTTTTTCATTTATTTTTACTTATTATTTTTTAAAACGTACAAATAAATCGTCCCATTAAATTTTCTTTCAGCCTTTTCAATCTCGAAACCTATGCTATTTATAATCGGATCCCATGCTCGATCCGGAAAATACCCATAATTTCTTAAAATATGTGAAGACTTCATTTTCAAAAATTTATTTAAAAATCCATTATTGCTCAAACCACTCGCCAATATGAGTACTTTTCCTCCTTTTTTGCAAACTCTTTTCATTTCTTGTAAAGCTTTTACAGGGTTTACATAAGATTCCAAACCAAAAGTGTCCACCACTGTATCGAAAACATCATCGTTGAACATCATTTTTTCAGTATCCTCCAATTTATAATTAATTTCTAATCCATTGGGAATAATTTTCTTCAAAGCAACTTCTAGCATATTTTGAGACCAATCAGTTCCTAAGATGTTGCTTCCTTCAGGATAATATTTTATATTTCTTGAAGTGCCTATTGCGGTTTCAAGAATGTAACCTTTGGCGTATGAAAGTAATTCTGTTCTTAATTTGCCTATGTTCTTTTTCTTTTCGTAATCATCTAGGATCGGATCGATATAAAAGGCTAAGTTTTGATGAACATTGAATAAATTAACTCGCTTGTATCGACTGCTCTCATAAACTTCTTTCTGATAATTGACCTCATTTTTGTAGCGTGTGTAGGAATATCCGAACCCGCAAGCAAGAGCTAGTATTATAGAAATAAATGGTAAAGGGGTCGGAGTATTTTAAATATTTACTTGAAGCAATAAAAAACCTTCTTTTTGTAAACATATGTAAAATTAATTATTGCATAATTAATAGGTTTCAATTCTCTGAAAAAGAAAAAAAATATGGCAAAACTTTTAATTTTCTGTTAGGAATATCTGAAAACTCAAGCAAGAGTTAGAATTATAGAAATAAATGGAAAAGGGAGGAGTCTATTAAAATTTACTTGAAGCATAAAAAACCTCCTTTTTGTAATATCATTTTCAATTCTCTGAAAGAAAAAAAAAAATATACCAAAACATTTAATTTTCATAAAAAAAATTTAAAGGAAAAGAATTTTTTTTCTTTTAGTTTTTTATAAATAATTAATCAATTCTTTGAAGCTCCATATGCATTGATGTTTTTTTCTTCAGTGTGTTGTTTAAAAAAATTAACTGATTTTAATTTTCTCGATAAACTAAGTCTGACACAATAAATCGTTATTTTTCTAGTTTCTTCAAGCATAATTTTTTTTTTTATTATTTATGCTTTTTTAGACAAATGAGACTTTTAATTATTTTAAAACAATCCCTAAATTTTTTAAATTTGCTTTGTTTTTCGTTATTTTGATGTTTTTGAATTTGTGCAAACTCCAAAACTTCCTTCCAATTTTGAACAATCTTTGATGTTTTCCTTAAGGATTTCGCTGTCGGAGATACTCCTTTTAATCTATTATTAGTTTTGTCTAAAGCAACAGTATATTTTTCATTCATCCATTGTTTATCAAATAAATACGCTTTTTTTTCTTTTTTTCAGCAAATTATAAGTTTTTTTATTGGTCTCATTAACGACAAATGAGACATTATTGAATGGGAAATAAAGTTTTCATTTTATCAAAATTCATTAAAGTTTGTGGTAATTGTTGAGATGAAAATTTATCGGAACTTTTGGTTACATCAGCATCACTTCCAAAATGAACAGAATTTGCTCTTTTTTTTCTCAGAATTGAGTCTTCCTTTTTAATATTTGGTCTGTTTAGAGAAATAGAATTGATAGATTGAACAACAGCTTCATTTGAATTTTTTTAATGAATGATTGCAGATGAAGGTCTATCGTCTTTATATACCTTTGATGAATTTTTTCGAACCAAAACATTTTCATTCAAAATTTCTTTAAGACTTTGAAAAGCATCATATGAAGCTAAATCTTTTTCATTTTCATCCAAAACCGAATGATTCAAATCATTATTTTCATCCTCCTCACTTAAAATCTCTGTTTTAGATTCCAAATCTTGATTTAATAGTGTCTCTGAAAAGAATTGTCGTGACATAACGTCAATATTTTTAATGATTGGGCCATTAACTACTAATAACAATTCAAATTTCAAAAAATCTATATTATTTTCTTATTCTAATTTGCAATTCATTGGGAATATTTTGCGTTTTCATAAAATCGTTGATAGTGAAAAGATCTTTTTTGAATGCACTTTCTCTTTTGTAAAAATCTAGAAATATTGTGCCAACACAGTTTATACAATATCCGAACATCAGACAAGCTAAAAACACAAAAATCACACAAAATAACACTTCACAAGGATTTTGTGGCGTTATGCCACCATATCCCACAGTATTCATCGTAACAATATATAATAAAAAGAATATATGTAACGAACACTCCAATTTTCATTACTTAAATTTTTCGATGAAAGCCATGTGATAGTATTTGGTTGACTTTCTTGGATGTTGAAAGCCAAAAGATGCCATATACATGCCCAAATATGAATCACAACGATCAAACTTAAAACCAACATAAAGAGCGAAAGGATATTAAAATAAAATTGATCTACTACCAACAATTCTTCTATTTTTTTGAAAAGATTTTTGATTTTGATGAATTTTACAAAATAGATCAGATCACTGAATGTTGATGCATCTTCAGAATAAGTTTCAAAATAAAAAAAAATGCACTAAACTCAGCAATGATATTATATCTAGCCAAAACAATTTATGAAAATATTTTTTAATGATTTTAGATCTTTCAGTAATTAGCACTCCTTTTTCATAAAATCCTGTAGTGCAAATGAGTAATATTTCAACAATATAATATATTATTATGGAAATTTTCAGAAAAAATTTAGTTTTTTCTTCAAAAATGTCTTCTAAAATATTGATTCTGAAACCTAAATTGATAGGTATTAAAATAAATAAGAATATATATTAATAGATTCATGAAATCCATCGAAAGATTATAAATTGAAAAAGGTTGGAAAACTTGAAAGTTTAATTTGAACGAGATCATTTTCTTTATTTGGTGTTTGAATCTATTTTTTGTGATTGTCAAAAAATTTTGATTGACATTTTATTTTTTTCATTTATCATTTTTCTTTCATTTTGATCTTGATAGGCCAAGAATGAATAAATGCAAAGAATATCCATTACTTCATTCCTTTAATAAAATTTCAATGTTATCTTTCTTTCTCCCAAAAAATAACTCAAAATTTATATTAATTTTTTTAATAAATATAAAAAAAATCATTGATCAAACTATTTTTATTGCGTTGCAAAATTAGTACAATCTCCAAAATATTAATTTTTTTAAAAAATTATTTATTATTAATTTTTTTAATTTTTTCTTCCAAACTAAAAAAAAATAAAAATAAACAAGAAGATTATTTTAATTTATCCTTAATAATTGTCATATAACGAGCAATTTTTTTTAATATATAATTTCTGATAACATTTCTCGCAAACCTTATCAATTTTTCTCAAATCTTTTGTCGGAACAAACGTCTTTTTAAATTTTTATTTCTATTCCCCAAACCCAATAAAAATAAAAAAAAACCTCATATTTTTGATAGCAACTCGAACAAAGAAATGCCATACACGAAGCACATTGTTTTTTATCAAAAACTCCGAATAAATTCCCACAATTTTCACATTTTTTATCATCAAATTCAGGAATACTCCTATATTTAAATAAAATTTTCATTCAATTTTTTCAAAAAACCATTGAAAAAGTTCTCCATTCATCGTCAAAGAATACAATTTCCTTTGATCAGTGGACAAGCGCAGTTTATTGATTTGTCGAATATTGTGGTTTTTATTGAAAGTGGAAGCTTTATTCAAAAATATCATATGGTTTTCTTTGATTATCAATGGAGTTTTCTCAGAATGGATTATTTCCAGTTTGTAAGGGATTAAAATCGGCATAAGATTAACATCAAATTGATATCTCCTTGAATAATTGCTGTGGTAGATGTTCGAGGTACTCATTGAAAGGTTCTCTGGAATCGTTTGGTTCGGACGGATTATCCAGAAGATTATCTTACCATCCTCATGGCCAGTCATCAGGTAATCATCCTCGCATCTTGTTCGATTCTGAAGGAAATAAGTAAAAAATGAAAAAAAATGAAAAAAAAATGAAAAAAATGAAAAAAAAATGAAAAAAATGAAAAAAAATGAAAAAAAAATGAAAAAAATGAAAAAAAAATGAAAAAAATGAAAAAAAATGAAAAAAAATGAAAAAAATGAAAAAAAATGAAAAAAATGAAAAAAATGAAAAAAATGAAAAAAATGAAAAAAAATGAAAAAAATGAAAAAAATGAAAAAAATTCAAATAATTACTTGAGTCAATAAACACGCTGTAAATCTGCACAATTTCTCTCTTTTCCTCTCAACGACCGAAATCAAAACGCCATTGATATTGTAAACCGACACATAGCTCCCAGAACAAAAGCACCAATCCCCATTCTCCTCGCAGACTTCTAGATCCCCAACCCCTTCTCTCCTGCTCAGAATCTTATTAAACCCTGTTTTTTTATCTTTTACTTCCCAAAATTCCTCTGCATTTTCTTTGCAAACCTCTTTATAAACCTCTTTATCGATAAAATGATAGCTATAGATTTTGATATTTAAGCTTCCTTTCTCCAAATCCCACAAGCAAACCATCCCTTCTTCATCCCCAGTGAGCAAAATGAACAAAACCTCATACAATCTAATACAAGTAATCCTTTGAAAATGTCCTTTTAACAATGAAACGAACTCCACAAGTATCTTGGTATCATTAGAAAAACACGATAATTTCCTTGCGTTTTTCTCTTTATTTCTTTTCAATAAACTCGAGTTTTTCTCGCCATTAATGATTTCTTCGATAACTTCCCCCCGATCCATAAAGGCTATATTCTTCCATTTCTCATGATTTATCAAGATTCTCGTCACTGGGTAATAACATTTGATCTTTTCCTCTAAAACGATCTCCCCTCCTTCATAATTCTTAGTGATTTCTGAGCTTTTCTCTATTTTCGCGAATTTGAAACTTATACGGTTTTTCAAAACCTTTTTACGGTCTTCGAACGTTTTATTATCAATAGAACTGCTGCTATTCCTGTGAAACTGACAGGAAGAGGTGATTTCACTGCGAATATTCTCCTTTTTCTTTATGACCTTATATACATAAATTAACCCGTTTTTTGTCCCTAAAATGAGATATTTCTTGTTAGAACTTGAAAAAAGCAGATTTTCTTCAGAAAAACCCAGAGAATGAAGAGAAAAAACATCAATAATCTCAGAGTTTTCTTCAGGTTTTTCTTCAGAAAGGATTATTTCATTATAACAGTTCGTGTGGTTCAGAGTTTTTGAGGTATTTCCAAAGAAACAGGCACCGAGTTTATAAAGACGGATGTTGTTCAAGTCCTCTTTCGAGGCTTTAGTGGCTCGTAGCTTCATACAAGTGCTCAAACCAGCGATTTTCTCAAAATTCAAGCCAGAAAGCTCTTTTTCTATGAAGAAATCCTGATAGATATTGAGCTTTTTATCGTCGAATATCGCATTATTCGAAATATTTGAATTATCTGAAAAACTCACAATAGAATTATTTGAAAAAGTGATAATATTCACACAATTCAGCGATTTTACATGGGATGATAAATCATAGAATAAAGCTTCACATTTCTCGAGTTTTTTTCGAAGGGGATGAGGCTTATTAAACAATTGTCTTGGCGTTTGGCCGAATTCATTGATTTGATCAAGAATTCCATTCTTTTCTTGTAAATTCTCGATTTTTTGAAGATCTATCGTGTTTTCATATGTCAAAATATAGAAAACATTCAGGGAATCGACTGCTGCTTTGCCTGTTTGCTTGTGTCCAAAGATCAGATCGATCCAGTCGTTTAGCGAAAGTGACACTGGAAGGCTTTCAAGGGCTTTCCGGTGGAACATCACGAAGTAACGGGGATTGCTTAGAGACCATTTAGGAAGAATTACGTCGTTTACCTGATAATTTTAAGGGAAATATAAAGAAAAAAACGATAAAATTATAAATAAAACAAAATTTATCATGAAAAACCCTTTAAAAATACCTTATTCCCAAAGCTCGTGTGCCCAAACTCTAACTTATTCAAATTCAGCAGAAAATCCGGCAAAAAGAAGAACTCTGGTACCAATTCCTTATAATCCGCCTCTTCCACCAATTCCCAGCTTTCCCTGATCCCACAGAACAATCTATCGCTAAAATCGAACTTCCCACCCTGTAATTCCATAGCCAGCTGTCCAAAAGGCATCAATCTTATAAGAAAATGCGATACAATCCCTGGGTTGCTATAATGGCTTCCATAATGAAATTTGGTGTTTTCTAAGTTTTCTTCATAGAATTCCTTTGTAATTTTAGCTCTTTTCTCTGATAAAGCGCCTATTGGCTTGCTTAAATCCCGATATTCTTCACTATTATTCAGGTTTATTTCACCGAAATTACTGATAAAATCTCGTAAAACCCAAGGGAAAACTGGATATTGAGATAAATCGCTATAAGTCCTTCCAGCTACGATATTTAGAAACATCAGATACTCGAAATTAGACAAAAAACCCTCTTGCCAAAGCGATAAAGCCAGTTTTGCGATACTGGTGGAGTCAAAAGTCTGAAAATTCAGCGAATTCATTGAATTTTCTTCGAAAATAAAGGGGTTTTGGCGATAAATCATCGTAAAAAGGAAGTTTTCCTTATTAGAAAGCGGATTTTTAGTGAGTTTTGATGGGAAAAGGCGCTTAATTTCATCATAAATTCTCGCTCTTTTTTCCTTCCCAACTATGAGAAAAAACTCTTTTTTTATTGTAGAAATAGCGATAGCGCAATGACTCAATAAATACCGTTTACTGGCGATTTCTATGACTTTTTCTAAAGGAATTCGCGTGAAACGCGAAAATCGTGAAGAAATCCCCTTGATCTCGAATTCACTGGCCAAAAACCCCGATTTTGATAAATCCAAGGGATTTTCTAAGATAGTTTCGTCCAAAAACGTGGTTTTTCGTAAAGAAATCGCGACTGGATGGATATTGGAGCCTTTACTGATCAAAAGCCCTTTATCTTTCTCTTGTGAGGAATTGATCAAAGTATCATTAAGTTCAAAAAGTCCAGTTTTTTCATCATATCCGCAATTCTTCAGAATAAAGAGATTTCGCTTTGAAATTACTAGAATCGCTGATAAAAAGCCGAATTTTTTTAAATAAGTCACTGGATAGAAACTCTCGATATTCTCACTGATCTGAAGGATTTTCTTCAGTTTTTTGAGCGTTTCTTTGTAAATCTTCGGATTTCCTTCAAATTCATTGTAAATATACACGAAATCCTCCGTTTCTTCCACGTCAATCTCAGTGTCGAGCATCACAAAATCCTCGTCTTTCTCAGCGAAATCCACAATATTCTTCTCTTCCTCGGATTCTGATGAATTATCACAAATGTCCTGGTTTGAAGGAAAAACCTCAGGAAACTTCAAATACTCGATTCCTGATGTTTTTTTCAGAAAAGAACAGCGTTTTGAAGGACTTAAGGCCATTTCCACCTCTTCATTGCTTTTATTCGAAGAAATCTTATTGAAAACGAGGGTCCTTTGCAAAAAAAGACCCGTTTTCGAAGAAAGAGCGAAATTCAACTCCTTTTTCTGAGTTTTTAAAGATTTATCGAGAAAAACAGGGGTATTATCAAGAAAATGACTGTAAAGGCGTTTTGTGAGAAATTCGGAAAGAAAATGGGCTTTGTGCTCTTTTTCAAGCTTTTGTAAGAGTTTTCGCGTCGAAATGTCCTTGATGTTTTTCTCGAGTATTTGCAAGTAAAAACTCATGAAATTATTGAGCTTTTCTAATGAATTTAAAGGAAAATCCAGGGTTTCGTTGAGTTTTATCGTTAAAAAGTCATGTTTTTCCGATAAAGTCTTGGTTCTTTTGTATGAATTTAGGTCTTTTGTGTTGGAAATACTGGTTTTTTCTTCATTTTCTGGAAAATCCTGCGAATTCTTATAATTCGGCTTTAATAAATCAGACTTTAAATGAAGAGATTCAAAGGAAAGCCATATTGGTTGGTATTTCTTTATGGAAAGAATGGAGAATTTACGTTGGTTCTCAGGAGAGGTAATTACTATGTAAAAGTCTAATGGAGTCTTCAGCTTCTTGGAGTCCGGCTCGGTGTGCGGGAGCTTTATCAGGTAAAGCCTTTATTTTAAATAATTTCACGAATTTTTGTGTTATTTCACAATATTTTAAGATATTTATAATAAAAAAAGGCTTTTTTCTTACATTTCAAAACATTTATCATAAAGATTGTAATCTCCTGCGATAAATAGCTTCTTAAAGGTTTCCTTGGTGATTTGACAGGCGATTTGCGACATCATTGCTATACTTTCTTCACAAATCCTCTTATTCTTACTAAAAAAAGTGATAAACTTTAAAAAACCCTATAAATAAAGGACCTTTCCATCATTTCTCCGAAAAAATATAATAAACATGATAAAAATTCAGAATTATCACCATATTCCTCATCAAGAATTATCATTGAATTTTCTTTCAAATTTATCATCGATTCCAATAGTCCTTTTTCTTCATTTTCTTCAGTAAACTCCCTGATTCCTTTATTTATCTCGAATAATACGCTTTTTCTCAATAAACCCTGCATCTCTTGCTTAAATTCGTGAATAATGCTCTTGTCTTTTTTGCTCATTTTATCATATAAATCACTCTCAATTAAAGGACTTTTATCAGCCTTTTCCCCCATTTTTAAGCCAATTTTACTGAAAAAGCTCTTAAAACTTGAATTCTTCAAGAAATTCTCTGTTTTTCCGTTAAAATAGAAGAATTTCTTCAGAAAAGTCAATAAACTCCTACAAAACCACGAGAAATTTCCTTTGAAATTCCCCTGAATCCTCGCAAAAATAAAGAAATAGGTCTTTTTCACTGTTTTGAGGAAATCTAGCATGTTTTTTTCCTCGAGTTTTTCATTGAAGAAAATCATTGTTTTTCTCATAATTTCGTTAATTATTTCTATTGGGAAAATCTCTGATAAAGTCTTCGAAAATCGCATAAAAGTGCTGAAATTCATGTCATTTTCAATAGAAAGCTCATTATAAAGGACTTCTGATAGACAAAAGGCGATAAAACCATGGAAATCCACGGC